>ERZ1026898.1840-NODE-1840-length-9894-cov-3.921842_pt1 | contig 9894 bp, 8 predicted proteins | sample MGYA00380178_ERZ1026898 | MGnify/ENA primary metagenome ERZ1026898 (study PRJEB33269, sample SAMEA4719814) | human gut metagenome | biome: human-associated habitat; feature: organic feature; material: feces | place: Cameroon | collected 2013-10 ... | reverse complement strand
CGTCGGCAGCGTCAGATGTGTATAAGAGACAGGGAAAATAACAAACGCAGTAATCTTATTTTATAGCTTATACTGGAGGAATTTTATGAAAGGAATTATTCTTGCAGGCGGTTCTGGAACCCGTCTTTACCCTATAACAAAGGCTGTTTCAAAGCAGATTCTTCCGCTTTATGACAAGCCCATGATTTACTACCCGATGAGCGTACTCATGCTTTCGGAGATAAAGGAAGTTCTTGTTATTTCTACCCCGCGCGACATTACGCTTTTCAAGGAACTTTTTGGTGACGGTTCATGGCTTGGAATGAAAATAGAATACGCTGTTCAGGATAAGCCGCGCGGACTTGCAGACGCATTTATTGTAGGTGAAAAATTCATCGGCAATGACAGCGTGGCTCTTGTTCTGGGAGACAATATTTTCTACGGCCAGTCTTTTACAAGCACACTCAAGTCTGCTGTAAAAAAAGTAAACACAGATGGCGGCGCTGTAATTTTCGGATATTTTGTAAAAGACCCGACTGCTTACGGTGTTGTTGAATTTGACAAAAACGGAACTGCACTCGGAATTGAAGAAAAACCTGCAAAGCCAAAGTCAAATTACGCTGTTCCGGGACTTTATTTTTATGACAATTCGGTAATCAATATTGCAAAAAATGTTAAACCTTCTGCACGCGGTGAAATAGAAATTACTGCGGTAAACAATGCTTACCTTGACGAAAAAAAACTTAAGGTAGAACTTATGGGACGCGGAATGGCTTGGCTTGACACGGGAACATACGACGGGCTTCTTGAAGCATCAAACTTTATTGCCACAATACAGAAGCGCCAGGGTATGTACGTAAGCTGCCTTGAAGAAATTGCATACAGAAACGGCTGGATAAACAAAGAACAGCTTCTGGAACTTGCAGCCGGTTACAAAACCAGTTACGGTGAATATCTTAAATTTATTGCGGAGCAGAACTAAAATGGCTTTTGAATTCAGAAAATGTTTTATTGAAGGACTTTACGAAGTACAGCCCAAAGTATTTGGTGACAACCGCGGTTACTTTTTTGAAGTATACAGCGAAAAGGATTTTTTTGAAGCAGGCCTTTGCATGAAATTCGTGCAAGACAACCAGTCTTCAAGTTCCAAAGGTGTTCTGAGAGGACTTCACTTTCAGACAAAACATCCGCAGGGAAAGTTAGTGCGCGCAGTTGAAGGCAAGGTTTATGATGTTGCTGTAGATCTCAGAAACGGTTCACCGACTTTTGGAAAATATTACGGTGTCGTACTCGATGCAGAAAAGCAGAACCAGTTCTATATTCCTGAAGGATTCGCGCACGGTTTTTATGTTTTGAGTGAACATGCAGTGTTTGCATACAAGTGCACGGACTTTTACCATCCCGAAGATGAAGGCGGAATAATGTGGAACGATGCCACTGTTGGAATTGAATGGGACAAGATTGCACCAGGACTGGAACCGCTTCTTTCTGAAAAAGACAAGAAACATCCTTCATTCAGTACAAGTGAAAAATATTTTGATTTGAACGCAAAATGGATTGGCAAATAAGAGGTTTACTATGATTTGGCTTATCGGAAGCAAAGGTATGCTCGGAAGCGAAATAGCCCGACAGCTTACCGAAAAACATATTTCCTGGGTGGGAAGTGACCGCGATGTAGATATAAGCGACCCCCAGGCTCTGCTGAACTTTGCAGACAGTCACGACACTTCTGCCGGTTGCACCGGACGCACTGCAAGCAACGGAAAGGTTCCTGAAAAAATTACATGGGTAATCAACTGTGCAGCCTACACTGCCGTAGACAAGGCAGAATCAGATGCGGAACTTGCAAAAATTCTTAACGAAGACGGTCCGCGCAATATTGCACGTGCCACAAGAAAAATCGGTGCAAAGCTTATCCACATTTCTACTGACTACGTGTTTGACGGAACAGGTTCTGTTCCGTATACAGAAGCTATGGAAAAAAAGCCTCTGGGCGTGTACGGTGTTACAAAAGCTGCCGGTGAAGATGCTGTAGAAAAGGAAATGACGCAGTATTATATTCTAAGAACAGCATGGCTTTACGGGTTTGACGGCAAAAACTTTGTCTACACAATGACAAAACTTATGAATGACCGTGATGCCCTTAATGTAGTTTCTGACCAGAAGGGAACTCCGACATGCGCTATGGATCTTGCTGCAGCTATCATTAAAATAATAGAAACTTCTGACAAGGCACCGGGACTGCAATTCCGTATGGAGTGTACCATTTTACAAATCTTGGCGAAACTACGTGGTTCGAATTTGCACGCAGAATTTATGAACTTGGAAAAAGATTCGGACGCATTCAGTCTGACTGTTCAGTTAACCCCTGCACTACAGAAGAATACCCGACTCCGGCAAAACGCCCGGCATATTCTGTTCTTGACAAAAGCAAGATTCAGAATGCACTCAGGATAAAGATTCCGTCATGGGAAGAAAGCCTTGAGAAATTCATTAAAAGCCCGCGCTTTGAAATAAAATAAACTGTCCTTTGGAGGAATTTATGTCTGACAGAAAACTTAAGAATATACTTGTTACAGGTGGATGCGGATTTATCGGAAGCAATTTCATTAACTATATGTTCGGCCAGAGTGCTACCGGCAGCAAGGAATTTATGGATTCAGGATTTGACGGACGCATCGTTAACGTTGACTGCCTTACATACGCAGGAAATCCAGATAATCTTTCAGGTGTGCAAAAGGCATTCGGCGGAACAAGATATTTCTTTGAAAAAGCCGACATCTGTGACAGAAGTGCCATTGAGAGCATCTTCAAACAGTATGATATAGACACCGTAATTCATTTTGCGGCAGAAAGCCATGTTGACCGTTCAATTCTGGGACCTGAAGCATTTATTAAAACCAACATTATGGGAACATATACACTTCTGGATGTTGCCAGAAAATTCTGGAACGTGTCTTTGGACAACCAGCGTGACGATGTTCTTTTTCACCATATTTCTACTGATGAAGTTTACGGTTCCCTCGGAGAAACTGGATATTTTACAGAAACAACTCCTTATGATCCGCGCTCACCGTATTCGGCAAGCAAGGCTTCCAGTGATCATATTGTTATGGCATACTACCACACTTACGGACTTCCTATTACGCTTTCTAACTGTACAAACAATTACGGTCCGTACCAGTTCCCCGAAAAGCTTATTCCGCTTATGATTCTGAACATGCAGGAAGGAAAGAATCTTCCTGTTTACGGTGAAGGCAAGAATATACGCGACTGGATTTATGTAGAAGATCACAACCGCGCTGTCTGGCAGATTGTCAAAGACGGAATTACAGGTCAGAAATACAATATCGGTGGCGAAAACGAATGGCAGAACATTAAGCTTTTGGACAAACTCATTGAGCTTACAGCCAAAGAAGCAGGCCTTAACGCTGATGATGTAAGAAAAACAATTGTTCACGTAAAGGACAGACCCGGCCACGATGCAAGATATGCAATTGACTGCGCAAAGATAAAGAAAGAACTCGGTTGGGAAAGAAAAATGACTTTTGAAGAAGGCCTTACCCTTACCGTAAAATGGTATCTTTCACATAAGGAATGGATTGAACGCGTTCAGTCCGGGGAATACCTTAAGTGGATTGACAGCAATTACGCAGGAAGAAAATAATTAATAAATTCTGACTGACAAAACAAACAAACAAGGGGTTGTATCACTTTTGAGACAGCCCCCTTGTTATTACACTTCTGTTCCGCGGCCGATGAAACAGGCGATTCCTTCTGTTATGAAAAGTTTTCTTAACTTTACTACAATATCCTGAATCTTTTTTGCCTCGTCGTCGTCACAGTATATTATGTACATTAAGTTGAGCTGTGGCCAGACTGCATCTCCAAGATGAGGATTACTGTAGCCGGCGCCCATTACCGGCGAAATTTTTGTGTAACGTTTTGCAACACCTGCGTTTTTGAATTCCTCATTAAAGTCTTCCTCCAGCGCCTGCGAGCAGATAATTTCTATGCGAACAAGATTTTTTGGACTTGAATCATTTACATTTTCCTGCATAACCTACTCCGTTTTCTGTGAATGAGCCTTGTCATAGGCTTCTATCTTTCTCTGGTCAGTTTCTGCTTTCTTTGCAGCCTTCTTCTGTGCACTCTTCATGCGGCGTGAATTTACTATGCAGTAAATAGCGGGCATAAGGAAAAGTGTCATAAAGGAACCGAACGTCATTCCGCCAAAAACCGTAAGGCTTATGGGCTGCATCATTGACGAACCTTCACCCGGGAAGAAAGCCATTGGTGCAAGGGAAATAACTGTTGTAAGTGTACTCATAAGAATCGGGCGCAATCTGTTTCTTGCAGCTTCAACACACGCTTCTTCGAGATTGTAGCCTCTCTTTCTGAGAAGATTCGTGTAGTCAACAAGAACAATTCCGTTATTGACTATTGTTCCGACAAGAACAAGCATTCCCATTACGGTAATAATGTTAAGCTGTTCACCGGTAATTGCATAAATTGCTATAACACCGATGAACGAAAGCGGTATTGTAAGAATAACAATAAATGGATCTACAAGGGATTCAAACTGACTTGCCATGACAACAAATACGAGTGCCGCCGCCATAAGGATAATGAGCGAAAAGTTCGAAACGGCAACAATCATATCTTCATAGTCACCGCTAAATGAAATTGTAACTCCTTCATCCTTAGGAATATTGTCATTTATAAGTTTCATTACCTGCGACTGAACTTTATCAAGCGAAAGACCCGAAACAGGTTTTGCAGTAACATGGGCAATACGCGCTTGGTCTTCACGCAAAATAGAAACCGGAGCAAGATTTTCTTCATAACGTGCAAAGCTTGAAAGCGGAATGCGCTGTCCCTGTGCGTTAACGACAGAAATCTGGTCAAGGTCTGCCAGTTTGTTTTTGTCCTTTTCGGAAAGACGGACTATTACATCGATGTCATCGCCTTTTTCTGTATAGCGGCTGGCAGTTGTTCCGTTAATGGCCGCGTTGATTTCTGCACCAACGTTGTAAATATTCAGTCCAAGTTCATACATTCTTTCGCGGTCAACAATAATTTCGGCCTGCGGAAGTCCGCTTTCTATATCACTTGAAGCTTCTGTTACGACATCCTGGCCTTTTGTTTTCAAGACTTCTTCTATCTGGGCAGCCGTTGAGCGTACAAGATCAAGATCATCACTGCGGATATTAATGCTTAGTCCGCCGCTGGAAGCACTGTTCATATTGCTTCCAAAACTGAGCGTTGCACCAGGGAACGAATTAAAGTATTTTCTGAGTTTTACCTTTGCAGACTTTTCGTTGTCCCAGCCTTCCTGTCTTTCTTCTGAAGAATAAAGAGAGAATGTAATTGAACCCTGGTTTGTGTCAGAACTTGAAGAGAACAGGCCGCCGCCACCGACAGTAACCGAAGTATATTTAACGCCCTTAAGTTCCTGTCCTGCAATCTGCTCCATTTCGCGTACGGTTTCTTCTGTAGTTTCAAGAGGTGTTCCCTTCGGAAGTTCAAAGTTCAGTGTAACAGAATTCGATGCTGATTCCGGCATAAAAATAAAGCCGATAAATTTTATTGAGAAAATCGAAACTACAAACAAAACAACCAGCGTAAGAATAAACGGCTTTTTGTGCCTGAGCACGAACTTAACGCCGCGTGCATAAGCATTGTCCAGATTATAGAAGAACTTATTGAATGCACGGTTAATTCCGTAAGCAAAGCCTTTCTTTCCGTCGTCAACAATTTTATCTATGGGAAGATATGTTGAACACAAAACAGGAACAAGTGCAATGGCAACAACCAGAGAACAAAGCAGAGAGAAAATAATTGTATAAGCAAGGTTATTGAACAACTGTCCCATCATGCCCAGTTTTTTCTGGAACAAAAGCATAGGAAGGAAGATACAGACTGATGTCAGCGTACTTGAAGTGATAGATGAAATCATTTCCTGCGAGCCAAGAATTGCAGCAACCTTGGGCTTTGCATCGCGCTGTCTGTAAGAATAAATTTTTTCAAGAACAACAATTGAGTTGTCAACAAGCATTCCTATTCCAAGAAGAAGACCTGCCATAGAAATTATGTTGATTGAAATTCCCTTGAAGTACATGAGCATAAGGGTTATGAAAACCGAAATCGGAATTGAAAGTCCGATAATAAACGTACTCTTGAGGGATCTTAGGAATATGAACAGAACAGCAACTGCAAGAAGCGCACCCTGAATAACGGATGTTACAACTTCAGAAATTGTCTGTTCAATAATGTCAGTAGTATTGTTTGTTTCTATAATCTGAATATCACCCGGAAGTTCTTTGCGGATTTTATCAATAGCCTTGCGTGCATTTTTTGCAGCAGTTACAGAATTCTTTCCGCTCTGTTTCTGAATATTGAGCATAACACTCGGCTGTCCGTTAAGATAAGCAAGAGTACTCTGGTCTTTGTAGCCTTCATAGACGTCCGCTATGTCCCGAAGGCGCACTGTAAGAAGAGCCGGTACGCTGAATCCGTCAGAAGCCGCGGCTTTGTAAGTAATTACAGTATTTTTAATATCTTCAAGGCTCTTGTACTTGCCGTTTGTTTTTATCGTATAGTTTGTGTCGCCGCTTGTAATTACACCGCCCGAACTCTGAATATTCTGAGCACCAATCATCTGTGCAACAGTAGAAATTGAAAGTCCGTAAGCTTCAAGTCTGTCACGCGGAATATCAACATTGATTGACTTTTCGCGGCCGCCTATTACATTTGCAGAAGCAACACCGTCTACCTGTTCCAGTTTTGGCTGGACAACATCTTCTGCAAATTTTCTGAGTTCCTCCGGAGTACGCTCACCCTGAACACTGAGCATCATGATAGGCATCATGGAAGGATCCATTTTAATGGTAATAGGCGCTTCTGCATCATCAGGAAGATAACCGCGCACAAGATCTATTTTGTCCCTTATCTCGTTGGAAGCACTGTCCAGGTTTGTTCCGTAATCAAATTCAAGAAAGACAAGGCTTAAACCGGAATGAGACTGTGACTGCATTGTTTTGAGTCCGCTCAGTCCCGAAAGAGTGCTTTCCATTGTTCTTGTAACACTCTGCTCTACTTCTTCAGGACCGGCGTTTCTGTAATTTGTATAAACAACCATGTACGGAAGCGTCATGTCAGGAAACATATCAACCGGAAGACTGAACGTACAGAATATTCCGAGTGCGATCATTATAATAAACGTAAGCAAAGTCGTTGTAGGCTTATTTACGCATTTTTCAGAAAAAGTCATTTGTACTCCTTAATAAGAATGTTCGCAAAGCGAACGTTGAGTAGTAAAAGATGCACTATTTGTGCAGCTTTTATCTAACTCCTCCTGTAAAAAAGTCATGAGTAAATCTTCAAAGACTGTCAGAAACAGAAATTATATTTACGGTAGAGCCGTCATTGAGAAGGCCCTGTCCTTTAACGACAATTTCGTCTCCGGCAGTAATTCCGGAAATTACTTCTGTGCGGCCGTCAACAGAAATTCCGCGCGTAATTTCTGATATCCTAACAGTAGGTTTTTCTGATTCTGATACTGCAGGTACAATTATAAATACATTGTCTTTTGCGTTACGTGTAACAACAGATGCTTCAGGAATTACAATTGCATTTTTGCGGGTATTTGTAACAAGCCTTACGCGCGCATACATTCCCACGCGTATTCTGGGGTCTGCAGGTTCAACACGGAGTTTTATTGCCATGGTTCTTGTTGTAGTATCAAGTACAGGGCTTACTTCAAAAACCTTTGCAGTAAAGGAAACACCCGGGTAAGCATCGAATGTAACGACTGCAGTCTGACCGTCTGATATGCGGCTTATGAAACGCTCGGCAACATTTACTTTTATCTGAAGTTCGTCAGTGTCTGCAATCTTTGCAATTGACATGGACTGCGATACCATTGTTCCTACCGTAGGAGCAAAAGACGTAATCCTTCCGGAAATCGGTGCCTTGACCGGACTTGCGCTGTAGTTCATTCCTGGACGGCTTGCATCTACGTAAGCGATGATCTGGTCTTTCTGAACCATATCTCCTACAGAAACAAGAATCCTTGCAATTTTTCCGGCCATGTCAGGCAGAACGTCTACTGATGAAACAGAAGAAACATCACCGCCGAATTCAAGATATTCATCAAGACTTCCTTCCGAAGTTTTATAAGTGTTTACGGCAAACATTGTTTCTGTTTCTTCTGCTGCTGCAGGGGCTGCCTGTTTTTGTTTGCATGATACGGCCGAAGCACAGAAGATTATTCCGGCTGCACTTAATACGGTAATCAAAGCCGCATTTTTTTTATCAGAGTATTTCATTTATTGCCTCCCTCATTTTTTGCGGATGTCAAATTTATGTTAAGCGTTTTCTCAAGATCAAGAAGCGCGCTTATATAATTGAATTTCTGGTTTGCAAGTCCCAGTTTTGCCTGGTCAAGCTGTGACTCTGCATCCCTAACGTCAAGAAGTTCTGTTGTTCCGTTTCTGTAGGAACGCATTGTCATTTCGTACGAACGCTGGGCAAGTTTGATATTGCGTCCCATTGCGTCTATCTGCTGTCTGGCCTGTGTAAGAGTGTCAACGGCTTTTCTTACTTCCACCTTCTGATTTTCTACAGCCATCTCGCGGCTGAGTTCAAGTTTTTTAATATTGGACTCAATATTCTTTGCATTTTGTCTGTTTGACGACCACGGCAGAAGATTTGTAAGATTCCACGCAAGTGTTATAGAAAAAGAATTGCTGTCATTCCAGTTGTCTGCATCTGTGTATCTGTCAATGTCCAGTCCGTAAATAAGTGCAGGCTGAAGCGAATAGTTCAGTGCAAGTGCCGGTGTATACGAACTCAAATTTATTGCAGAAAGATTGTCTTTTAACGAACTGATTGTTGCGTCAAGTTTTTTTATATCAAGGCTTGAAGCTGAATATTTTTGGATAAGTGTGTCTACATCCACATCAACGTATTCAGGCTCAATGCTTCCGTCAAGGACTATGTTTGTTCCTACGGGAAGTCCTATGATAAACGCAAAGGTGTCCAGCTGCTGCCTTAAAAGACGGTCGGCCTGTTCTACTTCGGGACGCTTGTTTTCGTAGGAGACCTGAGCCTGAAGCATTGACAGTTCGGGAACAAGACCGTTTTTGAAATTTGTTTCTGTCTGGACAGCGCGCAGTCTTGCATTTTCCAAAGAAGCCTTTTGTATGCGGATATTTTCCTGCTGCAATAGAAGCCCGTAAAATAATTTTCTTACATTGACTTCAGTTTCACGCACTGACTTTTCGTAAGTGATTTTTCCGCCTTCGTAGTCTGCCTTTGCCGCTTTTATCTGGCCAATGTAAGCAAGACTTAAGTTCCAGCTTACACCAAGGTTTCCTACTGTTGTCCAGTGGCCGCTTTCAGTGTCTTCGTAACCCATTCCGCCAAGAATCTGGTTGTACAAGGCTGCCTGATTCTCAACAGAAAGAGGGCGGCTTCCTTCTTTTTCCAAAGCACCGACTCTTGCAGAAAGAAGTGCGCTCTGTGCTGCGGCTTCCATAGAAGAATAGCTTGAAGTTCCTGAACGCGACAAGGTTCCGCTTGCCTGAACAGTTGGCAGAAGAACATTCCACGCATTGTCGCCTGCACGTTTTTTTATTTCAAGATCTATTGCGGAACTTTTTATTGAAAGACTGTTTTCAAGTGCATATGCCACGGCAGAATCTTCTGTAAGAGTTACAGTCTGTTCATCTTTGTCTGACTGAGCCTGGCACAAACAAACTGCAGCTGCAAACAGAGCCGCCGTTAAAATACATTTTTTCATTTTTACCCCCTATTTTATTTAATCTCACCAATTATATCTGTATTAAAATTACTATTTCTGGATTCAACACCGCCACAGACAAGGGAAAACAAAATCCTTAAAATACCGCA
>ERZ1026898.1838-NODE-1838-length-9898-cov-4.128823_pt1 | contig 9898 bp, 8 predicted proteins | sample MGYA00380178_ERZ1026898 | MGnify/ENA primary metagenome ERZ1026898 (study PRJEB33269, sample SAMEA4719814) | human gut metagenome | biome: human-associated habitat; feature: organic feature; material: feces | place: Cameroon | collected 2013-10 ... | reverse complement strand
CTATTGATATCATCATAGAGTGTAATCTTAATATCAGGATGTTGTCTTAAATAAATCAGTACACCTAAAAAATGATCAATACGTCCACCAATGACACCATAAAGATCTATTTCATCATAACCTCTATTAAGTGCTTCACTAATAGCGAGTTCTGTATCTGTTTCATCCTTATGTGTAGGAAAGCGAAGAACTTCCAACCCTTGTAGATATTCTTTATGTTCTAAAGAATCAAAGTCTCCAATTGCGAATAACGGTTGAATAGATTGACGGTGCAGATGTTCTAAACCACCATCAACTGCAATATAAGGGATGTCTTTATTAAAGACATCCCCATTATTCATACTTGCGTATAAGCCTATTTTCATTTGAGTGAATCAATAGCTTCCTGTCTGTTTTCTGCCTTGAAGACATAGCTTCCAGCCACAAGAACATCTGCCCCAGCTCCACGGCATAGGTTGGCTGTATTTTCATTGATTCCACCATCTACTTCAATAAGATAGCGTCTATCATTTCTGATTTCTTTTAATTCAGTAATCTTATCTAAAGCTGAAGGATTGAATGACTGACCACCAAATCCTGGTTCAACACTCATAACAAGAACCATATCTAAATCATCTAGGAATGGTTTGACAGCTTCTACATCAGTTCCTGGTTTAATAGAGATAGAAGCAAGACATCCTGCATCATGAATACGCTGAATTAGAACACGTGCTTCCTGCACGCTTGATACAGCTTCAATATGGAATGTAATGAGGTCTGCACCTGCATTGATGAATTCATCTAAATACTGACCTGGATCAGTGATCATTAAATGAACATCAATAAATAAATCAGTGACAGCACGGACATTACTCAAGATACTATAACCAAATGAAATATTTGGGACAAAGTGTCCATCCATGACATCATAATGAATCCATGACTTTCCTCCGTCATAGATTGTATCAATATCTTCTTTAAGATGCGCAAAATCAGCGGATAATACTGAAGGTGCAATTTTAACCATATCGTTTATCTTTCCTTTCTTTTACCTGCTTTAATAATTGCAGATAATCTTCATATCTTGTTTGATCTATATCTCCTGCCTCAACAGCTTCTTTGACAGCACACTTTGGTTCACTATCATGTAGACACCCTCTAAACTTACAATGATAAGATAATTCTCTAAAATCATGATAAGTACTCGCAAGTTCTACTGGTTCCATCTTAAGTTCCAAAGAAGAAAAACCAGGCGTATCGGCAATATAGCCACCATACATCGGAATCAGTTCAACATGTCTTGTCGTATGTTTTCCTCTTCCTAATGCCTGTGAGATTTCATTTGTCTCAATATTTAATTCAATGTTTAAGGCATTCAAAAGACTAGATTTACCTACACCACTCTGTCCTGTCACAACTGTAACACGGTTCTTTAAAAGTGGCTTGATCTCTTCAATACCCTCATTTTCTTTACTTGATACAAAATATAGATCATATGCATTGTACTTCTTTTTGATAACAGGAACAAGTTCTCTATTAAGATCTATTTTCGTAATAATGATAATCGGCTTAATCTTCTCATATTCAATCATTGCGAGGAACTGATCAAGAAGCATCTGATCAAAATCCGGCTCTGCAATAGAAAATACTAGAAGAGCTTGATCAATATTACAGATAGGAGGTCTTTCTAACTGGTTATGTCTTTCTTCAAGAGAAAGAATATAACCTGAACCATCCTTTTCTTCCTGGAAACTGCAGAAGTCTCCTACAAGAGGCTTCTGCCCTCTGTTTCTAAATTTACCACGTGCCTTGCAGCTTACAACCTTTTCGCCTGTATCTACATAGTAGAACCCTGCAAGGACTTTTATAATTTGACCTTTAGGCATATATTCTCCTATTCTGACTGTGCTGATGTACTATCGTCATCATCATCTTCTGGTAAATCAGGCTGAGAAGGTGTAGTTGTAGTAGTTGGTTTCTTATCATAATAATATAAGATAATTTCAGTGCCCTTACTTGTCACCTGAGTATATGGTGCAACAGACTGTTTCACCACTGTATTAATAGACATAGAGTTGATTGTTGTACTATCAGTTGGTGATGGAAGAACAGATAATTTCACATTAGTGAAGCCCTGGCTTTCTAATGTTGATTTTGCGGCATTGATATCCTGACCATAAAGTGATGGAACAGTAATAGTAACACCCTTAGAAACTGTTAAAGTGATGATCTTACCTTTTTCATTAGGATCCTGTTTTTCTCCTTCAGAAATAGACTGTCCAATAACGATGCCTTCTTTATATTCATCATCAGACTTTTCATACTTCTTTACCTTATAGCCAAGTTTTGTAAGCTTCTTATAAGCTGTGTCATAAGAGACACCTGTATAATCTTCCATGACAATATATTTACCCTTAGAAAGAGTTAATGTGACTGTATCACCCTCATTAATAGCATGTCCTGCCTCTGGATCTGTTGCCACTACAAGACCTTTTTCATATTTATCACTTAATTCATAGTTGACATCATCAGAAACTTTATAGCCCTTATCAATTAATAAAGCTGTCGCTTCTTTTTCAGTCTTACCTACTAAATCCATCATTGTGCCATCTTTAGTACCACTTAGTGAGAAGAAACCTGCCACAATCGCAAGACATACAATGACAGCACCAATCGCTGCGCCAATCGCAATCTTCTTTTTCTTATCCATTGGTTCTTTCTTCTTCTCATCCTGAGGCTTGATTTCTTCAATTTCTGTTTGTGTTGATTCAGGATCAATAGGTGCAGTTTTAGTAAAGAACTGTGAATCAGTCGCAATAATAGTTGGATCAGTATTGACCTGATCAAAAGAAAGCTTTTCTTCATCTAAACGTTCTAAACATGTATCTAAATCATCTAACATATCATCTGCACACTGATAACGATTATTTGTATTCTTAGCAGTTGCTTTAATAATGATGTTTTCTACTGACTGTGGAATGGCTGGATTATAAGCACGCACTGAAGGAATTTCATCACGCATATGCTTTAATGCGATATTAACTGGAGATTCACCATTAAATGGGACATCTCCTCTTAATAATTCGTAGAAGACAACACCTAAAGCATAAATATCACTTTGTGGTGTTGCTTTTTCACCTCTTGCGATTTCTGGTGCAAGATAATGAAGTGATCCCATGATTGTATCAGTCTGAGTCACCTGTGATAAAGACTGAATAGAGGCGATACCGAAATCCGCAATCTTTACAATACCAGAATCAGTGACAAGAATATTCTGAGGCTTCAAATCACGATGAACAATACCCATAGAATGTGCAAGTGCAGTGGCTGAAACAACCTGCTTCATAATATCTACAGCTTCCACATAATGAAGTGCACCACGCTTATTAATTAATTCTTTTAAAGTCTGACCACGTACATATTCCATGACAATATAGTAAAGATCATCTTCTTCACCTACATCATAGATTTCTACAATATTACGATGACATAATGCAGCAGCTGCACGTGCTTCACGATGGAAACGAGTAATATAAATAGGATCTCCTGTTAAAGAAGAACGAAGTATTTTAACGGCTACTTCTCTTTTTAATATATCATCGTATGCAAGATAGACATCGGCCATACCGCCCTGTCCAACAAGTTCTTTTAATTCATAACGATCAGCAAGAATACGTCCTTTTTCACTCATCTTATGATTCTCCCTTCTCTATTAATAAAACACCAATATTATCTAATCCACCAAATTGGTTGGCTGATTGAATAAGTCTTTCAGTTTTTTGGTCAACTGATCCACTTTCTTGTAGTATTTCTTCAATCTGTTGAGATGAGAGCGAATTATATAATCCATCTGAACAGAGCAATATTGCACGATAATCTTCTTCAATCTTATAAAAAGAAATACGTAAAGCTTCTTTAATACCGATTGCCTGTACTAAGACATTTCTTTTTGGGTGATGAGAGGCTTCTTCTTCATTGATCAAGCCTCTTTTTACAAGTTCATTCACAAAAGTATCGTCTGATGTGATCTGCTTTAATGTATCATTATACAAATAAGCTCTCGAATCACCGACATGGGAAACATAAGTATTCTTACCATCCATATAACAGATGACAATTGTAGTCCCCATACCTGCATATTCACTATGCATATCGCTTTCCTTATTCACAAGATCATTGGCAGTTAATAATAAAGAAGAAATCCAGGCATGAATAGATTCATCATCTAGAAAAGGTGAATGATCAAAGAAATGGTCAATCACATAACGACTTACAAGTGTTGATGCAACTTCACCTGCAAGATGACCACCCATTCCATCACACAATACGCCAACGATTTCATGATCCTTAATTTTATAGACTGCTCTATCTTGATTCACTGACCTTTTTATTCCGATATCAGTCATCGCGGAGATAGCCATATTATGCTCCTTTCTCTCTTTTAGCACGTAACTGTCCACATGCACCATCAATATCACGGCCATGTTCTTTTCTTAAAGTACAATTAATATGTAAACGAATAAGTTCATCCTTAAATGCAGTAATTGTATGTCCTAGAGACTGTTTATAGCCATGTTCATCAACAGGGTTATAAGGAATCAAATTAACATAAACATTTAATCCACGAAGATAATGTGCTAACTGACGTGCATACTTGATATCATCATTCACATCCTTCAATAAAATATATTCAAGAGTGACACGACGATTTGTACGTTCAATATATGTCTTGATTGCATCTCTTAAATCATCCATATTATAACGCTTGTTGATAGGCATCAATTCGTCACGGATTTCATCATTAGGTGCATGTAAGCTGATTGCAAGATTGACCTGAATTGGTTCATTAGAGAAACGTTCAATACCAGGAATCAAACCACATGTAGAAATAGTAAGATGTCTTGCACCAATAGCTAAACCATGAGGTTCATTGACTGTATAGATGAAGTTCATGACTTCATCATAGTTATCAAATGGTTCACCTGTTCCCATGACAACTACATGAGTGACTCTTTCCTTTAAATCATTCATAACAGTTAAGACCTGTTTCACAATTTCACCACTTGTTAAGTTACGCTGTTTCTTTAATAAACCTGAAGCGCAGAAAGAACAGCCCATATTACAGCCTAACTGGCTTGTGACACATAATGAACGACCATATGTCTGAATCATTAATACTGTTTCAATAAGTCCGCCATCTTCTAATTCTAGAAGATATTTAGTTGTACCATCACGAGCCACCTGCTTTTCCTTAATTGTCAGAAGGGCATCACTGAAATGGTTAGAAAGTGTTTCCTGAAGTTCTTTAGAAAGATTTGTCATCTGATGAAAATCATAGACATTCTTTACATAAATCCATTCATAGATCTGTTTTGCACGGAAAGGCTTCTGCCCCATCGCTTTTAATTCTTCTTTTAATTGTTCAAGTGTTAAGTCATAAATTGATTTCATCATACATCCTTTTCTAACAGACACATATAAAAGCCATCACTATGATATTCAAATGGAAGTATAGTACGCTCTTCCACTACATGCATATCGGGATGCTTCTTTATGAATTTTTCAATCTGTTTTTCGTTTTCTTTTTTATTTATAGTGCACGTACTATACACTATATTACCACCTTTTATACATAAAGAATATGCATTTTCTAGTAATTTTGCTTGAATAAGAATGATTTCATCCATTGCATTCGAGTCATGGTACTTGATTTCAGGTTTCCTAGAAAGAACACCAAGTCCAGAACAAGGACCATCTAAGAGTATTTTTGTATACTGCTTATCAAATAATGAAAGGTCCGTACTGTCTCCTGTATGAACATGAATGTTGGATAATCCTAGTCTTTTCGCATTGTCTTCAATAAGCTTTGCTTTATGAGGATAAAAGTCATAGACATCAATCAAGCCTTTATTATTCATGAGTGTACCAAGGTGTGTTGTTTTAGAGCCAGGTGCCCCGCACATATCTAAGACAACATCATCTTCACCTGGATTTAATAAGCGTGCTACCATCTGTGAAGATTCATCCTGAATAGTGACAAGTCCTTCTTTAAATGCCTCAGTATGCGCAATATTGCCTTCTTTTAATAACACACTATCTGCTGATAAATAGCCTGGAGTAAACTCAGGATATTTCTTTAAGAATTCATCACGAGAAATCTTATATGTATTCACACGTCCACTTTTTAAAGGGACTTCATTATCTGCAAGAAGAATCTTTTCTGTTGTTTCTTTGCCATATTGTGCACTAAACATCTTCACCATCCATAATGGATGACTTGTAGAAATAGATAAACGTTCATCATGATCTAGATCATCTAAAGATCTTGTTTCTTTAAAACAGCTATGCAAAATCGCATTGATCGTGCCACCTGCACGTTTATTTCTTCTTTCCTTAATAATTTCTACTGCTTCATTGACTATCGCATAATCAGGAGTATCTAAATAAAAATGCTGGTAAAGGCTCATTAATAGAAGCATTCTTTCTACAACCTTTAAGCGTGTATGGATATGTGGTTCTAATTGATATTCTAGATAAAGTCGATTCTGAATAGTCCCATAGACAAGGGTTGTAATGAGTCCTCTTTCTGATGGTGAGAAATCGTGAGTAAGAGCGTGATTTAAAGTGATATTTAAATAACTCTCATTCTTTTCATAATCAATGAGTATGTCTAATGCTGTATCTCTTTCTTTCATATTAATATGTGGAATACGGATTAAAATCGCATGCCACAATGACACCTCCTTTTCTTGTACGGTTATAATAATCATCGATAATACTTAATTGTTCGTAGATTGGTTTAGATTCTATATATTTAATCAAAATTCTTTCACGATAGATATCCTGCATCTTAAAGGCGGGCTGAGGGCCGATAATGCGTACCTTTTCTAAATGCTCCTTTAAATACTTGCTGATATCTAGGGCTGTCACATGAACATTCTTTGGTATACGAGATTGTACAATCACAGATACAAGATGACAGAATGGTGGATACTTCGCTTTCTTTCTAAACAACATCTCTTCTTTAAAGAAAGCTTCATAGTCCTGCTTCACAGCTGCCTTGATTGCATAATGTTCAGGATTAAATGTCTGAATCATAACAGTCCCCTGCTTTTCTCCTCGCCCACTTCTTCCTGCCACCTGACATAATAGCTGGAATGTACGTTCAGAGGCTCTAAAATCTGGAACCATAAGAGACAGATCAGCCATAAGAACACCTACAAATGTGACATTGGAGAAATCTAATCCCTTCGCAATCATCTGTGTACCAAGCATGATATCTGCTTTGTGTTCTTCAAAATCCTTAAGTAATTTTAAATGTGTGTTCTTATTACGTGTTGTATCAAAATCAAAACGAATAATACATGCGTCTGGATATGTCTTTTCTAATTCTTCTTCTATTTTCTGTGTCCCATATCCTATCTTTTTAAGATGCGTACTGCCACATTCTGGACAGACTTGAGGGACAGAAGTGAAATATTCACATAAATGACATTTTAATCTGTTTTCAGCCTTATGATAAGTGAGTGTTACATCACAATGGGGACAGCGGATTGGTTCACCACATGATTCACATTTAATAAAAGATGCATAGCCTCTCTTATTTAAAAGAATCATGGCCTGTTCTCCTTTATTTAAAGTTTCTTCTAGTCGCTGCTGCATTTTCTGAGATAAGAGTGAATAGTTCCCTTGACGCGCTTCATTGCCCATATCTACTACTTCACAATAAGGTAATGGTTTTCCATTAATTCTTTCCTTCATCTCAAATAATCCATAGATCCCCTTTTGTGCTCTAGCATATGTTTCTACAGAAGGTGTTGCACTACCTAGGATAATCTTCGCATTATTTTTCTCTGCACGCATCTTCGCAATAGATAATGTATGATAGCGTGGTGTATTGTCCTGCTTATAGCTCATATCATGTTCTTCATCCATGATGATGAGTCCTAGATTCTCAACTGGCGCAAAGATGGCAGAACGTGCTCCTACTACAATACGGGCTTCACCTTTTTTTATACGACGATATTCATCATATTTTTCTCCCTGTGATAAACGGGAATGGATAATCGCCACTTCATCATGAAAACGTTCCTTAAAGATACGTTCCATCATCGGAGTCAAAGATATTTCTGGTACAAGCATGAGTACTGTCTTATTCTTTTCTAACATCTTTTTTGTCAGCGCAATATAAACTTCTGTCTTACCCGATCCAGTGACTCCATGAATAAGAGATATAGTATGAGAGGTATGAAGGATTCCATTTACAACACTTTCTTGAAGTGGTGTTAAAGTAATTTCATTATTAACTTTTAAATCATTTCCTGTATAAGGATTACGTTGTACTTCTTTATTATAAACTTCAATCAAGCCTTGATTTTCAAGAGATGAGATCACACTTCTAGAATAAGGAATATCCTTAAGAAACATCTCTCCCTGATCTAAAAGCATACGAAAACATTCCTTCTGTTTCACTGTTTTAGGTGTTCCTGTATTGATTACTCTTACACATTGTCTCGTCTTAATACCGACCATTTTGTGTGTAGAAGGTTTTAAAGTACCTGGCAGCATTGCCTGGAAGCATGCAATAAGTGGGCATAATGTCATCTTGGACATACGATGGGCCAGTGTAATCAATTCATTATTTAAAAGCGGTGCTTCATCTATGACAGAATAAATATAGGAGTATTTAAAGCCATCTCTTTCTTCTAGTTCTTTTTGTGTAAGTTGAATTTTTTCTACTGATAAGACATAACCAACCACCTGACGATGATTAAAAGGAACCTGTACACGGATTCCTGTAAGAACTGGTTTCTTAGATAAATAAGAAAAACCACGATCAAGTGCCTGAACAGGATGTTCTATTAATACTTCTACCTTAAACATAAAATCACCTCCCTAAAAAAGAAAAAGCAGCCAGATGGCTACTTCATGTTCTCTTCGATAATCTTGACAATATCATCTTTAGCACGCATTACGTCATCATTCACCACTACATGCTTATACTGATCTTTTGTCGCAATTTCTCTTCTTGCTTTATCAAGACGTTCTTTAATAACATCTTCAGCTTCTGTTCTACGTCCACGAATACGTTTTTCTAATTCTTCCATTGAAGGTGGTACTAAGAAAATTGTAAGTGCATCTGGTACTTTCTCCATAACCTGAAGTGCACCCTGTACTTCGATTTCTAGTACAACATTCTTACCTTCATCTAGTAGCTGATCTACATAGGCTTTAGGTGTTCCATAGTAATTACCTACAAACTGTGCGTATTCCAGTAATTCACCCTGCTCAATCTTTTTCTTAAATGTATCAACATCCACAAAGAAATAATCGATCCCTTCTCTTTCGCCAGGTCTCTTATAACGTGTAGTCATTGAAATAGAATATGCAAGGTTTAATGATTCTTCTTTAAATAGTTGTTCTCTGACTGTTCCTTTGCCTACGCCGCTAGGTCCACTCAGGATAATTAGAAGGCCTCTTTTCACTTATCTACATCCCCTTTTTAAGTAATCCTACATGAATAAAACAGTGATGTCAAACACTTTTAAATGTGTTATACTAAGTCGGGTGATGAATATGGCATTTGATGGAATTGTATTGTCACGTGTTACAGAATTATTAAATGAAACAATCGTGACAGGGCGTATTTCAAAATTATATCAGATATCGAAATACGAATTATTAATGACTGTACGTGCGCAGAATGAGAATAAGAAGCTGCTTGTTTCTATTCATCCAATGTATGCACGTGTCCAATTAACACAATTGAATTATCCTACACCTGATTTTCCTAACGCTTTGACTATGTTTCTAAGAAAACATATTGAAGGATCTTTTATTGAGCGTATTGAACAGGTGGGACTTGATCGTATATTAAAGATAACTTTAAGAGGAAGAAATGAATTTAAAGATCTTGTAG
>ERZ1026898.1836-NODE-1836-length-9901-cov-12.731261_pt1 | contig 9901 bp, 10 predicted proteins | sample MGYA00380178_ERZ1026898 | MGnify/ENA primary metagenome ERZ1026898 (study PRJEB33269, sample SAMEA4719814) | human gut metagenome | biome: human-associated habitat; feature: organic feature; material: feces | place: Cameroon | collected 2013-10 ... | reverse complement strand
CCGGCGCAGATGGTGCTACTGGCCCTAAAGGTGACACTGGTCCGGTAGGTCCGCAAGGTCCAGTAGGCCCGCAAGGCGTTCTAGGGTTCCTGCAACAGACAAGCTCAACAGACTGGAATTATCTTACGAATCCCGGAATCTATGAGTTATCCACTAGTAATACTACTCATTATCCCGGTACAGAAACCGATAAATGGATTCTGTTAGTGCTTACAGTAGGATTAGTTTGGGTTGTGCAACTGGCTTATCCTGTTAATATCACTTCAAATTTCCATTACCAGCGCGAAAGCTCGACAGGCGACCGGTTTACTTGGGGCGCTTGGAGCAAGGTTTCGTGAGGTGACTACCAATGATTTCTTCTCAGTATTACGTCTTTGACGAAACATTGAACCCTACCGAAAAGATTTCTCAGCACTTCGGAGTGTGGGAGTTCAAATGCAAAGACAACTCTCGTGTCATTGTGCTTGATAAAGCACTTGTTGAACTGCTCGAAATTATCCGCTTACACTACAACAAACCTTTACACATCAACTCCGGCTATCGCACAGTACAATACAACGCATCACTCAAAAACTCTAGTCCAAAGTCTCAGCACATTTTAGGTAAAGCCGCTGACATTTGGCTTAACGATGTTTCGCCTAAACAGCTGTACTCTTGGCTGGACTCTTCTTACCCTAATTCACTTGGCATCGGCATTTATGACACCTTTGTTCATGTGGATGTAAGAGAGGGTAAGTCCAGATGGGACTATAGAACGAAGAAATAAACAGAAAGGAGAAAGCAAATATGGAGCTTGCTGACTTCAACGCTAAAACGCAAGAAATCATCTCGAAACTGGGTGACAACGCTGACCAAGGAGCTGTGACGAATATTCTCGCAGAGCTTACTACTGGTTTCAGTGAAGAAGTTGCGGCTAAGAATACCGCAAACAAAAACATTGAGACTCTTACTGCACAGAACGCAAAATTGAAAGAGGACAATATGAGCCTGTTTCTTCGTGTAACTGTGCCGGAAGAACAGCTCAAAACTCCTGTTCGCCCGGAAGAAGACAAAGACCCTATCAACAAGCTGTTCACTAATGGACGGCTTAACCTCAAAGGATAATTTAGAAAGGACAGTGATTATTTATGGCAACTGCTGTTGATGTTGTGAATGCTGTTATCAATACCAGCTCCACGCTCAAAGACAACATTCCTCTCGCTACCACCGCAACCTTGCAGGCTACGGGTGGCGCTATCATGAGTTTCACACCGTTTATGAATGAGTTCATCAATGGTCTGGTGAACCGCATTCTGTTTCAGGAGATGCACAGCGCAACCTATGAGAACCCGCTTCGGATTTTCAAGGGCGTTGACATTCCCTTTGGCACCGATGTGCAGGACTCCATTGCGAACCCTGCAATTGCGACTCCTTATGACTCCTCTGCTATGAGTGATGTGCTCAGTGTGGGCAACCCCGATGTGAAGACCGTGTACTACCGCCGGAACCGGCAGGACAAGTACAAGGTGACTATCTTCGATGCACAGCTGGCTGGCGCATTCACCAATGCTGACACGTTCAACAACTTCATCTCGATGATTCTCAACACTCTGACCAGTGGTGACAATATCGACGAGTTCAAGCTGATGAAAGGGCTTGTGGGTCAGGCTATCAACGATGGCAATGTCAACAAGACCAGCATTCCTATGGGCGCTGACCATGAGACTTTTGCTAAGACTCTTATCACAGACGCAAAGGCCAAGTATCTTCAGTTCCAGTTCCCCAGCTCTGCCTACAACTGCTACCAGAAGATGGCTACTGCGGCGGGTGTTGCCAATGCTACCCCGCTGACTACCTGGACGACTCCCGACCGTATCAGTGTTCTCATTCGTGCCGATGTTGCGGCATACACTGATGTTGAGGTTCTGGCAAAGGCGTTCAACATGAACAAGACCGAGTTCATGGGCCGTCAGGTTATCGTTGACTCCTTTGGCGACACTGGTGACGCTTTGAAGACTCTGGCCGTTGTCGCTGACAACACTTTCCTGCGTACCCACGACAACCGCTTCCAGATGGCCGAAACTCCTTACAATGCGGCAACTCTGAGCCGCACCTATTTCCTGCACCACTGGGAAACCATGGCTTGCAGTCCCTTTGCTAACGCATGGGCTTTTGTCGAGGAGTAATAAACTAACTGCTCCATATTTTTCTCTTCTTACGGTAACAGTTTGCGCTATAGCTAACTGTGAGGGCGGGACAGGGGCAAGGGGGAAAAAATGTTTACACCAACTACAAATTTACGGCTACTGAGCACGCCGCTTGAAAGCGATTACCGGAACACCCTCTGGTTTCCGAATCGTGAAGCTCAGACGAACTACTTCTTGGGCAAAACCGTGAAGACGTTCACTAACTTCAACTACATCAAGAAGAATAACACAATCGTAGTAGAGGGAGAAGTTGACCTTTTCTACAATTGTAACTATATCATGTACCAGAACGCAAACTTCACCAACAAATGGTTCTACGCTTTTATTGACAGAATCGAATGGGCAAGCAACAACAGCGTTCGTTTGTTTGTTTCTACTGATTGCATTCAGACGTGGTTCTTTGACATTACTTATTTCCAGAGCTATGTTGACCGGTGTCATTCGGACACCGATGTAGCAGGAGATAATATTGTGCCAGAGGATTTTAGCGTGGGCAACCAGATGGGATATTATCAAGTTGGCTCTGTTGATATGACTCCAAATGGCATTTATGTGTTCGCTACTGCTGACCCGTCAGGCACACCAAATAATGGTACTATGGAAAGCGGTATTTTCAGCGGCGCTGGTAAGATGATTGGACTGAATACGTCTCAAATCGACACTCTTAAAGGTCATCTGAATACTTATGTTACCAACGGAACAGCCACAGCTGTTTCACGCATTCAGCAAGTGCCATTAAATCCACCTAAATCTGTTTCTTACGCAAAACATCCAACACATCTTGATTGCATCGGAAAAAGCGGAATCATTTCTTATACGCCTAAAAACAACAAACTACTTTCTGGCGCTTTAACTACTGCCTATGTACAAATGTATGGACAGGAGTTAGCTTTTAATCCAGAGGGAATTAACGGCTCTGACATTAAGCTTAAAATTGGTGTTGATGTCACTACTGGCACAGTCGGAGTTATTGTAGACAACTACGGAAATACTAATATCACAGCACTAACTTTAACTGCTATAATCCCAGAAAGCACTTGGGCTTACAATCAGTACAAAAATGATTACAACTTACACGCCGGAAGTAACGCTATTTATAATCGCAGAGCTGGTGTTCAGCGTGCAACAGCTAGAAATACTGCCGCTCTTAAAACGGCTATTGCTGGCATTGAGGCGGCTGGGACAACTGCAAACCAGTTCAGTACATACAATTTAGCTAGAATAGCTTTAGGTGGTGTTGGTGGTGCTCTTGGCGGTGCGCTAAATAGTGCGGCTAAAATCGCTGAAAGCGGAATGACGACTTATGAAGCCTATCAAAATCAAAAAATATGGGACTACGGCGTTGATGAAATTTCACAAGACCTTACAGCAATCACAGAATCTATGACTGCCCCAGATGTAGGCGGCGTAGCTAGTAGCAACATTTATATTGCAACAGACGAAACTGCTCTCTCCTATGGTTTCAAAGTTCCACCACTTGATATGATAAAACGCTTTGATAAATACTTAACTGTATATGGATACAAACAAAGTGAATACAGAACTATTAACATTCATGCTCGTTCTAGCTGGACATTTATCAGAACTATGGGACTTAACGCCGAGGGCAATTTCCCCGATGAAGATATGAACATCATCAAACGCGCATTCAACAGTGGTATCTTCTTCTGGGCTTACACCGCAACTTACGGCAACTTCGACCAAAACAACGCTATTGTATAAAGGGGTGATGATATGGCAAACTCAGCAGAAGAAGCGCTTGCTGAACTGAAACAAGCGTGCACATCTAACAATGCTGTATACGCCACTCTGAAAGTGCAATACACTGGTTCTTGGAGAGATGATATCAACCAGATTTCCACAATGGTTGGTGTTCCTGTTGAAACGCTTCTCACTTTGAACCCTTGGCTTACACAGAACAACTTCGTTGCAAATGACCACGACTACATTACTATCAAATTAACAGCTGGTTCCCCGGGAATCGGCGGTGGTTCTAATAACCAGAATCAAGTCGCTGGTTTCTACAGCACTTCTGCATGGTTCCATCCATTGGGCGTTGGAACATGGTACTGCACGACAGAATATAAGACAGGGCACACAGGAATCGACTTAACGACTGGTACTCCCGGACAAATTAAAGGGACTCCAATTTATGCTGTAAAAGCTGGTACTGTTGTACAAAGCTATTTATCTAATAGTTGGGGACACACAGTTTTAATTCGACACGATGACACTGTTGATTCTGCTGGTAATTGCTACTACACGCGATATGCTCACATGGAAAGCGCTGGCCCGCCTGTTGGAACTAAGGTTTCACAGGGCGACCAAGTAGGAACCGTAGGAAATACAGGACGGTCTACTGGCTATCACTTACATTTTCAAATCTACTGGACTTCTGCTTCACGCACTGACTATACTGCTTTTACAGGCTCCGCTGACTTTGGTATAAATCCGAACAGTATTTCGGACTTCCCCGGCATTCCGTACCATGAAAATTCCTATTCTTCTGTTCAAGTGCAAAAATCTAGCTATGTCACAGACAAAGACGTTGAAATCCTCAAAGGTGCCGCCGCTGGCGATGGCAGTGTTACACAAAGCCAATTTGATGAAACTGTCAATGGCATTGCAGACCGCATCATTGCTGGAAAAGGCGTTGACAAGAACAGCGATATTGCTAACATCATTCGAGAATATATCAAAGCTCAGTTTGACGGAATCAAGGGCGCTGGCATTCAATCAGTGCAAGACCTTGTAAACGGCGCAAGTTTTGAAGCAACACTGGACAAATTCTGCCAGACAGTTGTTGACAATACAATTTACTTTGTAGAAAACAAAATAAATGCACTTGTACAATACGCAATTGACAAAGGCAGAGAACACGCCCAAGCCGAAGTCGAAAGTGCTAAAAAACAACTTAAAAACTGGATTTGGAACACCACCAAAATTGACGGAAAAAGCGAACTTGCACAGTCTGTCGGCGCTTACCTAGACTCTTACATTGACTATGTTGTTGATAATGGGTGGGCTGCTGTTCGTACTGCTATTACTACAGGCGATATTAAGGGAGCCGCTCAAAACTTTGTCACTTTAGTGACACGCCAAGGAATTGACTATGTGTGTGAACTTGGCGCACACGCCGCCGCAAATGCTGTTACTAGCTACATTGGCTCGCACTTTCAGGCAAACGATAACTCACAAATAGTTGCTGACCTTGCAATAGGTATCATCAACGTAACTTCACAGTCTGTCGGCCTGCTGTTAAAAGGCGATATTAGTATTGAGCAAGCGGCGAAAAATATTCTTCTCCAAGCTGTAACATCTGTTACATCGTTTGTAGTTGAAAAATACATCGTACCTGTTGTTCAAAAATGGACAATAAACACTGTAACAACTATCATAGCCAGTATTGCGGGAGAACAAGTAGCCGCAACTGTAATGGGTACGTTAGCTGGGCCTCTTGGTTATGTAGCTGGACTTGGTATTGCATGGCTTGCAAAAAAAGCTTGGAACTTGTTATTCGGATAAGAGGTGAAACACAATGTACAATTACGACAACGAATTATCTGATAAACGTGCCTCCCACGCCGCTTATGCTGACTACTATCACCGTCTCAAAAACCTTGCTACTACCATGTTCAAATGGGATGGCCTTCCCGATTCAGTCAATGAACGGTATCTTGAATGGTGCTTGTTCGTTGATGGCCGCGCGGTTTTCTTTGAAGACCCGACAAAAGGCTTTATGTGCCTCAAGGCATCTCTTGAGGGCATCAATTTCTATGATGAACCTATCAAGATTAGACCTATCAGCCCCATCAAGTCTTTCGATGCTATCGACTTCGATAAATGCGCTCTCATTCGCAACACCCCCGATATGTACCCTACCTTTCTTACTACTTTGCGGTACACTGAAAAGCTCTGGGATATTGACGAGACAATCAACGTCAACGTAAAGGCACAGAAGACCCCGGTGCTGATTCTGACTGATACCAAACAGAAATCGACAGCACAAGCTGTTTACCAGAAATACACTGGTAACACCCCCGTTATCTACGGCATGAAAGGAACCTTTGACCCTAATTCGTTTATAGTTCTTCGCACTGACGCACCGTTTGTTGCAGGCCAGTTACAGGATATCAAGATTACTATGTACAATGAGTACCTGTCTTTTCTTGGCATCGGCATGGCTGACTTCAAGCGGGAACGCCGTGTAACCGATGAAGTGGAACAGTTTGACCAGCAAGCAAACGCCCTTGCAAATATCGGTCTGTCTCAGCGCAAAAAAGCGTGCGAGAAAATTAACAAACTGTTCGGGCTGAATGTCAGCGTAAGACTGGCAACTGACACTTATATGACTGACGGCGAGAAGTATTCCAAGAATGCGTCCACTATCAGCTATGTGAGAGGCAAAGCCACTAATGAGGGGAGTGGTGATAATGGCTGAGTACACGATTGAGCTTGGAAAACTTATCACACTGGACGGTTTCGATATCGGATTAAATGACTACCCTCTGCCTAATTTCCTCAAGTCTTCTGGCGACCGGGAATCATGGCGAAATGCGCTCAACCAAAAAATCATCAACCATTACCAGTTCAATGAAATTGGGTGTTTACCACCCGACCGTTTCAAAGTGTTCTTGAACAACACTATGAACGAAATCATGCCCTACTACAACAAGCTGTATGAAGCAATGAACGCTAAGTGGGAATTTTTCACTGGCGGAACCCTTACTGAGATTGTCAAAGGTGATGCAACCGATGACCGTACTATTACCAAAACTGGCACTGATACACTTGCACATACTGGCAATGATACCACAACCAGTGAGGGAAAACACGACGATACTGATACTACCTATAATCTGGTGGTCGCATCTGATACTCCGGGACAGATGCTAAACATCGAGGGAGATATCGCAAATAACACCTACGCTTCTAGCGCTACTAAGAACAAAGGCAATAGCCAGCACTCTGGTAATAACAGCAACACTGACAAAACAGACTACAACTCTACCGACACCACCACGCACAACACTACAGACAATGACAAAAATCAGCACAATGACAACAAGAACAGAACGGTGAACGGATTGAACAACCGCAGTTACGCTGAACTGTTCAAGGAATACTCCGAGTCTATCCGCAATCTGGACTTGGATGTTATCAACGAACTGAAAGATTGCTTCATGGGTATTCTCTAAAGGGGGTTTAACTATGGTTAACTTTATTCAGGCCGCTAATGACAAAATCAAAATCACTGAGGACGTCAGTTACCTGCTGAACGACGCTCTTCATGTTAACACTGTGTTCACTGCAAGCGCCGCCGTCACTGCTGGCGAACCTGTTCTGCGCATCAATCTTCCAAATATCGGCAATCACGCTGAGATTAACTGGTACAATACCAGCTCCGACTACTCTGCTACTGCCGCCGCCAAGGTGAAGAACACGTTCAGCACCAAAGACGGCCTGCACGATATCACTATCTCGCTGAGTGCCGCTACTGCCGCTTCTCAGGAGTACCACATCGAGGGTTGGGTGAAAACTGCATGAGCAAAAGTAAGTGGAAAGAGCTTGTGGACTTGGGCATCGAGTTGCTGAAAGTCATTAGCAAGTACCTGTCCAATGCAAGCGCAATTATCTTTGGCCCTAAGAAATGAGGTGATAAGATGGAATACAGCCAGCTGACGCCGTTGCCGTTCCTGCCTGTGTTTGGCAAATTTGACTTAAACACTTATGTACAGGGTTCCAGTGATTACGAGATTATGGGTCGTGTCATTGAGACGTATAACTCTGCTGTTAATCTGTTTAACCAGATTATTAAGGACTACGGTGACTTTGACAACACCATCAAACAACTTACCAAAGACTACGAAAACCAGCTCAACCAGTACAAACAGGACACTGACAAGAACATTTCCGACTTCAAAACCACTATCACGAATCAGCAGAACACCTTTGAATCGAACATCAACATTAAGATTAACGAGTTGACTGACCGTGTTAATGACTGCTACGCAGAAGTCGAAAAGCTCATTAACGGTGAGTACATCGAGACATACGTACAGGCACTTGCTACTTGGATTGACAATAACTTACAGGTTATGGTATCCAAGATTGTGAAATACGTCTGGTTCGAGGTCAACGAGGACGGCTACTTTATGGCCTATATCCCGGATACTTGGGACTTCATTGACTTCGACACCGAGATGAACCCGGACGATGAAGACTACGGCAAGCTTGCATTGCTCTGGGAAACCGCTATCGTACAGTAAACCAAATGGACAACTCTTGTAACACAGAGTGGGTGGGTAAGGGGAAATAATACAAAGGAGATACTACTATGGCTTTGAAAAAGTATATCGGCGCACGTTATACTCCTAAATTCATTGGCGCATGGGATGCACAGACTGTGTATGCGGCTCTGAGCGTTGTCTATGCCAATGAGCAGAGCTATGTCAGCCGTAAGACGGTTCCTGCTGGCACTGAGCTGACCAATACTGAGTATTGGGTGAAGAGCGCAGACTGGAACGCTCAGGTTACGGAGTACAACCGCAACGTTGAGAACTACAACAAGCACGTAGAGGAGTACAACAAGAATGTCATTGCCTATGAACAGGCGGTTAACACGTTCTATGCTGATACCCTGCACAGCTATGACAACAAGGCGGCAATGGTAGCTGACCAGGATTTGAGGCTTGGCGACACCGTACTGACCTGTGGCGATAAAACCATTGGTGACAATGGTGGTTCGTTCTATCAGGTTGTGGCTGAAACCAGTGCTAAGGCTGTGGCGTTGGAGAACGGACTGTATGCGTTGCCAATTGATGTGAATGTAGGAACGCTTGCTAGCAACGTACTCTCGTTCACCGGCAAGAGCGAGGCAGCTGGCATCTGGAATGTGGTAGCGCCTGCAAGTTTGACTATTCCGCTAACTGTGCCACAGGGCGGGACTGCGATGACGTATCTGGCGGTGCTGTATACCAGTACCAGCGCAAATGTGACGGCAAATGTCACGGTGAATGGTATCAACAAGGAGCTGACATTCACCGATAAAGCAGACAGCGGGTATGAGAAGTTTGTTGTATATGCCATTACTTGCAAGAACACTGACACGCTGTACTGGAGCCAGACCACTGTGAGCAGTTGGCAGACAAGGTATGAGTACAGAACTGTTACTTACAACACGGCATTAGGCGATGGCGCACCGCAAGTGTACAGCAAACACCAATCCGGCTTACCCTCTCCTACCTCGCTCAACGCCACCTTTGACACCGAAGTAACCATCAATTATATCACTCTCAACATGCCAGCAGACCTTACTGACCTGTCAACAAAATACATTTTAGTACGTGTGCTCGGTGATAACGACACAGAGCTTGCCTCTAAGCAGCAAGACTTAGTATCGGGAGTACACAACTACCCCTGCAACCTCACAGTCCCTGTTGGTGCAAAGCTTGACGTTAATGTTTACGCATATAAAGTTGGAATTAGTTCTTATAGACTGATTCCTGATGACGGCGGATTTGTCGTCGGAAAACATGATATTATGAATGCCGGCATCGGTTCAATCTTCAACGGCATTATTAACTACGACTCTAAACAGTAAACTTAAACTCCCGGGCCGAGTATAAAGGGCCCATTTTTGTTGCAGTGTAAACTTATTTTTGACGCTACTGTAGTACATCCAACGCTAGTACACGCCAATTTTTCTTTATCCG
>ERZ1026898.1835-NODE-1835-length-9906-cov-7.275404_pt1 | contig 9906 bp, 8 predicted proteins | sample MGYA00380178_ERZ1026898 | MGnify/ENA primary metagenome ERZ1026898 (study PRJEB33269, sample SAMEA4719814) | human gut metagenome | biome: human-associated habitat; feature: organic feature; material: feces | place: Cameroon | collected 2013-10 ... | reverse complement strand
CGCCGATACCGGCCAGCACGGTCATCGTGCCGAACAGCAGCGTCAGAAAAAAGGCTGTCAGCTTGGCCCAGGTCTTATCCAGAAGTCGCTTCATGTGAGAGTTCCCTCCATTTTATAGCCCTTGCCCCAGACCACCTTGATGTACCGGGGCTCCGAGGGGTTGATCTCCAGCTTTTCCCGCAGATGCCGGATGTGTACGGCGATGGCGCCTGTGGCGTTCAGCGGCACATCTCCCCACACCCGGCGGTAGATCTCACCGGGGGAGAACACCGTCCCGGCGTTCTGCATGAGAAAGCGGAGAATGTCGTATTCCTTTGGCGTCAGCGCCGCCGCTTCGCCGTCCACGGTGACGGTTTTGGCGTTGTCATCCAGACAGATGCCGCCGATGACCAGCGTACTGGGCCGCACCTGCCCGCCGCCCAGCTGTAAATACCGCCGCAGCTGGGAGCGCACCCGTGCCAGCATCTCCACCGGATTGAAGGGCTTGGTGATGTAGTCGTCCGCGCCCACGTTCAGGCCCAGCACCTTGTCGGTGTCCTCGCCCTTGGCGGTCAGCAGGATCACGGGCACGTTGCTGGTCTGCCGTAGCTGGGCCATGGCGGTCAGGCCGTCCATGACCGGCATCATGATGTCCATGAGAATGAGATGTACATCCTCGCGGGCGGCCACGGACAGGGCCTCTTTCCCGTTATAGGCGGCCAGCACCCGATAGCCCTCGGCCTTGAGATATATTTCCAGCGCGGAGACGATGTCCTTTTCGTCGTCAACGACTAAGATCGTATACATAGATGACCTCCTGTGGGGGTGAGTTTGTCATACCTCTATCATACCCTTTCGCGCACGATTGCACAAGGTCAATTCTTGGCGGCGGGGTAGGGAAGGGACGTCAGGTTTACGCTGTGGTGGATGGGCTTCCACTCCACCTTCATGAACAGCGCCGCCAGCGAGATGGGGAGATACGTCAGCATGAACAGCGGGAACGTCAGCGTATAGGCGATCTTCTTCCACGCCGGGGCGTGGATGCGCCGCCATTCGCTGGCCACGGTGATGCCGCCCAGCACCAGCAGCGTGGCCAGGATGCTGCCCATGCACTCCAGCAGCGACCGCATGGCGAACCACACCCCGGCACCCTGCATCAGCCCCAGCACCGACAGCGTGATGTTGGCCAGCAGGCACAGCGCCGTCAGGATAAAGGCCGGCAGGATGGACATGGACATATCAAAGCAGCTCCAACTGCCCCTGGCCGCGCCCTTCAGCAGCGCCGCGCCGTACCGGCGGAACACCTGGATGTACCCCTTGGCCCAGCGCAGCCGCTGCCGCACCGACTGGCGGAAGCCGGTGGGCTGCTCGTCATACAGCACGGCGTCCTCGCAGATGGCGATCCTCTCACCCCGCAGGATGTGATAGATGGAGAACTCGATGTCCTCGGTCAGCAGATAGAAGCGCCAGCCGTGGCTCTCATCCAAAATCCGCTGGGAGAACAGGAAGCCCGTGCCGCCCACGGCGGCGCTGCTGCCCAGGCGGGTGCGGGCGCCGTTGAGATAGCGGCTCTCCCGCAGGAACCACAGGGCGTAGCCCGCGCTGATCCAGTTGTCGCCGAAGTTCTTGCTGTTGCGGTAGCTGGTGACGATCTCGTGGCCGTTGGAGAACATCTCGTTCATCCGCTCGATGTAGTCCGGGGCCAGCAGGTTGTCGGCGTCAAACACGAAATAACCGTCAAACCCCGCCGGATAGTCCGCGCCGATGTGCTGCAGCAGGAAGTCCAGGGCATAGCCCTTGCCCACGTTCAGCTGGTTGAACCGCTCATAGACCACCGCGCCGTGGGTCCGGGCGATGGCGGCGGTGCGGTCGGTGCAGTTGTCCGCCGCCACGAACACCGTCACAAGGGACATGTCATAGGTCTGCGCCCGTAGGCTCTCCAGCAGGCCGGAGATGACATTCTCCTCGTTCCGGGCGGCGATCAGCACCGCGTAGCGGTGCTGCCTGGCCGGTGCGGCAAGGGCCTTCGGCTTTTTGGCCAGCACCAGGGGGATATAGAGGAACTGATAGGTATAGCAGATAAAAAACAGCGCCGAGATAACGGCGTTGATGGTGCGCAGCGTGGTCTCCATAGAGGCACATCCTTTCTTCTTATGCTGCTTCTATGGTAGCAAACGCCGGATTAAGAAACAATCACGGGGGAGATTAAGGTTTTCTTAAGACGTATACCTCTGGGCCCGCGTGCCGGGCATTTTTCCCCTTCGGCACGCATAGGCTGGACACCAGAAAGGACGGGGATCGTATGAAAGAGAAACGGGTGCGGATCTTCCTGCTGCACCGGCGGGTACTGGCGGTGCTGTGTACGCTGGCGGTGGCGGCGGGCATTTTCTATGTAACGCTGTATCCCGCCTCCCGCACGGCGGCGGCCGCCCAGCGGCAGCTGCCTATCTATTCGGTGGAGCGGAAGGAGAAGCTGTGCAGCATCTCCTTCGACGCCGCGTGGGGCAACGAGGATACCCAGCATTTGATCGACATTCTGGCGAAGTATAACGTGAAGACTACTTTTTTCGTGGTGGGGGACTGGGTGGATAAGTATCCGGAATCGGTGAAAGCGCTCCACGACGCGGGCCATGAGGTCATGAGCCATTCTGACCATCACGACCACTATAACAGTCTCAGTACCTCCCAGATCGTGGCGGATATCCAGGCCAGCTGCGACAAGATCGAGGCTGTCACCGGCTGCTGTCCCACGCTGATCCGCTGTCCCTACGGCGAATATGACGACCATGTGATCTCCGCCGTCCGCTCGCTGGGCATGGAGCCCATCCAGTGGGATGTGGACTCTCTGGACTGGAAGGACTATGATGCGGACACCATCTATCAAAGGGTGACGTCCAGGGTGCAGCCGGGGAGTATCGTGCTGTTCCATAATGCGGCGCTTCACACGCCGGAGGCGCTGCCGCGGATCCTGGAATACCTCATCAACGACGGCTATACCGTGCTGCCCATCAGCCAGCTGATCCTGACGGGGGACTACACCATCGACCACACGGGACGGCAGTTTGCGGCGGAGACGGTGTCCGCAGAATAGACAGAAAAATATACAGAGCACTTGCAATTTGCTGAAATTCGTGTTATATTGGTCATAGTTCTTTATACCATACCAAGAACTATGCAGGTTACTATGATAAGGTAGTACACCGCAGAGCTCTAACGCCTCGCGTAAGCGGGGCGTTATCTCTATCCGGGAGTATGAGGAGGACATGCTATGTATCCATACGCCATCGGTTTTGACATTGGTATCGCATCGGTAGGCTGGGCGGTCGTCGCTCTGGATGGAGAGGACAGGCCTTTCGGCATCATCAACATGGGCTCCCGCGTTTTTGATGCCGCCGAGCAGCCTAAAACGGGCGATTCTCTGGCGGCACCCCGGCGTGAGGCGAGAAGTGCGCGCCGCCGCCTGCGTCGGCACCAGCACCGTCTGGAACGCATCCGCCGCCTTCTGGCAGCGGAAAAGGTAGTATCTCAAGCGGAGCTGGATACCCTTTTCGAGGGAAAACTGGAGGATATTTACGCGCTGCGCGTCGAGGCGTTGGATGCCCCAGTGTCCAACACCGGATTTGCCCGTATCCTTCTGCATATCGCGCAGCGGCGGGGATTTCGCTCCAACCGAAAGTCCGGCACATCGAAGGAGGACGGCGAGCTGCTTGCCGCCGTAACGGCCAACCGTGCGCTCATGTCCGAAAAGGGCTACCGCACGGTGGGGGAAATGCTGCTGAAGGATCCACAATACAGCGGAAATAAGCGCAATAAGGGCGGCAAATACCTTGCGACTGTGGGACGGGACATGGTGGAGGAAGAGGTCCGCGCCATCTTTAAGGCCCAGCGTGAGCAGGGGCAGCCCTTTGCGGCGGCAGAGCTGGAGGAGCAGTATCTGGAAATACTTCTGAGTCAGCGCTCCTTTGACGAAGGTCCCGGTCAGGGCAGCCCCTATGGGGGGAGCCAGATCGAGAAGATGATCGGCAAGTGCACGTTGGAGACGGGAGAGCCGCGCGCAGCAAAGGCAAGCTATTCCTTTGAGTATTTTACGCTGCTCCAGAATGTCAACCACCTGCGGCTGATGTCCGGCGGTGAAAGCAGCCCGCTTTCCAGCGCACAGCGGGAGACGCTTATCGCACTGGCACATAAGACGAAGGATCTGAATTTCTCCCGTATTCGCAAGGAACTGGGGATCCCCGCGGGTACGACCTTTAATGCGGTGTTCTATAAGAACGCGGAGGACTATGAGGAGGCGGAAAAGAAAACAAAGTTCTGCTATCTCAGAGCCTATCACCAAATGCGGGCGGCTTTCAACAAGCTTGCCAAAAATCATTTCGATGGCTTGTCCCGTCAGCAGAAGAATGAGCTGGGACGCGTTCTCTCCACTTATAAGACTTCCGCCAACATCCGTCCCCGCCTGGCTGCGGCAGGGTTGTCGGAGATAGAGATCGACATTGCCGAGACGATGAGCTTCAGCAAATTCGGCCACCTTTCCGTAAAGGCCTGCGATAAGCTGATCCCTTTTCTGGAAAAAGGAATGAAATACGACAAGGCCTGCGACGCCGCAGGATATGATTTCAAGGGGCATGACGGTGAAACGCGGACGCGCCTTCTCCACCCTGCGGAGGATGATTTCGCGGATGTGACAAGCCCTGTTGTGCGGCGTGCGATCTCGCAAACGGTGAAAGTCCTTAACGCCATTATCCGGGAACGCGGCGGAAGTCCGACCTTTATCAACATCGAGCTGGCGCGGGAGATGGCCCGCGATTTTGCGGAGCGCAGCAAGATGAAAAAGGATATGGATGAAAACCGCGCCCGCAACGAGCGGATCATGGAGCGCATCCGCACGGAATACGGCAGAGAGCGCCCCACGGGACAGGATCTGGTGAAATTTAAGCTGTGGGAGGAGCAGCACGGCGAGTGCGCGTATTCCCAAAGGCATATCTCCATTGAGCGGCTTTTTGAGCCGGGGTATGTGGAGGTGGATCATATCATCCCGTACAGCATCTCCTTTGACGACGGCTATAAAAACAAGGTGCTGGTATTCACGGAGGAGAACCGCAACAAGAGCAACCGCCTGCCGCTGCAATATTTGCAGGGCAAGCGGCGGGAGGATTTTACCGTCTGGGTGGAGAGCAGCATCCGCGATTTCAGGAAAAAGCAGCGACTGCTGAAGGAGACGATTACCGCTGAGGACGAAAAGAAGTTCAAGGAACGGAATTTGCAGGACACCAAAACCATGTCCCGCTTCCTATTGAACTATATCAGCGACCATCTGGAATTTGCCGATTTTGCCAGCGGGCGAAAGAAGCATGTGACGGCTGTCAACGGCGCTGTTACCTCCTATATGCGCAAGCGCTGGGGCATTACCAAGATCCGTGAAAACGGGGATCTGCACCACGCGGTAGATGCACTTGTGGTTGCCTGTACAACAGACGGAATGATCCAGCAGGTGAGCCGTTATGCCGCGCTGCGGGAATGTGAGTATGTACAGACAGAGGCGGGCAGCATGGCGGTTTCTCAGCACACCGGCGAAGTGCTGAGGCAGTTCCCCTATCCCTGGCCGGAGTTCCGCCGGGAGCTGGAGGCCCGTCTGGGCGATGACCCCCGCCGCGCTGTGATTTCCCAGCGATTCCCTGTGTACGCCAACGGTGACATTCCGGTGCGGAAGCTCTTTGTGTCCCGTATGCCCCGCCGGAAGGTGACGGGCGCGGCGCATAAGGAGACCATCAAAAGCCCAAAAGCACTAGACAGTGGCAACGTTGTCGTGAAGCGCGCGTTGACCGACCTGAAGCTCGACCCCAAGACCGGCGAGATCGCCAACTACTATATGCCGCAGAGCGACCGCCTGCTCTATGAGGCGCTGAAGGAGGAGCTGAAAAAGCACGGCGGCAACGGGGCCAAGGCCTTTACTGCGCCCTTCCATAAGCCGAAAAGCGACGGTACGCCCGGCCCTGTCGTCAATAAGGTCAAGCTGTGTGAGCCTACGACGCTGAACGTCCCCGTTCTGAAGGGAGCCGGTGTGGCGGACAACGACAGCATGGTGCGTATCGACGTGTTCCATGTGGAAAACGATGGCTATTACTTCGTGCCCATCTATATTGCCGACACGCTGAAAAAGGAGCTGCCCAACAAGGCGTGTGTGGCGTATAAGCCCTATGAACAATGGAAGGAGATGGCCGACAAGGACTTTATCTTTTCCTTGTACCCCAACGACTTGCTCCGTGTGACCCACAAAACAAAGCTGAAGCTGACAAAGGCGCAGAAGGAAAGCACACTCCCCGATACTTATGAAACGAAGCAGGAAATGCTGTACTATATCAGCGCGAATATCCATACTGCCGCAATCGGCTGCCGGAACCATGACAACACCTATGAGATCGGCGGTATGGGGATCAAAACCCTGGAGAAGTTGGAAAAGTTTACCGTGGATGTGTTGGGCGAATACCACAAGGTCGAGAAAGAGCCGCGCATGGCGTTTTGCAGAAAGTGAGGTTTGAGTATGGCTTTTCGGAATATTATCGTTGAGAGTCCCGCCGCTCTCTCCTTGCGGAGAGAGCAGCTGATCATCCGCACGGACAGTGAACACTCTGTGCCCATTGAGGATATTTCTGCGCTTTTATTGGAAAGCCGCCAGACCACGATCACAACAGCCGCGCTGTCCCGTTTGGGACAGCGCGGCTGCGCCGTTTTTACCTGCGATGAAAAGCATCTGCCCTGCGCGGTCCTGACGCCGTATCAGCAGCATAGCCGGGGACTGTCCGTTCTGCGGATGCAGATGAGCCTGACCGAGCCGGCGAAAAAGCGCCTGTGGCAGAGCATCGTCAAGGCTAAAATAGAAAATCAGGCCATATGCCTGCAGCTGACAGAGCACACTGCGGAAGCGGATACGCTCCGCACGATGATTGACCGTGTGCGCTCCGGCGACAGCGAAAATGTGGAGGCCACGGCCGCACAGCTCTACTTTCCGGCTCTGTTCGGGCAGGGCTTTACCCGTGGAGAGGAGAACGGCATCAACGCGGGACTGAACTATGGCTACGCGGTCCTGCGGGGCTGTATTGCGCGCCATCTGACCGTATAGGGTTTCCTGCCAGTGCTGGGACTACACCATCGCAGTACGCTGAACGCCTTTAACCTTGCGGACGACCTGATCGAGCCGTTCCGCCCGGTCGTCGATCTTCTGGTGTCGCGGAGCATCGCGGCCGAAGATGAATTGACACCGCCGCAAAAGAGGCTCCTGTTTAACTGCCTGAATCTGGATATCTTATCGGGACGGCAGCACCACAGCGTGTCCTACGCCGTGGAGCGACTGGTGCAAAGTCTGGGACGGGTTATGGAGCGGCCTGAAACGAAGCTTACCCTGCCCGCGCTGCTGGAATCCGAGCAGCACCGCTATGAATAAGTTTATGAGGATCATGGTGTTTTTTGACCTGCCGGTCAAGACAAAGACACAGCGGCGGGAAGCTACCCGCTTCCGGAACTTTTTGCTGATGGACGGATACCATATGCTCCAGTATTCCGTCTATGCCCGCGCCTGCAACGGCATGGACGCCGTGGAAAAGCATCGTCAACGGGTCAAGCAAAATCTGCCGGACAACGGCGCGATCCGCCTGATGGTCATCACGGAAAAGCAGTATGAAGCCATCGACGTGCTTTTGGGAAAATTATCAGAAGCAGATGATACCTTTCAGTGCGAACAGCTCTCGATTTTTTGAGAAAAAAGTCGCCCAAGGCCTTGCCTTGAGCGACTTTTTCGGTAGTCTATTATACCATACCAAGAACTACCAGGGAACTACAACATATAAGCGTCCGGGAAATCAACTCGAACGATTATACCATACCAAGAACTACCAGGGAACTACAACTACTATATACGATTTTCAGCCCGAGGAAGTATTATACCATACCAAGAACTACCAGGGAACTACAACTTGGCTGTTTCAATAGGGTATAGCCCTATGATTATACCATACCAAGAACTACCAGGGAACTACAACCCCGTTCCCGAAAAAGATACAGGGGATTCAATTATACCATACCAAGAACTACCTGGCAGGGGCTGCCTTCAGCAGCGCACAGGCCAGCGACGGATCGGAGAAATGCCGCTTTTCCGCCTGCTTTACCCGGACGGATGAGAGAATACCGACAGAGAACGGTGGTTGATTATCCGTGATGAACAGCCGCTTGAAAATATCCAAGTATGCCGCTGCTGTGTTGCCGTCAATATCCTCGCCATCCACAGCTTTTCCAAAGAGACCTTGCCGCTGAAGAATCTGTTCAACACCCAGTACGCCCGAGACATTTCCCAGAAGGTCAAAAGCTCTCTCCACGCCAAGCAGCAGCGGGGCGAATTCGTCGGGGCTTTTGCCAGCTACGGGTATTGCAAGGACCCGCAGAATCACAACCGTCTGGTCATTGATCCGCCTGCGGCGGAGGTGGTGCGGCGCATCTTCACCCTGTTTGAAAACGGAATGGGCAAGATCCGTATTGCCAAGCAGCTGAACGAGGAGGGCATCCCCCTGCCCCAGCGAGTACAAGCGGCTCACCGGCGAGAAATACCGCAACAACCACCGGCTGGCGGCCACTACCTACTGGACATATGCCACCATCCATCGTATTTTGCAAAACGAGATGTACATCGGGAATATGGAGCGGGGGAGGGACGACCGCCTTCAGATGCACGGCAAGGCAAGGCGGAAGGATCGCTTCCAGTGGACGGTGGTGTCCGGTACTCATGAATGTCGCCGCGTTTGATGTGGCGGGCATCTTTTTTAGAGCGAAGTACAGATCATATCACATAATCATACCCGTCAGGGTCACTGTGCATCAGATCCGCAAGCGTGATATTCTCAAAATATTCCGTAATGAGCTTATCCAGTCCCCGCCACATGGGGAGCGTGCGACATTCAGCGGAGCGGGGACAAACATCAGCGCCGGGATCAAGGCAGGAAACAGGAGCCATAGAATCTTCGGTGACGCGCAGAATGTTTTCCACAGTGTACTGCTCAGGCGCTTTTGCCAACTGATATCCGCCGCCCTTCCCCCTTACGCCGGTCAGCAGCTTTGCCTTTACCAGCAGCTTGATAATGTTCTCTAAATATTTTTCAGATATCTCCTGCCGCTGCGCAATGATCTTCAGCGGAATAAAACCGTCCGACTGGTGCTCGGCCAGATCAATCATAACGCGAAGCGCATAGCGTCCCTTGGTGGAAACCAGCATACGATCCCTCCTGTTCCAGTATAAACCCATTATACAACATGGTTAATAGGGAAATCAATGTAAAATTTTGCGGAAAGGCCTTGACAAACGGGGACGGCAGCGCTATAATCACACCAACCTACAAGAAAGGTTGGTATTAACATGAAATACGACCTGCACCTCCGATGTTGCCGCGGTGAACAATAAGCCGAAACACACAAAACAGAACAAACCACAACAACATCATTTTTAGGAGGAATATATGATGAGCAAGATCTATACATCCGCTGACCAGCTGATCGGCAAGACCCCGCTGCTGGAGCTGACCCATATCGAGAAGGAAGAGGGCCTGGAGGCCAAGGTGCTGGGCAAGCTGGAGTACTTCAACCCTGCCGGCAGCGTGAAGGACCGTATCGCCAAGGCCATGATCGACGACGCGGAGCAGAAGGGCCTGCTGAAGCCCGACTCCGTCATCATCGAGCCCACCTCCGGCAATACCGGCATCGGCCTGGCCTCGGTGGCCGCTGCCCGCGGCTACCGCATCATCATCGTTATGCCGGAGACCATGAGCGTGGAGCGCCGCCAGCTGATGAAGGCCTACGGCGCGGAGCTGGTCCTCACCGAGGGGGCCAAGGGCATGAAGGGTGCCATCGCCAAGGCTGACGAGCTGGCGAAGGAAATTCCCAATA
>ERZ1026898.1824-NODE-1824-length-9956-cov-7.021513_pt1 | contig 9956 bp, 10 predicted proteins | sample MGYA00380178_ERZ1026898 | MGnify/ENA primary metagenome ERZ1026898 (study PRJEB33269, sample SAMEA4719814) | human gut metagenome | biome: human-associated habitat; feature: organic feature; material: feces | place: Cameroon | collected 2013-10 ... | reverse complement strand
GGGTTTCCGTGCATGCCGCCGAGCCCCAAGAACAGCTCCGCCGAACACGGATAAGCGCCGAGCCCCATCATAGAACACGCGACGGGGATATGCAGTTTTTGAGCAAATGTCTTCAGCGCGTCCGACGCACCGGAGCTTATCGCCCCGCCGCCGACATAGATAAGCGGTCTTTTGGCTTTTTCTATCATCTGCGCCGCGCGTTCGAGTTCGTCTTCCTCCGGCTCTTTTGCCGGGGCGGGCTCGCTCTTCGGCGCGTGTTCATATTCCTCGCTCTGAGCCGCGATATCCGCCGGGATATCTACTAAAACCGGTCCTTTTCTGCCGGACTGCGCTATCGAGAATGCCTCGCGGACATCCTGCGCCACTCCGCGCTCGCCCGACGCGATAAACGAATATTTCGTCACCGGCATCGTAACGCCCGCGATATCGACCTCCTGAAACGAGTCGCTGCCGAGGAGCGAGGTCTTGACGTTCCCCGTTATCGCAACAACGGGGCTCGAATCCATGTATGCCGCGGCGATGCCCGTCACGAGATTGGTGGCACCGGGTCCCGAGGTTGCGATAACAACTCCCGTTCTGCCCGTCGCGCGGGCGTAACCGTCCGCCGCGTGAGCCGCCGCCTGCTCGTGGCAGGTGAGTATATGGCGAATTTTATCGCATTTGTAAAGTTCATCGTAGATATCGAGCACCGCGCTGCCGGGATAGCCGAAAACCGTATCGACTCCCTGTTCGAGCAGCACATCTATCAGCGCCCGCGCACCCGTTGAATTCATAAACACGCCTCTGAAAAAATTTATTTTACCGAGAATTTGAAGCTTGTGCGGCTTTCGAACTTTTCGCCCGCCTTGAAAATGCAGGACGGGAAGTTCGGCCGGTTCGGAGAATCGGGATAGAACTGGGTCTCAAGGCAGAAGCCGGCATATTTGTTCATCAGCGTGCCGCCCTTGCCGGGTATCTTGTCGAGGAAGTTGCCGGTGTAGAGCTGAACGCCGGGCATATCCGTAGTAACTTCCATAACGCGCCCGCTCTCGGGGTCATATGCAGTCGCGAACGCGCCATGCGTGCCCTCGTCGATGCAGAAATTGTGGTCGTAGCCGCTGCATCCGATAATGAGCTGATCGTCGTCCTGATCTATATCCCTGCCGATAGCTTTCATCTGTCTGAAATCGAATGCTGTGCCGGTGACATCTCTTATCTCGCCGGTCGGTATGCTGTCCTCATCAATGGGAGTGTAGCGCGACGCGGACAGGCGAAGCTCCTGAGAGAGCACATTCGGACGCTTATACGAGCCGAGATTGAAATAAGCATGGTTCGTCATATTTATCGGCGTATCCTCGGTGCAGACAGCCTCATATGCAATCGAAAACTCGTTGCTGTCATCAAGAGTATAAGTCACCTTTGCGCTCATCTCGCCGGGGAATCCGTTCGAGCCCTCGTCACTCTTATATTCGAGAACAAGGCTCTCGCCCTCGACTTTTGCCGCCCAGACAGCGTGCGAAAACTCGCCGCCGCCATGCAGGCAGGTCTTGCCGTTCTCGTTCTTTACAACATCAATTTCTTTGCCGTTAACGGTAAAATGTCCGCCGCAGATACGGTTCGCATATCTGCCGACGATCTGACCCTGATAGTCCGAGCGCTCGACATGACCCTTGAGATCGTCAAAGCCGATGAGAACATCCTCGAAATTGCCGTCTCTGTCGGGCGCAAAAAGCGACTGCCATGTTGCGCCGTATGTAATAACGGACGCGCTGACGCCGTTTGCGTTCTTGAGCTCGTATATATCGACCTCTCTGCCGTCGGAAAGAGTGCCGAAAAGTTTCTTTGAAATCATTGATTTCATCCTCCTGCTGTTATATTAACTCATGGTAAATTATACATTTAATAAAGACAAGTGTCAAGCCGAACGGCGCGCCGACGCGCAACAGAAAAGCTAATCTGTCGGCAAAAATTACCGCATCCATATTGACACGGGCAAATTCACAGTTTATAATAAAATCAATTTAGTACAGTAAAGCCTTGAATCTGTGGCAAAGAACGATTCGGGGCTTACCGAAAGGGGAATAACAATGAGTTCATCAAAAGGAAAGTATATGAACTTCAAGGAAATTGCCGCCTATTCGCTCGGTCTTTTCGGCTTCCAGGCGATAGTCGGACTCCTGAATTCATATCAGGCGGAGTTTGACGCTTCGATTCTCGGCGCGGACATCGCAGTCGTCGGTATTCTCGTGCTCGTGGCGAAGATTCTCTCCGCGGTTTTCGATCCGTTCGTCGGCAACATGATCGACCGCTCGAAGAGCAAAAACGGCAAGTTCAAATCGATGATCGCAAAGTCGATCCTGCCCCTGCTCGTCATGTCTGCGGTCGTATTCATCGATGTGCCGTTCAAGACGAACAAAGCGGCAACTTACATATGGATCTTCGCGACCTATCTCCTCTGGAGCTTCGCGATGACCCTCGGCGACGTACCCTCGCAGGGCATCGCCTCCGTCCTCACTCCCGACCCGACGGAGCGTACGAATGTCGTCTCCATCTCGAACACATTCAAGCAGATAGGCTTCTCCGCCTGCGTCGTGATAGTGCCCATCGCCTGCCTTATAATCCCGGGCGGCTCCAAGGTGCTCGTCAAGAGCGGCGAGACCGACCTGCCCATGATAGCGAACGAGTATCTGTTCACCGCCGTGCTCACTGCCGTTTTCGGCTGCGTGCTGTTCGGGCTCATCCCGCTCCTCAACAAAGAGCGTGTGCCCTACACTGCGGGCGACAAGATATCTTTCAGGGACATGATGGGCGCGCTCAAATCGAATAAGCCGTTCATGCTCGTCATAATCTCGTACTTCCTCGGCTTCGGACGCCAGATGGCAATGGGCATTCAGGTTCAGGCGGCGAATATTCTTCTCGGCTCGCAGAACCTCGTTGCAGTCCTCGGCATCTCGACCGCCATCGGCACGATGATAAGCATGGCAGCCTGCCCGTTCCTTATAAAGAAGCTCGACGAGAAAAAGGTCTTTATCGGTCTTTCGGTATACGGCTTCATCGCATCCGTGCTCTCGTTCGTGATAGCCCACTTCTGGTTCACGAACCCCGACAACATGGTGCTCACCGTTCTCTTCTACTTCTCGCTGTTCCTCATGGGTCTCCAGTTCGCGTCCGTCAACCTCATGCCCATGATAATGACCGCCGACTGCGTTGACTACTATGAGTACGAGACCGGCAAGCGCATGGAGGGCACAGCATATTCGGTGCTCACGCTGACTATAAAAATCTGCCTTGCGCTCGGCACGGCGCTCGGTCTTGTGTTCGTTCAGGTCTCCGGCTATTCGGACACCGTGCGCGAGATCGCCGCAGGCACCGCCGCCGGATTCGCGACAAAGACAAAGGACATCGTGTTCTTCGCCTACGCCGTTGTTCCCGGCATTCTCTCCCTGCTCTCCGCTATCCCGATATTCAAATACGATATCGTCGGCAAAAAGAAGCAGGAGATATCCGACGCGCTCCAGTCAAGAAGAACCGCCGCAGCCGCCGAGAAATAAGCAAAGCAAAAAGTTATCCTCCGTACGGATTCATACGGAGGATTTTTTGTTTGGTTGGGATTTTAAAGGCTCTCTTTATATAAAGGGAGACGGCGCGAAGCGTCGAACGGATCGTTTTGAATAAGTTGCAATTTTCAAAATTGCGAGTATTTTGAACTCTCATACAACCCCTCAGTCACGGCTTTGCCGTGACAGCTCCCCTTACACAGTGGAGCCTTGGGACTGTACAATGACAAACTTTTTCTACAGACTATATCCCTCCGTATGAATTTATACGGAGGATTTTTATTCGATTTAAAGAATAATTTATTGCATTTTTATGGCTCCCTTGTGTAAAGGGAGCTGTCAGCCGTTAGGCTGACTGAGGGATTGTTTTACCGCAGAGTCAATATATTCGCAAACGCCCTGAAAGTTTTCGTTGATTTCATTATTGGGGATGCGAATCACTGTAAGTCCGTATTTTTTCAAAAAATCCGTCCTCTCAGTATCTTTTTGCATATTATCATTCTCATAGTGCTGAGAACCGTCAAGCTCAATAACAAGCTTAGCCTTAGCGCTGTAAAAATCCGCTATATATTTTCCGAGCACCTTTTGCCTTGAAAAACGAATAGGATAGCCGCGCAGAAAATCATACCAGAGATGCCGCTCTTCTTTTGTCATCTCTTTTCGCAGCTGTTTTGCCAAGGGAACAAGCTGTTTATTGTGTTTTGGCTGCATGACGATCCCTCCGTCTCGGCTTCGCCGAGCCACCTCACTTTACACAAGTGAGGCTGATAAAACTTATTCAAACATCGCCTTGAATGCTTTTATCCACTCGCGCGCTATCAGCGCGTGCCCGCTCTCCGTCGGATGGATGCCGTCCCATATCCAGTAGGCGCAGTCGCGTCCCTCTGCTGCTTCGTCGAACAGATGCTGAAGCTGGATAAAAAATATCCTGCCGTCCTTTTCGGCAATGCGGCGGCAGATTTGCGAATATCTGCCTATCTCTTCGCGGCAAGTATTCTCTTCCGCCTTGAATCTGTCCTTTGTCGGCAGGAAGAACGGCTCCATGAGAAACACTTTCAGCTCCCCGTTCGTTTCAAACGACTGCGAGAGTATGCTTTCGAGATTCTTTTCGTATTCCTCTGGCTCAACATGATTTTCGCCCTCAAGGAAGCAGTCGTTCGTGCCGATGAGCAGGCTCAGAACATCCGGCTCTATATCGAGCGCATCCTCGCGCCAGCGGCGAAGCAGTCCGCGCGTCGTGTCGCCGGAAATGCCTCGGTTTACAAATTTCAGCCCGGCATCCGGATATTCCGCGCCGAGCATACCACTGACAATAAATGCGTAGCTGTGCCCTATCTGATGGTTGAGATCGTGACGGCGTTCGGGCTCTTTGTATCTGTTGCCGTCTGTTATCGAATCGCCCTGAAAAAGTATCTTCATATTTATCCTCAATCTATGTCCGCAAAAACCGTGTCTATAATCTCTCCGCGGCAGGTGCCGTTGCTCAGATCGACAAGCCGCGCTTCAAACGCTGACTCAAGCTCCTGCGGTATTCTCATTTTTACCGTCACCGCGTCCTCGAACGCCGTGTCCTCGACTATGCCGCCCTGCTCCGGGATAAGCGAGGCGAGCCGCCCGTAGAATGTGTAGTCACAGCGTATTTTCACTATGCTGCACTCCGCGCGGGTCACTATTCCGCCTGCATCGACTGCGATTTTCGCCGCGTGCGAATAGGCTCTGACGAGTCCCCCGCCGCCTAAAAGTATTCCGCCGAAATACCGGGTGACAACCAGAACGCAGTCGGTCAGCTCCTCTTTTTGCAGGACGTTTAATGCCGGCATTCCCGCCGTGCCCTGCGGCTCGCCGTCATCCGAAAAGCGGCAGATGTTGCCGTCTCTGATTATATATGCCGGGACATTGTGCGTCGCGTCCCAGTGCTTCGACTTTATCGAATCAATGAACGCTACCGCGTCCTGCTGAGTCGTGACGGGCGATATATAGCCGATGAACCGCGAACGCTTTTCAACGAACTCGGCGCTCGCCGCCGCTCTTATGGTTCTGTACTGCATATTGCCGCCTCCCGTCAAATTTTATTCTTCTTCGCCGTCCTCGTCGTTCTTTTCATACGGGAACTCGTAGACGACCTCCAGCTTGTGCCCGCGCATCCACAGCGACGGGGTTATGCGCAGAGTGTAGCCGCAGCCGTTCGGAGTTATCCACTCGTGCATCGGCAGCTGGGGCAGACCGAAGTTTGTGAGCAGTGCCATCATCACGCCGCCGTGTGTGACTATCGCCGCGCGGTCGGTTTCGGTCTTTATCAGACCGTCGATTATTTTTATGAATCCCTCGCACACGCGCTTTGCGAACGCCTCGTTGCTCTCGCCGAACGGCGGCTCAACGCCCTGCTCGCCGGCGAGCCAGCGCGGGAACATCGGATAGTCCTTGAGCTCCTCCGCATCCTTGCCCTCAAACTCGCCGAAGTTGCACTCTATGAGCGAATCTATAGTAATGCACTTGTTGTCGGGATAGAGTATCGCCGCGGTGTCGGTGCAGCGCTTGAGCGGACTCGATATGACCGCGCCGACGGGCGGATAGACAAGCTCCGAGCGCATATTCTCGAGCTGTTTTCTACCCTCTTCGCTGAGCTCAACGTCGGTGTGACCGATATATTTTCCCTCGGTCTCCTCCTTCGTTGCGCCGCTTCTTATGATATAGACTATATAGCTTTTCATGTTTCCTCCAAAAATACGCTGAGTATTTTGTTGAACTGTATGATTGAAAATTCTTGAATCTCTGATATAATGATTATACAGACTGTATAAAAGAGGTATTGCTATGGCAACAAATATAACCGCGCGCCTGTCTTCACTCAGAAAAGAAAAGGGGCTGAGCCAAAAGGAAGCCGCCGCAGGACTCGGAGTCTCGCAGGCATTGCTCTCCCACTACGAAAACGGCATACGCGAATGCGGGCTCGATTTTCTCTGCCGCGCGGCGGATTACTACAACGTCACCACGGACTACCTGCTGGGGCTGAGCGAATCAAAGCGCGGATTCGAGGGCGCGTTCGGCATCAAAGGCGACCTGCCCTCCGACTCGGAGCTCAACACCCTGACTATATTCCGCGTCGCCGGAAAGCTACGCAAATTCCTGACCTTCCCGCAGGAGAGTAATGACTCAACCGTCGACTCCCTGCACAGGATATACAGCCTCATGATGTACCGAATCATAATCGCGGAGACCGCCAAGGGCAATCTCCCGGACGATTGGGTACCCAACGCCGATATTCTCAACGACCCCGCCTATCTGCATATTCTCGACTGCATCGAAAGCGAGCTGATAACGCAGGGCAGCCACTCGCCGCGCCGCGCTCCCGCAAAAATGCCTATGAGCTTCAGAACAGTCATCGACCGGACGCAGAGCTTTGTTGAATCCCGCTGCGAAAGAAGCGGAATAAAGCTCGACGGCGGCTACACCACGAAATTTTAGTTATATTCTCGCAACGCCGCTGTCCCTCGCCGCCTGCGCAACCGCATCGGCGACCGCCTTGCCGACACGCTCATCGAACGCCGCAGGCAGGATATAATCGGGGTTCAGCTCATCGTCGCTGACGAGCGAAGCTATCGCCTTGGCGGCGGCTATCTTCATCTCCTCGTTTATGTCGCTCGCGCGGACATCGAGCGCGCCGCGGAAAATTCCGGGGAACGCGAGGACGTTGTTTATCTGGTTCGGGAAGTCGCTTCTGCCCGTGCCGACTACCGCCGCGCCTGCCGCCTTTGCAAGGTCGGGCATTATCTCGGGCACGGGGTTCGCCATAGCCATGATTATTGCATTTTCAGCCATCGACGCCGCCATCTCCTCCGTAACAATTCCGGGAGCGGAGACGCCGACAAATATATCAGCACCCTTCATCGCGTCGGCAAGCGTGCCGGTGCGGTGATTTTTGTTTGTGAACGCGGCAATTTCCGCCTTTGCGGGTGTCAGATCACCGCCCTCGCAGATTATGCCCTTGCGGTCGCACATGATTATCTCGCCTGCACCCATAGAGTCGAAGAGTCTCGCTATCGCAACGCCCGCCGCGCCCGAGCCGCTGAAAACAACCGTACAGTCGGAGAGCTGCTTTTTGACTATCTTGAGCGCGTTGACAACTGCCGCAAGGCAGACGACCGCCGTGCCGTGCTGATCGTCGTGGAAAATCGGTATATCCGTGCGCTCCTTGAGCTTGCGCTCTATTTCAAAGCAGCGCGGAGCCGCGATATCCTCGAGATTCACTCCGCCGAACGAACCTGCGAGCAGGGCGACGGTGTTGACTATATCGTCAACGTCCTTTGAACGCACACAAAGCGGTATCGCGTCGACTCCGCCGAACGCCTTGAAGAGCACGCATTTGCCCTCCATGACGGGCATGCCAGCCTCGGGACCTATATCCCCGAGACCAAGCACCGCGGTGCCGTCCGTGACGACGGCAACGGTGTTCCAGCGGCGGGTCAGGTCATAGCTCTTGCTGACATCGTCCTTTATTTCGAGGCACGCCGCCGCGACTCCGGGGGTGTAGGCAAGGGAGAGCTCGTCCTTGTTGCTGACCCCGGCTCTCGGCTGCATCTCCAGCTTGCCGCGCAGTTCATAGTGCAGTTTGAGTGATTCGCTCAGATAATCCATTTTTGTTTTCCTTTCGTGTTCGAGAATACCCGGTTATTTTTACGGCCGCCGATCAGAAAACCGGTCGGCGGCCAGATAATATCAGTCCTTCGCCCAGTCGCGCGAACGCTCGACTGCGCGCTTCCAGCCCTTGTAGAGCTCGTCGCGGTGCGACTTCTCCATCTGGGGAGTGAAAATCTTCTCGATCTCGCGGTTCTGCGCGATCTCGTCCCTGTCCTTCCAGTAGCCGACGGCAAGACCCGCAAGGTATGCCGCTCCGAGGGCGGTAGTCTCGACGGTCTTGGGTCTGTCAACTATCGTGCGTATCATATCCGACTGGATCTGGAGCAGGATATTGCTGACGCTCGCGCCGCCGTCGACGCGAAGCTCGGTGAATGTTATTCCGGAGTCGTCCTCCATCGCCTCAAGAAGATCGGTCATCTGGTAGGCGATAGCCTCAAGGACGCTTCGAGCAATATGGGCGCGGTTGACTCCGCGCGTGAGTCCGACCATGCAGCCGCGCGCATACATATCCCAATAGGGCGCGCCGAGTCCCGTGAACGCGGGGACAAAATATATGCCGTTTGCGTCCGGCACACTCTCGGCGAGCTCGTCGCAGCGCTTTGCGTTGTCTATCATATGCAGCTCGTCGCGAAGCCATTTTATGACCGAGCCCGCGTTGAACGCTGAGCCCTCAATGGCGTATTCGACCTTGTCGCCGATACCCCATGCGACGCCGGTGAGCAGGTTGTTCTTCGATTTGACGCGCTTTTCGCCCGTGTTCATCAGAAGGAAGCAGCCTGTGCCGTAGGTGTTCTTCGCCTGACCGGGCTCGAAGCATGCCTGACCGAACAGAGCCGCCGGCTGATCGCCTATAGCACCCGCAATCGGGATACCCTCGAGACCCTCAAGACCGATTATGCCGCCCGCGACCTTGCCGTATACCATGCTCGAGGGCTTGACCTCGGGCAGAATGGACATCGGGATGTTGAGATATTCGCACATCTTCTCATCCCAGCAGAGATTGTCGACATCGAAGAGCATCGTTCTCGATGCGTTGGAGTAGTCGGTTATATGCACTCTGCCGCCGGTGAGATTCCATATGAGCCATGTCTCGACCGTGCCGAAGAGCAGCTGATCCGCCTCGGCGAGCGCACGTGCGCCCGGAACGTTGTCAAGGATCCACTTTATCTTTGTGCCGGAGAAATACGCGTCTATAACAAGACCGGTCTTATCCTTTATGTATTCCTCCATGCCGTCCGCCTTTATCTGCTCGCAGAGCTCCGCTGTGCGGCGGCACTGCCAGACGATGGCGTTGTAGACGGGCTTGCCCGTCTCCCTGTCCCACATAATTGTTGTCTCGCGCTGATTCGTTATGCCGATAGCGGCTATATCCTCGGGCTTTATCCCGCCCGAAGCAAAGACGGAAGTCACCGCCTGGAACTGGCTGAAAAGTATCTCCATCGGGTCATGCTCGACCCAGCCTGCGGCGGGATAGATCTGATCGAACTCCTTCTGCGCCTTGGCTACGATATTGCCCTTTTTGTCGAAAACGATGGCGCGTGAGCTCGTCGTTCCCTGATCGAGTGCAAGGACGTATTTTGCCACTTGTATCCTTCCTTTCAAATATATATGTCCGTTCTCTGCGCGGGCGTCCGTTCAAGTTATACGCCGCCGTGCAGAGCAAAATACCACTATAAAATAATAGCTCCAAACATACAAAAAGTCAATGTTATTGGCGAAACACTTCGGCACTTTGACTAAAAAAATAAATAATTATCTTTTTACTGTCAAATAGTTCTTTAC
>ERZ1026898.1822-NODE-1822-length-9960-cov-4.885411_pt1 | contig 9960 bp, 16 predicted proteins | sample MGYA00380178_ERZ1026898 | MGnify/ENA primary metagenome ERZ1026898 (study PRJEB33269, sample SAMEA4719814) | human gut metagenome | biome: human-associated habitat; feature: organic feature; material: feces | place: Cameroon | collected 2013-10 ... | reverse complement strand
TCACGGCAGCGACGGGCAAGAAGATCACAGTCGTTGAGGCTGACGCGACTTACAAGGCGCAGAAGGCTGGCAACGCGACGGTAACGGCGAAGTAATGGAGGTGGCGGAGTGATGCTGACTGAATTATGTGGCGTGCTTCGGAACTGGTTTGAAACTGACAGAATCAGTGGTACGTACACGGTCGAAAACGGCAGCATCACACTGCCGTTTTTGCAAAACGGACAGTTTTTCCGTGTGGTGGGCTCTGTTTTCAACGACGGAGTTCACCAATACCCGGATTACGCGATGGCAGACGAGACATTTGACGGCTCTATCTGGCCGATGTCTGTTCCTCCCGCACTTCTTTGCTTGGGAGAGGAAATCAAGGCGTGGCAGGAAAAGAACGGAGACATCGCCGCGAGCCCGTACACGTCGGAGAGCTTCGGCGGGTACAGCTATTCGAAAACGACGAGCGGGTCTGCAACCGGCGCTGGAATGGTAACATGGCAGTCTGTTTTTAAGTCGCGCCTGAACCAATGGAGGAAGATATGAGCTTACTTGACGATTTTGCAAGACCGTGTGTCCTCTTGGATAAAAGCCGTGTTCCGGACGGCGAGAGCGGCTATATCACGACGTGGGCGGAAGGCGCGGAGTTTTACAACTATCAGGCGCTTGATACGTCGATGGAGGCCAGAAGAGCCGAAAAAGAGGGCGTTACAAGCGTTTACTCGGTTCTGGTTCAGCAAAGCGTTCCGATTGAGTATAACGACTTCTTCCTGGATAAAACGACCGGCGAGACGTACCGTGTAACATCGGAGCCGATGGCAAAGAAAACCCCACGCTCGGCCAGCTTTGATCTCAAGTATTTCACGGCAGAAAAGAAGGCGTTACCGGCATGACGAAAGGACAGGCTCTACAAGAATGGTTTTCGCAGTTCCTGACAGCCTATTCGACGTCCAGCGTGCCGGACGACGCTGTTTTCCCGTGGCTCACATATGAGCTTATTACGGGCGCATGGGATAGTGGAGAGATCGGGCTTACGGTGAATCTGTGGTACTACACGGAAAAGGAAGCAGAACCGAATGCCAAAGCGCAGGAAATTTCGGACGCGATCGGTTTGGGCGGCGTGTTCGTTCCCTGTGATGGCGGCGCAATTTGGATTAAGCGTGGACTGCAGTGGTGCCAAAACATCGCGGACGATTCCGACAAATACATCAAGCGGAGGTATTTGAACATCACAGTCGAGTACATTACCGCGAACTGAAAGGACTGATTACATGGCGAAATTTACGAAAATTCCTGCAGATACCTTCAAGCAGCTGCAGATTAACGCCGGTGTGATTCTGAGCGGTTTCACTCCGGCAACCGGCGCATTTGAAGCTGAAGACCAGATCGGCGCAACGACCGGCGGCATTACGTTCGCGGCGACACCGACGTTCTCTGACTACGGCGAAGATGTCGACAATTGCCCCAAGAATACACTCGAACTGAAACGGCTGGATGACGTGGACGTAAAGTGTTCCGGAACGTTTGTAACGGTGACGACCACATCTGCCAAATCCCTTATGGCGGCGGCGGACATCGACGGCACGGACGCAACGAAAGTTGTTCCGCGCCGTGACCTGGACAGTGCCGACTTCAAGGACATCTGGCTTGTCGGCGATTACTCTGACAAGAACGGTGCAACCAATGGCGGCTTTATCGCAATCCGTTTGATGAATGCGCTTTCTACGGGCGGCTTCCGGCTGAAGACTGCCGACAAGAACAAAGGCCAAATGGCGTTTGAGTATACTGCGCACTTTTCGATTTCAAAGCAAGATGTCGTTCCGTATGAACTGTACATCAAGGCTGGTACGGCGGAAACGTAAGGAGAAGAAAGTATGAAATTTTCGGAACTTAGCACGGATAGGGCGGCTGACGTTCTTTGCGAGGTCAGCGTGTACGCGCTCAACATCCTGACTGATGATGAGCTTCGGGAGAGTCTGAAAGCACAGATCGACGCGGAGAAGCCGCAGACAGCCGGTGAAAAATACGCGATCGGTGCGCAGAAGATCGGTCAGTGGATTCCACTGATCCTGAAAAAGCACAGAGAGGACACACTCGGTATTCTGGCTGCGGTCAACGAAACGACCGTCGAGGCGATCAAAAAGCAGAGTATTATCAAGACCATGCGGCAGATTCAGGAGATCGTCAGGGACAAAGATATGCTGGATTTTTTCAAATCGTGCGCGTCGGAGGCGAAAGCGTAACGCTTGCGCTTCTGGCGGCTCCAAAGATAAGCGCGGGAGGGCTGATTCGCCTTTTGCCGATTTTGGTAAAGCGGCAGCAGGAGGAATCAGCCTTCCGCATTTATACGACGGAGTGTTTGCGCACAATGACGGAAAACACAGCGAAATTCGCGGGCGGCAGCTTTGTTCAGGCGAAATATTCCGACCTGATAGACCCGAAGCCGCAGGACAACCGAACCTGCGAAGAAATCACCGCCGAGGTTGTTAAGCGGTGCGGACTGGTGGTGAAAGATGAATCTATTTGAACTTTTTGTAAAAATCGGTGCGGATACGACCGAAGCGAATAAAGGCATTGAAGAAGTCGGGCAGAAAACATCCGGGCTCGGCGAAAAGCTGAAATCTGGGCTTGCTACGGCTGGTAAAGTGGCTGTTGCTGGTGTCGCAGCTGGCGCTACTGCAATCGGAGCGCTCGGGACAAAAGCGGTTGCCGCTTACGCCGACTATGAACAGCTTGCCGGCGGCGTGGAAACGCTTTTCAAGGACAGCCAAGATCAGGTTATGGATTATGCGAACAACGCATATAAGACCGCTGGCCTGTCCGCAAATGAATATATGGAGACGGTAACGAGCTTCTCGGCCTCTCTGCTGCAATCTCTCGATGGAGACACAAGCGCGGCAGCGGACAAGGCGAACTTGGCAATTACCGATATGTCCGATAACGCAAACAAGATGGGCACGGACATGACATCCATCCAAAATGCTTATCAAGGCTTTGCGAAAGCGAACTATACAATGCTGGATAACCTCAAGCTCGGTTATGGCGGCACACAGGCGGAAATGGAGCGGCTGCTTGCGGACGCAGAGAAGATTTCCGGCATCAAGTACGATATTTCAAGCTATGCGGACATCGTGGATGCTATCCACGTGGTGCAGACGGAAATGGGCATCACGGGCACGACGGCAGAGGAAGCGGCAAGCACGATTCAGGGCTCGTTCGGTATGATGAAATCCGCATGGCAGAACCTTGTGACAGGCATGGCAGACCCTGACCAAGATTTGGGCGTTTTGGTAGGGAACTTTACGGATTCTGTGGTCATCGCGGGGAACAATCTGATTCCTCGGATTCAGGAGCTTTTGCCGCGTATCGTCGAAGCGACAACGTCCCTTATCGGAACGGTAAGCGAACAGTTACCGGCGATTCTGGGCACGGTACTGCCGTCTCTTGTAGAGGGCGCTACAAACCTTGTAACCGGTCTTATGGCGGCTTTGCCGTCTGTGCTGTCGGTTTTGGCAGACGTCGCGCCGACGGTCATCAACACGCTCGTTCCGGCTCTCATTGAGCTTTTGCCGCAGATCACACAGACTGGCATTGATGTCATTGTATCGCTTGCACAGGGTATTGCAGACGCGCTCCCGCAGCTTATTCCCGCCGCAACGGATGCAATTATTGAAATCGTAGAGGTTTTGACTAGCCCGGACAACCTCGGGAACCTGATTGACGCAGCGCTTGCTATCATTCTGGCTCTCGTTGATGGGCTTGTAGATGCGACTCCGAAACTGATTGCAGCAGTCCCGGACGTTATCGCAAACCTTGTCACGGCAATCATTGCAAATATGCCGAAAATTCTTGAAGCAGGCGTGGAAATCACTATGGCGCTTGCAGATGGGCTTATCAAGGCTCTGCCGGAGCTGATCGCGGCGATTCCGAACCTGATTCTCGGTATCGTGCAGGGCATTATTGACAATCTGCCGGAGATCATCATGGCAGGTCCCAAAATCATTGCGGCTCTGGCAACTGGCTTGATTGAAGCGATTCCGGATATCGTTATGGTCATCCCACAGTTGATTCGGTCTATCGTGGACACATTCCTTTCGTTTGACTGGGGAAGCATCGGCAAGAACATTGTCGAGGGCATTAAAAACGGTTTCGTGAATATGTGGAACAGTTTCAAGCAGACGGTTGAAAACGTCTTCACGGGGCTTGTAGACGGTGTGAAAAGCTTCCTCGGCATCGCGTCCCCGTCTAAGGTCTTCGCCGGTATTGGCGGATATATGGCGGAAGGACTCGGGCAGGGCTTTGACAAAGAATTCTCAAATGTCAAGCGTGGAATTCAAAGCCAACTCGATTTCGGCACGATGACCTTTGGAATGTCTTCCTTCGGTCATCTTCCGGCACTCGCCGGAGCAGGCACGACGAACAACTACTACAACATCAATGCCGACCGGGTGAAGCAGTTTAATGACATTATCCGAATTACAGAAAATGAGCGTTTGACTTCGCGGATGGGGGTATCTGCATGAGAAGCGAAAACTTCATCGGCACCAATCAGGAAGGGCGCAGCCTCTCCGGCGGCGATACCTACAACTTTATCGTGCAGGCGAACGAAATCCGCGAAATCGACGATTTCATACGCCGCATGAAAAACCAGAGACGAGTAGCCAGAATGGGGGTGACGTGATTGAGCATTACGGCTACTGTAAAAATCAAAGATTTTGCGTTTTTGGATGAGTCGGCAAGAGGCGTAAACGACCATACATCAAATCCAGTCACTCTTAACCACGGGGACTATTTGATTATGTCCGTACAAGAGCTCCCCCAAAATATGCGTTTTAAGCGAATCACCGACGCAACTGCACATGCATATTTAAGCAGTGTAACAGGTGTGAATGAGGCATACACAAGTGTGATGTTCGACCAATTTGATGCGGAATCTATTACGTACAACACGAAACCTAATCACCTTTCTTCTTCGTATGGTGACACTAAGGTGACTATCTCACGCGGGTGGAACGAAATTGATGATTACGTAACTATGTACGGGATTAGGTATGGTATTGTTTTCTACCTCAACAAATACGCTGATGGCTCCGTCGCCGTAGTAACAAGTGGCACTAATGCCCCATATTTAACAGTTACGGTTGATGAAAGTGACACGATAGGGCTGACATTACGCGAAACGTCCCCCACCTCAGGTACAATCATAAAAACGCAGGATAACACTTTCACGTGGCGTGTAGCGGAAGATTCTGATAATCAGTGCGCCCCTGCGCTGAAACAAGCCTCTGCCGTCTTCCGCTGGCGCTCCGGCACGAGCGGCGCCATTCACACGATCAACGTCTCCGGCAACACGCAGAGCGTCACGGTACCCGCAAACACCTTTGCAGGCACGACGAGCATCCAGTGGCAGGTCGCGGTCACGGCGAACAGCGGCGTGGTTACAACATCCAAATGGGTGACGCTTTCGACCGCCGATGCAACGCCGACCGCCGCGCCTTTGAGCCCGGTTGATACGATGATTGATGGCTCAAAGGACGTACTGTTCCAGTGGCAGCACTCGATCTCAACCGGAACAGCGCAGAGCAAGGCAGACCTGCAAAAAAGCACCGACGGCAGCACATGGACGACGCTTGCAACCGTCACCGGCGCTGCGCGGCAGTGGACGTGTCCTGCCGGGACGCTCACGTCCAGCATCAAATACTGGCGCGTGCGCACCTACAACGCCGACGGCATTGCGGGCGCGTGGAGCGATGCGGCACAGATCGTTGTGATTGCCGCGCCAACGGCTCCGAGTATCCAGATCAAGAGCACGGGTCCGCGCCCGTCCATCAGCTGGCAGACCTCCGAGCAGGAGGCGTATCAGGTGGAGCTGGACGGAAAGCTTTCCGGCGGCACGCACTACGGCACGGACAAGACGTGGACAAGTCCCGCGTATCTCGCGGACGGCAGCCATACGGTACGTGTGCGCGTGCAGAATCAGTACGGCATGTGGTCAGGCTGGGGCGCGGCGGCGCTGCCTGTGACGAACACGCCGGGCGCGAGTATCACGCTGAGCGTGCAGGCATCGAGCGTGGCCGAACTCAGTTGGCAGACCTCCGGGAGCTATGACTTTTATCTGGTTTACCGCAACGGCAAGCCGATTGCAAAGCTTACGCAGACGCAGCACACTGACGAGCTGTCCTCCGGCAGCACAACGTACCAGGTGCGCGGCTGCTACGCGGATTCGAGCAATTACGGCTTATCTGGCGCGGTCACGGCAACGATCACGACCGGACAGTATGTGACGCTCTACGGCATCGCGTCCGGGAAGAAAGTGACGCTCAAGCATTGCGGGCTCAAGAATCAGCCGGTGCAGAACGCAATCAACCGCGATATTCAGTACATTTTCATGTATGGCAGCACGTACCCGCACGCGGAAAGAAGCGAGTTTGTGACAAAGAAGGTCGGCGGCACGGCGGTTTTCCTTCCGGGAGAAGACAAAGCGGGATTTGACGCGCTGATTGGCGAATTGGTGTGCCTGAAAACGCAGTCCGGCGAGATGGTCATCGGATACTTGAACGAGACGAGCGACACGTCGAGAGTGAACCCGGACAAATCCGTCGTCAACTTCTCAATTCAGCAGATCGACTACGCGGAGGTGATCGACATTGATTCGTGACGTATCCTACCGCGTGGCGGTTTTACGAAAGGGCGGCGAGGTATCGGCGCTTTCGTGGGCGGCGGGAAATGACCCGACGGTTTATTTCGATGCGTCCGGCGAGATCAAGTCGAGCTTTTCCGGCGAGTTCTATGTGAACCCCATTGTCGACCTGCTGTCAGACGAAATTCAGCCGATTTTGACCGTGGACGGCACGGAATATCCCCTCGGGGTGTTCCGCGCCGCGACGGTGACCACAGCGGTCACAAAATACGGAAAGACGGTCAAGGTAGAGGCGTATGACCGATGCTGGCTGCTCAAAAGCAACAAAATGCAAACGAGGGTGCATTATGCAAAGGGCACGTCTTACTTGACGGTCGTTCAGCAGATTTTGACGACGTGCGGCGTGGCACTGGCTATCACGACAGCTTCTGCGGCAACGCTTGCCACAGACCGCGAGGACTGGGAGATCGGGACAGATTATCTGACGATCTGCAATGACCTTCTGGCGGAGATCAACTACAAGCCTGTGTGGTTCGACGTGCAGGGTATCGCCCATATCGAGCCGTATACACAGGCGATTGCGGCAAACATCAAGCACCGATACGGCGGGACGGAGATCCTGAGACCGATCTCGGCAGACGCTTCAGAGGAAACGGACATCTTTTCCACTCCGAATGTTTTTGTGTGCGTCTGCTCGAATCCGGATTTGGAAGATGCGCTTGTGGCGACGGCTGTCAACGAATCGCCAACGTCTGCGACCTCGACATTTAAACGGAATATGCGAATCGTTCAGGTGACGAAGGTCGACAATGTTGCGTCTCAGGACGAATTGCAGACCATCGCAAACCGGCTGATGAGCGAGTCGCAGCAGACGGTAAAAACAATCAGTTTCGAGACATTTTCTGAGGGCAATCACGGCATCGGAGACGCGGTTTCCATTGACCATCCGGATATCGGCGGAATCTATGAGGAAACTGCTTGGAGCATTACGCTTGGAGCGGGCGAGTTGATGAAACACACGGCGAAAAGGACGGTGATTGCATGATTCCCGGTTTATCGAAGCAGAAAGAAAAAAAGGTAACAGCACCGACATTCGACCTCGCGACGGTCGGAGCGGTGTATTCCGACGGTTTGAGCCTGATTTTTGACGGCAGCACGACGGCAAGCGAAAAGCATTACAAATGCAACACGTCGATTTCGTTCAAGGCGGGCGACCGTGTGAAGATTTCAAAGATTTCCGGCTCTTACGTGGTGGATTATGTCGTCGGAATCCCAAAAACATAGGGGGTGATTAAGTGTTTCAGAAAATCGCGAACGCTTTATCGGTGGAAGTAGAGGGGACTGACCTGACGAAAGCGACGAAGCTTGAGTTCTATGTGAGACAGGGGTGTTCCTTCTTCCAGTATGAACCTACCGTGGTAGACGAATCGCACCTGCTTGTAAAAATCCCGTATGCAGACGCAATGCGGCTGCAAGCAAGCACCGTAAGGCTACAGTTTGCCTTAACGGATGGCGACGGAAACCCGATGGCGGCTGAAATCGTGCAGACGGACGCAAAGCGGTTTTTGAAGGAGGCGGGCTATGATTAAGATGTCAGTTACCCAGCCGGAGATCAAAATGAAGATCGCCCCGGCGAAGGTGGTTTACACCGGCGGCAGCAAGCCCTATGAGGGCGAGTACGATGTGACGCCGAAGACTTACGAGCCGGTGATCCTGCCGACCAGAAACCGGCTTTTGTCCCGCGACGTGAACGTTGCAAAGATTCCACAGTACGAAGTATCCAACGCCGCCGGTGGGCTGACGCTCATCATGGGCGACGAGTATATGAACAGTTAGGAGTGAGCATATGGCAAACAAGTATGTAAACAAACTGATCGTCGGCACGGAGGTTAAGCTCGACCTGACGGGCGATACCATCGTACCTGTCTCTTATACACATCTCCGAGCCCACGAGACGCTACGACAAGTCCGGCGCGCCGATCACCGGCACGAACGAGTTTGACGTCAACTCGCAGGACGCGGATGCTGCGGTTGCGGAGGTTCTGGCGGGCAAGACATTCTACGCGCGCGGCTCGAAGTTGACCGGCACCATGCCGGACAACGGCGCGAAGACACTCGACATCGCAGAGAAGGACGACGAGCCTGTTATCGTGATGGGCTTCCACGACGGCTCCGGCAAAGCGCGCATCAAGGCGACCGAAAAAGCAAAGATCATTCCCGGAAATATCAAGGCAGGCATTACCATTCTCGGCGTGGTGGGCAGCTACGGCGGCGAGGCGGTAAAGGCACAGGCGAACAAGAACGTCACGCCGAGCTTTGCCGAGCAGGTCGTGACGCCGGATGAGACGTATGACTATCTGTCGCAGGTGACTGTCGCGGCGATTCCCGTCACCTACACCGACAACGCCGCAGGAGGGCAGACGCTCCAGATCGGAGGCTGACATGGCGGTCAACAAAGTCGCCCTCAACGGCGAAGTCAAGCTTGACCTGACCGCCGACACCGTCACGCCGGAGACGCTTCTCAAGGGCACGACGGCGCACAACGCGGCGGGCGAGTTGATTACAGGAGTTTATGAGCCTATGACGATTAAACAATACACCGGCACGCTTCTTGCCTCGGGCTGGTCTGAGGACTCGCACGGGTATCAGGCGCAGACGATCACGATCACGGGGCTGAAAGCGTCGTATTCGGTCGACCCGCAGTGGGACGTTGCCCTCTCTGGCACGGACCCGGACGCGGACGCAGCGCTTTTGGAGGGCTTCGCTTTGATTCACAACTACGTGACCGGCGCGAACAGCCTGACCGCGCAGTGCATCGGCTCTGCACCGACCGTGAACATTCCGGTGAAGGTGGTGGTGTTCGGATGAGCGGGAGAAGCCCGAGACTGATTTCAGTGAAACGAGGCACAAAGGTCGGGACGCTGCTGGTTGGTAGCATTATTAAATTAAATGAAAACGGTTCGTTAGTGGAATTTTACGTTGCCAAGCACGACTATGAAAATGGTTTGAACGGCAACGGGCGCACGCTGATTGTGCGCAAGGATTGCTATGATACGCGCACTTTCAGTAGCAGCAACAACGCCTATGCCAACAGCTCCTTGGATTCTTGGCTCTGCAACACCTACCTCACGTTGCTGGATGCTGATATTCAGGTCGCAATCGGTACGACAAAATTCTACTACACCCCCGGCAACGGCAACACAACCGTGACCACGCTGCAGCGCGCGGTGTTCCAGCTTTCCTTGACTGAACTGGGAAAATCCGACACTTCCGCGAAAAAGGAGGGATCTGCGCTGCCGATTGCAAGCACGCTGCAGATTGCGTACCGCAACGGC
>ERZ1026898.1819-NODE-1819-length-9974-cov-10.195483_pt1 | contig 9974 bp, 9 predicted proteins | sample MGYA00380178_ERZ1026898 | MGnify/ENA primary metagenome ERZ1026898 (study PRJEB33269, sample SAMEA4719814) | human gut metagenome | biome: human-associated habitat; feature: organic feature; material: feces | place: Cameroon | collected 2013-10 ... | reverse complement strand
GAGAGGTGGACCCTCCCTTAAGGGTAAGGGAGGACTGGTGGGTTTTCGAAAAAAAACTCATTAATACTAAGGAAATCCAGGTAGGTTTTCGAAAAAGATCATCATTAAGGCTAAGGGAGGACTGGTGGATTTTGCGAAATGATGCAATCAAAAAGCATCATTTCGCATCATTTGGCACCATTTCTCATGACATGTTTTATTTGGCATCATTGCCAAATAAAATCATCGTATCTTTGCATTGTCATTCAGAGAGAATGAACTTAGTGCACTCAAGTAATACATTAACCAAAATCTAAAAGAACTATGATTCTCTACAAGTTAGTAAAAAACAACAACAAAAAGTTTCCAGGAACGTACGGCAAGTACTATGCCCGTCCTGCAGTCACCGCAACCATCAGCATCGACCAACTCGCCGAGCACATGTCGAGCCACAACACACCCTTCTCGGCAGGAGCCGTACGCGGCATCCTCACCGACATGGTGAAGTGCGTCAAGGAACTCGTCCTCAGCGGCTACTCCGTGAAGATCGACGACCTCGCCATTTTCTCCATTGGCATCCGACCCAAGAAGGGAGCCGACACGAAGGAATCCTTCACCGTGGCAAAGAACATAGAGGGCGTCAAGCTCCGTGCCCGTGCCACAGGCAAGCTCACCAACAGCCGTCTTGACCTCGACGCCACCCTCAAGGATGCAGCCGACATCCTCGTCACCTCTTCCACCACGAAGCCAGGCGGCACCACAGGCGGAGGCACCACTACCCCATCCGGCGGCTCTGACAGCAACCCATCCGGCGGCACAGGCAGCAACCCTTCCGGCGGCACAGGCGGCAACCCTTCCGGCGGCGAGAATACCGGCGGCGAAGGAGAGTAATGTCTTAACTCTTTAACTCCCTTAACTTCTCGAAAAAACATTAACCATTAAAAAAATTAAACCATTATGAAAAAAGAAACATTAAAAAACATCATCAACTTCGTCATCACCGTTCTCACCGCCATTGCCGGCGCCTTCTGCGTCACCAGCTGCGGCAGAATGTAGACGAACCACCCCATCGTTTGTTAACCAAAAAAATCTAACGACAATGAAAAATCACCGTAACATCTCTCTCATCGTGCTGCATTGCAGCGCGACGAGAGTAACCCAGAGTTTCACCATCGAGCAACTCGAAGCCTGCCATAAAGCCCGTGGCTATAGCAGCGTCGGCTACCACTACTACATCACCCGCGACGGCACCCTCTACCCCTGCCGACCCGAGAACGAAGTAGGCGCCCACGCCCTCCACTTCAACAAGAACAGCATAGGCATCTGCTACGAAGGCGGACTCGATGCCAAGGGTCGTCCTGCCGACACCCGTACCGAAGCACAGAAGATCACCATGGAAGAATTGCTCCGCAGCCTCTGCGTCGACTTCCCCGATGCCGAGATCCTCGGTCACTGCGACCTCCCTGGCGTCCGCAAGGCCTGTCCCTGTTTCGACACCCGCAAATGGCTCAAGGAGATCCATTTCCACATCTGAAACTCCTTAACTCCCTTAACTTCCTTACATTTTTTCTTTTATCATGCCTCCCGCTCGTGAGAGTCGGAGGCTTTTTTTATCAAAATTAAGCCAATCTTTTTGCATATATCACATGAAAACATTATCTTTGCAGAAGATAAACTGCACTCGGCAATTTGAAAGTAAATCTTTCATTGCGCTCATTTGCATTATCTTTGCAAAAGATAAGCATATTAATCAAGGAGAACCAAACATGACAGACATCAGCAACAGAAAGCTGCCGACAGGCATTCAATCGTTCAAAGAAATCAGAGAAGAAGGTTATCTTTATGTAGACAAGAGCGACCTCATCTGGCATTTGGCGAATCATGGCAAAAAGTACAACTACCTGAGCCGTCCCCGCCGTTTCGGTAAGTCAATTCTTATCAACACACTACAGATGTACTTCGAAGGGAGAAAAGAACTCTTCGAGGGACTGAAAATCATGCAGTTAGAGAAAGAATGGAAACAATATCTTGTCATCCGTCTCGATATGAGTCTGGCAGGAGCCGAACCGAAAAGAGTGTGGAGTTATCTTGACAATGTTTTTCACAACCTTGAATCGGAATATAACATTGCTGTGCGGCAGGATAGCTCTCTTGCCGTAAGATTCCAAAACATCATTGAAGGGGGATACAACAAAACCGGTAACAAGGTAGTCATTCTCATCGACGAATACGATTCACCGCTGCAACATTCATGGAAGACAGAACATCACAAAGCCTGCACCGAAGTCTATCGCGATGTCTTTGCAGTACTGAAGGCCTGCGACGAATACGAGAAGTTTGTCTTCATCACGGGCATCACAAAGTTCACGCAGATTTCACTTTTCTCCGTGCTCAACAATTTGACCAACATCAGTTTCCTGCCAGAATATGCAACCATCTGTGGCATCACAGAAGAAGAAATATTAACAAACTTCAAGCCAGAGCTGGAGAAAATGGGCGAAGTCAACAACTGGACACTTCAGGAAACTCACGACAAGTTGAAAGCCTACTATGACGGCTACCATTTCAGCCGCCGCAATATGATAGACATCTACAACCCCTATAGCCTGATCAACGCATTGAGCACACAAGAGCTCAGCAATTACTGGGCAGCATCAGGGGCCACTTCGCTGATACCGAAATTTGTCGACAACATGGAGCTTCGATTGAAGAACTTCGAGAATTGCCGTATCATGCGAAACACCTTAGAGACATCCGATGTCAGTGCAGGAGGTGCCGAGCTGTTCCTTTACCAGTCTGGCTACCTCACCATCAAGAAATACGACGAGTTTGGCTATACACTTGGCTTCCCCAACGAAGAGGTGAAACAAGCCCTTTACGACCAGGTTCTCCCATCCCTCGCCCTCCGTTCAGAGAGCGACCTCCAATCGCTCCAAGCCAACCTGTACGCCCAATTAGGGACAGGCGAGACAAACGAGGCAATGAAGACCCTGAAGGCTTTGATAGCCGACGTGCCGTACAGCAATAAGAAACTCGCCTCCATGGACATGGAAGAGCGTTATCGTCTCATTATCAGTACCATCCTCAATGCCATTGGACTAAAGGTAGAAGTAGAGAAAATGATTTCCACAGGTAGAATCGACATGACAGTACAGACCTCCCGTTATATCTACGTAATAGAATTGAAATTGCAAAACAACGGAGGCAAGTCTGCTGCCACTCATCAGATTTTCGACCGCCAGTATCTGGAACCTTTCCTTGCAGACAGCCGTCAGGTCATCGGATTAGGCCTTGAGCTCGACGATAAAGGCAAAGGTCTCATAGATTGGCAAGAAGTCCAGCAGTAATTCCTGCATCAACAAGCACCCATCAAGCATCGAGCACCAAGCAAGCAAGTATCAAGCAAACTGGAATGAGTACCCAGCCAGCATCGAGCAAACCGTAAGCAAGAACCCAGCAAGCAGCCCGTAAGCGATTTGTATCCATGCGGTCGCATACCGCAAAATGCAGCTCCGCTGCTGGCGAAGACCTCTGATGGTCCGCCAACCTTATAGCGAAGCGGTTTGAGCACCGAGTAGGGCGGTTTCCTCTTCTTCCCTGAGGGGAGAAGACCGAGATGAGAGGTGGACCCTCCCTTAAGGGTAAGGGAGGACTGGTGGGTTTTCGAAAAACCTCTTATTATGGCTAAAAACGGACAGGTTGATTTTCTAAATAAAATCCCCCTCTTTTAAGAAAAAATATTATTTTGTCATAGCCAAAAACTATGACAAAATAACATTAGAATAATAAAACATTTTCTTCCGCAGCCATACCCATGTCCTCCCTTTCCGGCAGCCTGTATCTCAGGTCCCTGTCCAGAATGAAGATATGGTTGAGCGTGTACTCCAGCGACTCGAGCGTCTTCTCTCTCCTCTCCCCTTTCAGTTCACACTCCCAGACGGTGATGCAGTGCCACCCCATCCTTGCCAGCTGTTTCTGTTCCTCCCGGTCCCTCTCCCTATTGCGTGAGATTTTCCTCTCCCAGAACTCCGTATTCGTCTTCGGCATCCTGAAGTATTTGCACCCCTCATGACCATGCCAGAAGCATCCGTTCACGAAGATGCACGTATGGTATTTTCGCAATACGATGTCAGGGTGTCCAGGCAGCCTCGGGTTATTCACCCTGTACCTGAACCCCCTGCTCCACAAGTATTTCCGCACCACCATCTCCGGCTTCGTATCCTTGCTTCTAACGGCTGCCATATTCTTGTGCCGCTGCTCTATGGTCAAATGGTCTGACATTGGATATAAATCTTACGATACAAAATTATGTTCTATATTCCTTCAGTATTTCTGCTGTTGTAAACAGAGGTTCTCCAGGAACATAACTCTTAAACTTCGTTAGATGGGAAGTCCTGTAATTTAAATATTTACGCTGCAAAGATACACTTTTTCGAGGATAAAAACAAGAGAACAACACACTTTTTCCGAGGATAACAAATGTTAAATCATACACTTTTTCGATGATAAGAAGGAAAAATCATCCTCCAAAAACTTTAATGACACCTGAATCAACAGGAAATGCATTTTTGAAAATAAATATACCAAACTTTTTTCCTATTTTTCTTTCTTATTTCATGATATTTTCTTATTTTTGCAGCAAAACAAAAATAAGAAATATGACACAAGAAGAACAATATAAAAGTTTTATCAAGTATTGCACAAAAGCTGGCAAAAGTATTAGCAACTATAGCGATTTTAAGCGTATAAATGAGACTATTGCCAAAATCAAAGGAGTTGAAAAATATGATATCTACTCTTGCGTACATACAAAAGAGTTGCAAGATATGATAGACTTACTTTATGAAAATGAGGAATTCAAAGCATATAATACTAAAGGCGGTAATCAATATTCTAACGCCTTAGAAACATACTTAAAATTCCTTCATGCTAAAGAGATTTTTGCAGAAGAAACAAAGCCAAAGTATTCTCCAATTCTTTCTTTACAACAGATTTATTATGGTGCTCCCGGCACTGGTAAATCAAAGGCTATCAAGGATTTGACTTTCGGAGAAAGCGTGATTCGCACTACATTCCATCCCGATTCAGACTACGCCTCTTTTGTTGGAACTTACAAACCTATTACAGAAGAAGTTGTACTCCGAGATTGCTATGGCAAAAAGGTCATTGATGACGAAACAAAAGAAGTCGTAAAGGAAGAAAGAATTGCCTATAAGTTCATTCCTCAGGCTTTTCTAGAAGCCTATGTTGAAGCGTGGAAGAAACTTGGATCCGGCAAAAAGCAATATCTTATTATCGAGGAAATAAATAGAGGTAATTGCGCCCAGATCTTTGGTGACCTGTTCCAATTGCTTGATCGCAACGAATATGGTTTTTCAGATTATCCTATCGTTGCTGATAAGGATATGCAGAAATATCTTGAAAAGGAATTTGCGGGATGGGAGATTACGAATAAAGACAAAATCAATCAGCTCTATGGCGAAGCCAATATGGTAAACCTCATCATGAAGGGAGAGCGCCTTGTTCTGCCATCAAATCTCTATATTTGGGCAACAATGAACACCAGTGACCAGAGTCTCTTCCCTATTGACTCAGCCTTTAAGCGCCGCTGGGAGTGGAAGTATGTGCCTATTCGCGAAGGTCGTGACAAAAAAACCAGCGCTCCTCTCAACTGGTATATCAATACGGGTGATAAGCAATACCATTGGTGGTCATTCATCAGCAAGGTTAATGAGCTGATTGGGTCACTTACCAATTCAGAAGACAAGAAGCTCGGCTATTTCTTCTGCAAGGCAAAGGATGGCGAAATCGATGCCGATTTATTCGTAAGCAAGGTTATCTTCTATCTCTGGAACGATGTGTTTAAGGACTATGGTTTCGATGACAAGGACTTTCAGGATGAAGAAGGCAAGATATTGTCTTTTGATAGATTCTATCAGGATGTCAACGGCAAGACTAATGTTGACATAACTACCATTGAGTTGTTCCTGGAGAATTTGGGAGTGGAGGAATACAACTTTGAAGAAGAGGAAAATTCTGATGAACCATACGAAAATGAGCCAGATTTTGACCTTAACAATAGCAACAAAAGTAATTCAAATTCATACGATTACACAAAATATCGAGTTAATGGAAGCAGAGAACTCCTAGGAAAAGGAAAAATGGCACTTGCCGTAATGAAATATCTGGTTAATGATAAGAAAGAGACATATTCTGAAATATTAGCAGATATAACAAGGATTATCAATTCAAAAACAGATCGAATAGTTATAAAAGTTGAGGACTATCCTCTTTGGAAAGAGAAATATAAAAATGACAAAGGTAAACGTTGGTACGACGATTACCCTTTAACAACAATAGATAACGTCAAATTTTATTTTACAACACAATGGGGCAAAGGAAACATCCAAGCTATTCTTCATTTAGCGAGAACAAAAGGATGTACTGTTGAATCCGTAAAATAACATAATATGAGAATCCTCATAGAAGAACATCAGTATCAGGCTGAACTGATCAGGGATGTCCTGCACGGTATCGACGCTATGCAGGACATTGATGGCAACGTCAGCATCAACTACGTTGGGTATTACTACAATACCCAGCTCAACGATTGCGTCTTTATTTTGCCGAAAGTACTGCTCGAAGACACCCCAGAAGGCGAAAAAGTATTCGGCAAATACGCCCCGGAAACCATCGTCAACCTGAATCAGAACAACCCACTCTCTCAACAGGAGAAAGACTTCATCTATGAGTTCTCTGTCTGGATTTACCGCACCATCGAGGTTTACAACAATACCACCAGAAACGGCATTGTCTATCACCAGAAAATAGCGTGCCTCGGTAAAAGTAACAGACAAATCAACAACACATTCCTCGATATTCTGCTGGCTCTCATCGACTTTAACAAGCATAACCAGGATTTCATCTTCTTCATCCTGAAGAACATTCATTCTGGTTACAACCGCATTCATTGGTCTAAGACCATATCTAACACAAGAGCCATTGTCTGCAAAAACAGTCCTGTTTATACCAATCCTGTTAACAGGAAGAAACAGATTAACTTCGATGAAGAATTACTGATTATTTTCTTTTCCATCCTGAACTATATCAGCGAAAGATATGGTTTCACCAATCATATCAACTGCAATTTCCAGTTAATCACAGGTTATCGTTTCAAGACTTATCTGGATGGATTAGGAAAGACCAGACTCCTCCAGATTAAATACAAGTACTTTTCTGATAAATCATTATATCTCTGGCAGTTGTGCTATGATTTCTTTGACAATGCCAATCGCATGAATATCCAGAAGGAACGTAAAGAGTATCTTCTGGTTAAGAGTTTCAATATCGTTTTCGAAGCCATTATTGATGAACTTCTGGGAGAAAAGAACATCCCAGCTGGTCTGAAAGAACAGGCAGATGGTAAACGTATAGACCATTTGTACACCTACCAGAACCTGATTACAAGTAAAAATCAGGAGCCTGTTTATTACATCGGTGACAGCAAATATTACAAGTTAGGTCATGGCATCGGAAAGGAATCTGTATATAAGCAGTTTACGTACGCCAGAAACATCATCCAGTGGAACCTGAACCTCTTTATGAACGACGATAAGGACGATGAAGAACTGCAATACGACAAGCGTAATTTTGGCAACGTTCCGAAGCTTCGTGACGATTTGACGGAAGGCTACAACATCATTCCGAACTTCTTCATCAGCGCAAAGATGGCTGAGAATCTCTCTTTCTCAGACCAGATTTCGTCAACCAACAGGGAGCAGAAGTGCTTCAACACCCAGCATTTCAACGACCGCCTGTTCGACCGCGACACCCTTCTCGTCTTCCATTACGATGTCAACTTCCTCTATGTTGTATCTCTGTATGCCCGTCATAACGAGCACCAGAAATTCTCGTGGAAGAACAGAGTTCGCAAGATGTTCAGGGATGAAATCCAGAAAATGCTGGATGAAAGATATGAGTTCTATCGCCTCACGCCAAAAGAAGGTACCCAAGTAGAAGATTTCGTCAGCAGGCATTTCAGAAAGCTTATCGGCAAGATATTCTCACCAACGAAATCCTATGATTATCTGATACTTGCGCTCGAAAAGAACGATTCTGACGAGAAGCAAAAAGAAGAGATAATAGACGTTATCAAGGAGAAATTCCATATAGAGAAATTCGCTTTATCGGATAAAGAAGGGAATGATTAACAGGTACTCAAGTCAGGCGTTAAGGAAATACACAACCCGCTATGTGTTCTTTGCTGACGTCTGACGGTCTTGACTTTTCCCTTTTACCTTTTAAATAATGCTTCTTACGTCCAAAATTCGGAGTCGCCAGTGGGTTGCATCTCACCTCCACAACGGGGGCATGTGTGGTGATCCCAGAGGTGTATGCGGTCGGAACCGCAACGGAGGCAGAGTCTGCCTACAAGGGAGTTGAAACTGGGGGCGGCATCTCCTATGACGCCGCCTACAACAAGGGGGACTATGTTGTGGCAGTCGGGGCAGGTCATGGCTTCTATGTGTTGGCCCATGAAGCCACGGCCTTCATATATGTCCGTGGCGTAGCCGCATTTCTTGCATTTATATTTGCTTTTTCTTGACATAATAGTGTTTTTTTCGAAAACCCACCAGGCTTCCCTTAGCCTTAAGTTTTTTCTAAAATCACCCCGTCCCTCTTTACCATTAAAGAGGGCTCCACCGCTTTCCCCAAGCCCCTTTCCCCTCAGGGGACAGGGGATGTGCCAACCGCCCTACTCGGTGCTCAAACCGCTTCGCTATAAGGTTGGCGGACCATCAGAGGTCTACGCCAGCAGCAGAGCTGCATTTTGCGGTATGCGACCGCATGGATACAAATCGCTTACAGGCTGCTTGCTGGCTGCTTGCCCGATGCTTGATGCTTGCAGAATACTCACTCGATGCTTGCTGGGGGCTGGTGATTGCTGCCAAGGGTTATTTGGAGAGTTTCTCGGTCAACATGTTCTTGAGGAAGAGGGTGTTGCCGAGGATGTAACGACGCCACATGCGGCGGGGCTCTTTCAGGAGACGGTAGAGCCATTCGAGACCGTGGTTCTGCCACCATAAGGGGGCACGCGCTACGGTGCCGGCAAAGAAGTCGAAGACGGCTCCGATGGTGCCTACATGACAGTGGATGTCAAGCTCTGACCAGTGGGAATAGGTCCACTTCTCTTGCTTCGGAGCGGTCATGCCTATCCACAGCAGGTCGGGATTGGAGGCATGGATGGCGGTGATGATGGCGCGGTTGTCCTCGTCGGTGAACTCGGGCTTGTAAGGGGGTGAATAGGTGGCTACCTTGAGATGGGGATATACCTCGGCGGCTCGCTTCACTATCAGGTCGAGTACTTTCTGAGAGCTGCCCATAAACATCACTGTCTTAGGACTTTCGCCTTTGGCGGTTGATGCTTCACTCTCACGTTCAAGACGGTTCATCTCGTAGTCGAAGAGATCCCAGCCTGCGATGCGCTCACGAGGCTGCGACTTCGCTCCTATCCATCGGCAGGCTTTCACGATGCTCACTCCGTCGGGGATGAGTACGTCGCCACACGACAGGGCCTCGGCAAAGAGGGTATCCTTCAGGGCTGTGTTGTAGGAATGGGCGTTGATCGTATTGATGAGCAGCTTGCCCTCGGGGAGGGTGGATAGCTCGGCCTTGCTGCCTAATATCGTTAATGTCTTCAGTCGGAACATATGTCTTTGTGTTATTTGAATTGAAATTCTTAGACTCGACAAAGGTATGGCTTTTCTATGAGACTGCCAAATATTTATTAAGAAATCAGTGAAAAGAGTAAGAATGTTTGGCTAATTGAAAACTATTTCCTATTTTTGCAAAAACAATGGAAACTTTACTTTTGCTAACTGGGGAAGCTTCTTTAACTTATCGAACTTCCATACTTGAAAAAGTAAGATAAATATTAATATATATATGACACAGCAAGAAACGCTGATGAGGCAATGGGTGGATAAACTGAACCA
>ERZ1026898.1818-NODE-1818-length-9981-cov-9.070320_pt1 | contig 9981 bp, 20 predicted proteins | sample MGYA00380178_ERZ1026898 | MGnify/ENA primary metagenome ERZ1026898 (study PRJEB33269, sample SAMEA4719814) | human gut metagenome | biome: human-associated habitat; feature: organic feature; material: feces | place: Cameroon | collected 2013-10 ... | reverse complement strand
AAGGTCACGCAGAGAAGCCTTTCCAATGCGTCCAGAGCGTCCGGGACGCCGCTGACAGTGAGGTGACGCATGGTAGCAGTATTCAAAATTGACGGGAAGGACTTTACCGACATTCTCCCGGAAGGGGCTTTGAAATGGTCGAGAAACGACCTAGACAGCGACCAGACCGGGCGAACGCTCGACGGCATTATGCACCGGACGCGAATTGCAATCAAGGCGAAGCTCTCAATCACGACAAAACGGCTGACAACGCAAAAGCTCATGGAGCTGAACGCTGCGTTGAAGCCGTCTTTTATTTCCGTCACATATCTTGACCCCATCGACGGGGTCGTGACGAAGAAATTTTACGGCTCGTCCGTGGAGAGCACAACGCAGATCGTTATAGGCGGAGAAACGTACTGGACGGGTACGACCTTCAATCTCATTGAACAGTAGGTGATGTAATGCAGACAGTTCCGGCAAAGTGGAATGACATACTTGCGGGCGACTATCAGGTTGACTTCAAGGCGGTCATAAACGGAAAAACATATACATACGGCGAGATCAAATCTGCGCGGATCACCAAATCCATGATGGATAAGCTGACCATCGGACAGGCTACTTCGGCCATGCTGGATATGGTATTCGAGCCGGACGGTGCAATTCCCACGGCGGCAGAGATCAAATGTTATATCCGGCTGAAGGATTACGGTGATGTGTCCACAGACTGGCTCCCGTTCGGCACGTTCTACATCGATACGCGCTCCACAAATGCTTATGGATGGATGACCATTACGGCATACGACGCGATGCTGAAAGCCGAGCAGGATTACATCGACAACTCCGGAACATATCCGATGGCGATGTCGGCTGCGGTGAATTATATCTGCGGAAAGATGGGCATCGACTTGGATTCCAGAAGCCAGATCGCGCCCTACACGGTGGATTCTCCAACAGAGGTCTACACGATGCGTGAAGTCCTCTGCGGCATCGCGGCGGCATCCGGTGGCAACTTTGTTATTACCGAAGAAGGAAAGCTCCGACTTATCCGTCTCGCCTCTCCGACGAACTCGGACGACGTGCCGGTCATGAGCTGCGACATTCTCGGAGATACAGCCACCATCGGCAAGGTAACGCTCTACCCGGATTCGAACACCCAGTATTCCGCGGGGGATAGTGGATACGAGATCCAAGCAGATTGCATTTACGCCACACAGGAGATTTGTAATTACGTCCGTGGCGTTCTGAACGGCGTAAAGTACCTTCCGTACAGTGCTGGAACGGCGTTCTTCAACCCAGCACTTGAATTGGGAGACAGCGTCAAGCCCAATGGAAACGCCTCTATTATGGCCTCTGCGGCCTTTACAGTGGGCGTCTCTATGAGCGCAGATATTGAGGCTCCAATCGAAACAGAGGTCAATCACGAATATCCGTATCAAGCGCGGACGAGAGAAGAACGGATGAACGCGAGATCTTTCTCTGAGATCCGCAAGAGCACGGAGCAGATCGCGCTTGAAGTCTCCGGGAAGATCGATGGAGACGAGGCACAGGCCCTTGTTGACATCAATCTGAACGGGCTGACGCTATCTTACACGACCGCTGAAAACGGCGCAAACATCACGCTCTCAAAAGATGGCGTCTCGATTACCGGATTGGTAAAGGTCGGCACGATCACGGCGGACAATCTCAACCTGACCGGCGCGATTACGTTTGGCGATCTGAGCGCGGACTTACAGACCAAAATCGAGAGCAGCAACGTCCCGGAGTACATTCAGGCCACCTATATTGACTTCACAAAAGTCCAGTCCCCGTATATCGAGGCAAACGAGATCGGTTTGCGAGGCGGCTATTTCCATGTGATGGATGCAACCGGCCAAGTGGATTATGGCTATATTGGCATGGGCAGCGGCAACAATGGCGTTTCCTCTACAAATGGTATCGTCATGTCCTATGGTGGACGCACAGACTTGGGCCTCGGCAGTCATTACATCATCGTCACCGAGAAGGGTGTTCGCATGACAGCTGGGCAAAATTCGCTATATGTTACGGATTCTGGGGTATTCAAGACCGTAAATGGTGTAAACAGCCCTATCGGGGCGGCAGTGTTCGGGTGATCTTATGGCTACATGCGAAGAAAAAGTATACATTTATATATACGATAACGACACGAATAAATATTTGCGAAGTGAAACACACACGTTGACGGAAGAAATATCTGGAGACAGCATTGCTATCGAAGAAACGCTGGCTTACAAAACGTATGGAACAACGTATGTGATGGAACACGGATGGAAGACCACATCTAACGAGGCGTTTTTTCATCCAGATACAATCACCATGCCGGATGATGGGAAAATAAGCTTTAATTTTGTGAACAGAAAATATGTTCCTGATTTTAGCTGGACAGACGATGATGCGGCAAAGATAAAAGCTGGAGAACCCACAACGAATTTACGAGCAGAGGACTTTAATAAGGCTATAACGTTGCTTAACGGAGATCTAAGCAGGTTGTGGTGGTCGCGTCTTAGCATATCTCCCGTGTCTGCAGGAGATGAAATCACTTTTAATAATACCCAAACTGTATGTTCTAATATTATAAACACATTGAGGTGCGCACTTGGGTTTTATGGTGTAATGCCTTATAGGCAGAATATTTTTGCGAGAAAAGGCGCGCCGATTCAAGCGACACAGTTTGCAAACCATGAATATAGTGCGAAAAGTGCCATAAACAAGATAATCCAATATATGCGCCCGTAGGAGGTGGAATATGAAAATCGGGAATATCGTTTCTGCCATGCCAGCGCTGCGGAAGGTCGCGGCGGCAGACATGAGGCCGAGAACGCTTTACAAGGTCAGCAAGCTCATGGACTCGCTCGACCATGTTCTGGCGTTTTACAACGAGCGTCAGGCCCATCTTGTGAAGTCAATGGGCCACGAGATCGATACGGGATGGCGCGTCGATGATGACAAAATCGACGAGTACCGGAAGAAGATGCAGGAAGTCATCGACGTTGAGGTCGCGGACGAGATCGAGCCTGTCAAGATCCCCGTTGATGAGAATGTGAAGCTCAGTTATCAGGACTTGTGCCTCCTGAGAGGTCTGATCGAATTGGAGGCGGAAGAATGAGCCTAAAAATCATGCAAGGCGACCAGTACGCCATTGTATTTACTGGGACGCAGGACGGCGCGCCGCTCGACCTATCCAAGATTGAGATGATCGAGTTCATTGTCGGCAAGCTGCGCAAAATCTACCCCGGCGAGGTCACGGCGAACGACGGGAAGTTTTACTTTCCGCTGACACAGGAAGAGACGCTGAACTTTAAATCGGCGATGCAGTCGGTGCAGATCCGGGTGAAGTTTCTCGGCGCGGAGCCTGTTGTGGTCGGCGTTCCGCTCGGGGGCATCCGCGTCACAGACGCGATCAGTAAGGTGGTGCTGTGATGGCGATTCCATTCAACATCAGCGAGAGGCCGGAGATCGCCTTTTCCATTGAAAATGTCAAGGCTGGTCTTGGCGGCGGCGGCGGCAACGTCTCGTCCGCGCAGATCAACACCATTGTGGTTCTTGACCGGGCAGAATATGACGCGCTGGACATCAAGGACGCAAAGACACTGTATCTGATTCGGGGGTGACGGAATGATCACAGTCGGAGAAGAACAGCTAAAGGAGTTGTTTGTCGGTGAGATGGGCATTAAGAATGCCTGCATCGGCGAAGAAACCATTTATACCCGCCCGGGCGGATATTTATACATCGAACTGAGCGAAAAGAAAGGGGCATAACCTATGGCAAGTTTTTTCAATCTAATTCTTGATACGCTGGCACCAGCTGGGCTTGCCTTAAAGCTCAACAACGGCGCGACGTATGCAACCAGCAACACAGTGACGGCAACGATCACGCTGACGGATGAAACCAAGACCGGCTACCAGATGAAGCTCTGGGGCATCCAGGCGGCTGCAACGGAAGCAGACGCATCGTGGGAAACATTTGCAGCCAGCAAGTCTATCGTCCTTCCGGACGGCGACGGCCTGAAGACGGTCTCCATCAAAGTTCGCGACGACGTTGGCAACGAATCGGCAACGGTCACAGCTTCCATCACGGTAAACACGGCAGTTCCGGTGGTCACGATCACTGGCCCCGACAAGACCAGGATCTCCAAAGTCTCCGGCTTCGACACCTGCGCGTTCTCCTTCACGTCCGATGTGGGCTTCGAGGAATACACCGTGCGTGTCGTGCCGAGCACCAGCAGCCTCCACGACGCCGGTACGCAGATCCCGACCACCGGTGGCTCCACGAACACCTCCGGCACGGCTGGCGGCTACAAAAAGGCCACGGCGATCAACGTCACCATCAAGGGCGCTGACCTTGCAACGGCCTCCTCCGGCGACGGCACGAAGATCATCAAGGTCTTTGTCAAGAACGCCGCCGGGACTTGGAGCGTGGCATAATGGCCGCGCCGGGGCTGACGTTCACCATCACGGGGAATAAGATTTCGGCAGTCTCCGGGTACGATTCTATCACCGTAAAATTCTCGTCGGACATCGCCTACACGGCCTTTGAGTGCCGCGCGACGAAAACCGGAGAGGACTGGGGGCGAGGGAAAGGGGCGCTCATTGCGTCCTTTTCCCAGACCCCTGCGGGGACGGAGCGAACCTTTGAGGTCTACGACGATTTTCTCCTGAGTGGTGACGGAGAATACAGAATTTCTCTATACGCACAGGGCGCGGACGGAAGCTGGAATGATAACTATGGTTTTGTGCCGTCCGGCACGACCAAGACCATGCTGACGGCAGACGGCAAGGAATTTCTCTGCATGAAGGAGTGATTTTATGGCAGACCAATACAATAGCGCGCACACCGGCGCAGAGATCGATCAGGCGGTGTCTGACGTCCAGAACAATAAAGCGGAATGGGGAACGAAGGAGCTGCCCGCGGTCACTGCTTCGGACAATGGAAAGTTCCTGCGTGTTGTGTCCGGTGCATGGGCGGCTGCGGAGATCGCAAACGCGAATGGAGGTAGCTTCTGATGGCTGAATATTTGACAAACACAACCGACCTGACAAAGGTTGCCGCAGCGATTCGGGAGAAGGGCGGCACGTCTGACCCGCTGGTCTATCCGGACGGATTTGTGACGGCCATTGGGAATATTCAGACTGGAGGCGGCTCCGCAGCTGGTGCACCCGGAGACATCACGTTCTATGACTACGACGGCACGATTGTCACATCATGGACGCTGGAAGAACTGGCAACAAAGACTGCACTGCCGGACTACCCCTCGCATGATGGCCTTGTCTGTCAGGGCTGGAACTGGTCGCTGGCCGATCTAAAGACTACAAATCGCAGAATGAATGTTGGCGCTATGTATATCACGGATGACGGCAAGACCAGAATCTATATCCGGCTGGAAGAAGGGCGCACGTCTCCGATGCTTGGCGTTTGTCCAAATGGCACAGTTACCGTGGACTGGGGCGATGGAACTACACCGGATACGCTGACGGGAACAAGCACATCCACGGTGCAGTGGACACCGAATCATGCTTATGCCGCTCCGGGAGATTATGTGATCAAACTGACGGTGAATGGGACGATGGGATTTTATGGTGCTCCATCTTCCGATCAATATAGTGCAATCCTCCGGTATTCATCTGGTTCGGACTCTCGTAATTATGTTTATCGAAACAGTGTTCAGAAAATTGAGATTGGAAATGGTGTAACAACTATTGGCAACTCTGCGTTCAGCAATTGCTATTCTCTTGCGTCAATCACAATTCCAAATGGTGTAACAACTATTAGCACCTATGCGTTTAACACTTGCTATTCTCTTGCGTCAATCACAATTCCAAATGGTGTAACAACTATTGGCAACTCTGCGTTCAACTATTGCTATTCCCTTGCGTCAATCACAATTCCAAATGGTGTAACAACTATTAGCACCTATGCGTTTAACACTTGCTATTCTCTTGCGTCAATCACAATTCCAAATGGTGTAACAACTATTGGCAACTATGCGTTCAACTATTGCTATTCCCTTGCGTCAATCACAATTCCAAATGGGGTGACAAGGATTAGCATCTATGCGTTTTATAATTGCTATTCTCTAGCATCAATCACAATTCCTGATGGGGTAACAAGTATTGGCAAAAATGCGTTCAACAATTGCTATAGCATCGCTTTCTATGACTTCACTGCCCTGCAAGCAGTTCCAACGTTAGGATCAAGTGTTTTTAGTGGTATTCCCGCCGACTGTCAAATCCGCGTCCCAGCATCGCTTGTGGATACATGGAAAGCAGCTACAAACTGGTCGACCTATGCCGATCATATTATGGGGGTGTAAAGATGATTCAGAGAGAATTTTATGTGCAACGTAAGGACGGTGTGAAGCTATACCGTACTTATTCCGATGCAGGAATGATGATTCGGCAGAACGAGACTGGTGTGGAATATGCAGAAGCTATTGATGTTGAGGGCGCGTCATACACCTATACAGAGACAGAAACGCTGATTGAAAAGCCAGAGTTGACTGCTGAAGAAATGCTGGCAGAATTGGAGGCGGCTTATGACAACGGATAAACTGGAACAGATCAAGCAGTCGATCACGGATGGGCGGATGGTGGCGAGAGCTGGCGGTATTTCAATGGCGGTGGAGCAGAGCGACAAGCTCGGCTTTGACTGGAAGATCTATTCCGTAAACGATGTTGTCGTTCGAAAGGATTATGTGGAGCAGGAGGTCAAGGTCGGCACGGCGGACAACCCTATCGCATGGAAGGATGGTATGACCGCTTATCCAAACTTCTATTACGTCAAGGACGGTGTAAGAAAGGTCTGGACAGGCTCCGACTGGGCGACGCCGAGCTGGGATGATGAGCGGTTCGTCGAATTTTGATTAAAGGAGAAAAGAGATGGACGATGGAATTCAGGCAAAGATTGTGGAGATCGACCAGCGATCCAAGAGCAACACGCACCGCATTGACGATTTGGAGGCGGACAACAAGGCCCTGCATCAGCTGGCGACCTCGGTAGAGGTGCTGGCGACGAAGCAAGAGACGATCGAGGCCAATATCAGCGAGATCAAGGACGACGTGAAGAGCCTCAAGGCCATCCCCGGCGGGAAATGGGAGGCGCTGGTCAAGGCGGTCGTGACGGCCATTGTTGGGGCGCTGGTGGGCTTCGCGCTGGCTCATGCGGGGATTGTGTAATGGAGTTCTCGAAGAAGTGGCTGCTCGGCAGCGGCATTGCGAGCGCGATTCTGGTCATTCTCTGTGCCTTTGGCCTGCCGCTGGTGGAGATCACATTGGCCGTCATCGCGGAGACCACGGCTTGCAGCGGCTTTTACCTCTGGAAAGCCAAGAATGAGAACCGCAGCAAATACGCAATCAAGTACATCAAGAGCCTGCCGGAGACGTATACGGCAGAGGAAAAGGCACGGTTTTTGGAGATCGTGCTAAAGGACTGAAAGGAGTGAAAACGATATGAACGAACTGAATGCGTGCCCATTATGCGGGCATTTTCCAGAACTGAAATATGTCGGAGACAATAAAGATCTCTTGGTGTACCAATGCGCACATTGTGGCTACATTGCCGCGAAAAACCATGAGGCAAAATACACAAAACGCGGTGCTATAAAAATTTGGAACAAAGCGACGAAAAAAGCATAATGAAGGGAGTACATAACATGGAAAAAATCATGAAACGGCTTTCGAATCTGCTGAGCGTGAAGTCGCTGGTGACGCTGCTGCTGACGGTGGTGTTCACGGTGCTGGCGCTCCGGGGCGACATCACGGGGAAGGACTTTCTGACGATCTTCCTGATGGTCATCACGTTCTATTTCGGCACGCAGTCGCAGAAGGCGCAGGACGCGATTGACGCGAAGGGTGATAGTGATGGCACTGAAAATTAACGATACCATCCGGGCAACGAGAGTGGGCGGCAGACGTCCGCTCTCGGCCATCCGGGCCATCGTGTTCCACTACACGGCCAATACCGGTCTGCATGCAACGGCGCTCGGGAACGCGCGGTATTTTGCAAACGGCTCCGAGGGGCGCGCTGCGTCGGCACATTTCGTGGTAGATGAGGGCGATACCGTTTATCAGTGTGTGCCGCTGGACGTGGTTGCGTGGGCGGTTGGCGACGGCAGAAGCGGCAAATTCGGCAAGGTGTACGGCAACTACAACACGGTTTCTATCGAGATGGTCAGCCACACAGACGCTTCTGGCAAGTACTACATCCCGGAGGCGACAATGCGCAACGCCGCGCGGCTTTATCAAATGCTGCTGAAGCAGCTTCCGAACGTGCAGGCCGCGATCCGGCACTACGACATTTCGATGAAACTGTGTCCGCTGCCGCTGATTGACGAAACGAAGTGGGCGGACTTTAAGAAGCTCTTGGAGGAGGTGGACGAAGTGGTCACGAAAGCGAAGATGATCGTCGACGGCAAGGAGATCGAGGTCGAACGCATTTTGAAGGACGGCACGAATTACATCAAAATTCGGGACATTGCAAAGGCGCTCGATCTGGATGTGTCGAATAAGGGGAACATTCCCATTTTGAATCATAAGCAGTAGTGCCCCGTGTGCCGCGCCACCCGGATTGGAGGTGGTGACGATCAGCGCGAGGGTGCGGATTCCGGATGACTTGACCGGCCTGCTGCAAGGCGAGTGGGAGCAGATCATATCTCAGGCAGGCTACAGTGAGCAGGACGCGGAGATCGTCCGGCGCTATGTCATGGACAAGACGCCGCAAATTGACGTCGCGGTGGAGCTGGACATGGCGCGGAGCACGATCACCCGCAGACTGCCGCAGATCTACGCACGAGCGCGGCACACGGCAGCAAAGCTGCAAATGATAAAAAATGATGCACACACTAGATATTGAGCAAAACGAACGCCCCGGCAGGAGAAATCCTGTCGGGGGTGCTTTTATGCAGAAAAACGTCCCACCTTCTCTACATCAATACTCCACGCATAAGCGCAGACCTTCGAGAAAGGCAGGACGTGATGAACTTCTCAGTGCTGGCGAGCCTTAGATAAACAAGGAGTCTGCTCAGAGAAGCTGTTCATAAAGGTTGTCAATGATCTGCTCGATAGAAACGCCATTGTCGGCAAGGCTTTCGATGAAGTCAAGCAAGTCGAAAAAAGTGGTATCGGTCATTTTCCCGATTACAGAGAACTTTGTTTTGCTCTTGTCAAAGTAATAGAATTGCTCTGCTTTTATGTAGCCCTCTTTGTTGTTTGCACCGGGATTCATGTTCTTGTCAGAAGCAGTGATTGGGAAATTGCCGGGGTACTTTAGTTTGCGCTGCTTCTGCTCCTCGCTCTTGAAAGAAGACATGACCTGAGCGATGAAATCAAAAGAAAGTCCCTGAACGGTTCCACCTTCGTCATCAATGACTACGAAAGAGTGCCGGGATAAAACGGAGCCATGATCCTTGTATTCGTTTATGACAATAATATCGCCTTGCTTGCACATTCACGATTCACCTGCCTTGTGGTTTCATAACAGAAACCGTTACTTTGGTTGATCCACTTCGGACGCTATCCCCCCATGCAATGGGAGTGACGTCACTCAATCCTTCTTTTGAAGATACGGTTTTTTGGGAAAAAACGATCTTGCTTGTGTCTAGCTTTCTGCGGGAATTGGCATTGGGACCCATATCTTCACCTCCTAAACCTATTATATGCACGTTCATATTGCATAAACGCGCATACACCTTGCGAAAATGTGAATTATTCGCACCCTTAGTATTACATCTTTTCGGTCAAATGTCAATAAATCAAGGACAAATATTTTTTAAAACCGAACACCTGTTCGCACTCGCGGACACCAAGATGCACCGCATGATTTATGTAAAAAATGGGTGCGTCAGAAATGCTACATAAATGCGTCACTCATGCTACCTTCGTGCGTCCCTTAGAAATTTGAAATCCCTCATACTGAACGTAGGAACTGGCCGGTTCACTACATTTTTTGGAGGGAAACTCTATGGAATACGCAAGCAACGGCAAGGC
>ERZ1026898.1816-NODE-1816-length-9990-cov-4.624761_pt1 | contig 9990 bp, 5 predicted proteins | sample MGYA00380178_ERZ1026898 | MGnify/ENA primary metagenome ERZ1026898 (study PRJEB33269, sample SAMEA4719814) | human gut metagenome | biome: human-associated habitat; feature: organic feature; material: feces | place: Cameroon | collected 2013-10 ... | reverse complement strand
GAATAATTCAATTTATTTTACACTTCTTGTCTAATAAGGCAAACAGTATTATTCTATCTGAATGAAAAACGGTAAAAGTTCATCCCTTCTTGCAAAGGGTCTGTCGCTGTCGGTACTGACACTATTTTCAAGAATACTGGGTCTTGTGCGTGAAATGACAAAGGCACGCTTTCTTGGAACTTCAGCATATTCGGATGCATTCGGAATAGCATTCATGATTCCAAACCTGTTCAGAAGGCTTTTTGCAGAAAATTCAATTTCGGTTGCATTTATTCCGACTTTCAGAGGCTATATAGAAGACTGTTCCACAGAAGATGCAAAAAAAACGGCACAGGACTTTGTAAGCGCAACATTTACACTGGTAACATTTTTAACGGTTGCCTTTGTTTCTGTGGGAATGATTTTTGCTCCGGCAATACTGCGTATTTTTTACGGAACAGAAGATGCCTCTTCAATGTCAGAAGCAATTGTTCTTACAAGAATAATGTTCCCTTACCTGGTCGTAATTTCAATAGCGGCATTTTTTCAGGGCATTCTCAACGGAATGAAAATATTTTCCCCTTCAGGATTTACGCCAATTCTTTTCAATTCAATAGTAATTGCTGCTACATACATTCTTGCCCCGCACACGGCAAACCCTGCACGCGCAATGGCAATCGGTGTAATAACAGGCGGTGCTGTTCAGGCTTTGTTCCAGCTTCCGTTTGTTTTGAAGAATAACTGGAAGGTAACATTTGCTTCACTTCCAAAAGCATTTTCTAACCCCGGAACAAGAAAAGTAATTGCCCTTGTAGGACCTACAATTATAGGAATGGCCGGCTACCAGATAAACGACATTGTATCTTCTGCACTGGCAACGCGCTCCGGAGAAGGTGTTGTTTCAAGCCTTCAGTATTCGCTTCGTCTTCAGGAACTAATACTCGGAATATGCGCGGTAACTATAGGAACAGTTATTCTTCCCGACCTTACAGGATTTGCAAAACGCGCTGAATGGAACAAATTCAATTCCATGCTTACACAGGCTGTTAAAATTATGGCACTTATTGCAATTCCGATTACATTCTATTCGCTCATAATGGGACGCGACATAATTACACTTGTTTTTGCAGGTGGAAAATTCGATGAAAATTCAATTGCGATGACAATGGGTGTATTTTCGTTCCACATTGCGGGACTTTTCTTTATTGCAGTAAACAGAATTGTATCGCCGGCATTCTACGCACAACAGGATACAAAGAGCCCGACCATTGCAGGACTCATAAATTTTGCCGTTAACGTAATACTTGCGGCAGTTCTTGCAGGTCCCATGGGCGGAAGGGGAATTGCGCTTGCACTTACGGCGGCAAGTCTTGTAAACACCGTCATGCTGTTTGTTTTCCTTAAGCGCAGTCCTTCTGTAGATGTAGCGGGAGTCGTAAAGTCAACACTTTTGTACAGCATAAAAATTGCAGTTCTTTCGGCTGTGTCGTCTGTTCCGATACTTTTACTGCGTTCGCCCTTACAGACACTGTGTATCGGAAAGGGAAGAATTATTTCAAACGGAATTCCTGTTGTGGTTACGGCAATTGTTTTTGCTGCTGTCGGAATTGCACTCATGGCTTTGACAAAAGATTCCATTCTTGGTTTGCTTGTTGCAAAGATAAGAAATAAAAAAAATGCAAATATTAAAGGAAGAAAAAATGCAGACTGAATTTGATTCGATAATTGAAGGCGCAGATTTTGAAAAAATATACAGCGAAAGAAGAAACAAAGTTTTCTCTTTTATGGCTGAACACAATATCGGCGCGGCAGTATTCAGCGACTTTGAAGAAAAACGAGACCCGGCGGTAAGATATCTTTGCGGACATCCGGGAGACGCACTTCTTGTTCTGGCAGAAGACAAAACCGCAACACTTGTTCCGTGGGACATAAACCTTGCAGAACAAAAGGCCCATGCAGATGAAATATGCGCTTATTCAGACTACGGGCGCAATTATGCAAATGCTATAAAAGCGGTTCTTGCAAAACACTGCGGCGACAGAAAAACAAAAGTCTGCATTCCGCCGGAAACAAGCCACATAAGTTTTCTTAAACTTTCTGCAGAACTTCCTGATACCCAGTTTGTATGTTCTGAAAATTCTGTCCACGACTTTGTAATAAAAATGCGCGCAGTAAAAGATGCATACGAAATTGCATGTACAAAAAAAGCATGCGCAATTACCGATGTAATGACAGATATAATAGAAGAAAATGTGCGGTCAGGAAAATTTTCTAAAGAAACAGATGTTGCACTTTACATTGAGCGCGCGCTGAGGGAAATGGGTTGTGAAAAAACCAGCTTTGACACGCTTGCAGCCGGTCCTGAAAGAAGTTTTGCAATACATGCTTTTCCGGGATACACTGCCGGCAGATGGGGAACTGAAGGTCTTTCTATACTTGACTATGGCGTTTGTTTTGAAGGTTACGCAAGTGACTGCACTATCACTGTGGCAAGGGGAAAACTTTCTGAAGGCCAGAATGAACTTCTTTCCCTTGTAGAAAAAGCCGCAGCTGAATGCTTAAAACTGTACAGCCCCGGAAAGCCGATTCTGGATGCCGCACTTAAGGCAAAAGAAATTTTTGCAGAAAAAGGAAGGGAAATGCCGCACAGTCTTGGCCACGGAACAGGACTTGAAATTCACGAACATCCTTACGTAAGTCTCAGGGCAGATTCGAAAGAAACATTTGTTTCAGGAAACATTGTCACCCTTGAACCGGGACTTTACGATCCTTCACTTGGCGGAACAAGACTTGAAAATGATATTCTGATTTGCGGCGACGGAAACGAATGTCTCACATCGTCGCGTATTATCAGAATTTAACGGAGCCTTTCAAGAATATCTTCTATCTTTTCTGAAAGCGCTCCGGCCATGTTGCGGTCGGGAAGGTTTCTTACGAGTTTAAGTGAATTGCCCAGAACAGAAACAAGGAGCGCACGGCCGCTGTCTGTTACGCTGCCTTCTGTTTCTGAAATTTTATTTTTCTTTCTGAGAATATCTGCGGCCGCAAGAAGGCCGCGCCGCCCTGACAGACGGGATATAATGTAATCGAGCTGAAGTCTTGTATTGCTTTGCAAAAACTCATCTTTCTGTTCTGCCGGCAGATACTCGATAAGAGCGCGCAATTTTTTAAAGAGGCTTGCGGCAAGTCCAAATTTCTGCGCTATGAGTTCATCGGTCATCGCTTCTGCAAGACTTTCAAATGTGCGCGCGGTCTCATCTATAAGATCCTGCGGAATAAGATTTGGCGCGGCCGGCTGCACTTCTGCGGCACAAGTCTGCGGTTTTTCTGCCAGAGTGTCTTCTGACACTTCTTCTTCTGTAAAGTCATCGTCTTCGTATTCGAGGAGTTCTGCAGGTTCGGGAAGAATTTCTTCTGCGGCACCTTCATCGCCAAAGTCTGCTTCTGGTACTTCTTCTTCTGTAAAGTCATCGTCTTCGTATTCGGGAAGTTCTTCGCTTTCTTCTTCATCTTCAAAGTTGGCAGCAGGAATATCTTCGTCTTTCAGTTGCAGTGCAGAAGGTTTTGGTTTGGGTTCAGCCACAGGTTGCGGTGCACATTCAGGAACTGCACTTTTCTTTTCGTCTTCGGTTTCAATTTCTTCTGGCAAAAACTGAGTTTCCATTTCTTCTTCTTTGGGGCTTGAAGCATTATCAGCTGAATATGCAAACGGATTGTCGCTGAAAAAATCATCCGGGTCTGAATCATCGCGGGCAAGTTCTTCCATTGAATCATTTTCCTGCGGTTCAAAGGCTTCGTCTTCTTCATCCAGATCTTTTTCAAATACATCTGCATTTTCTTCTTCTTTTGAAAGAGGCTCAAGCGTATCTTCTTCAATGTCAGGAAATTCTGCTTCGGGAATTGTGTCATCACCGACGGCTTCTGTTTCTACGGGAGAGTCAAAGTCTGGGTTTATGTCTTCATCTGCAGAAGAGAATTCGTCAAACTCAAAGTCGTCTGCAGGTTTTGCTACAACAGGTGCGGCCGTTCCCAGAATCTTTGCACTTACGCGGTCTGTTCCCTGCTTTGCTGCAAGATTGTCACCGTCAAGCACATCGAGTTTTCTGTAAATTGCGAGCGCATCACTTAAGCGGCCGGACTTTTCGTATGTCTCGGCGAGCATTCTGTTTCCTTCAAAGTCTTCGGGATTCTGGTTCAAAAATTTCTGAAGGAATTCTTCTGCCTTTGAATAGTTGCCTGTCTGACTGTAACGCTTTCCACCGTCGCGGTAAAATTCAGTGGCGGCAGGATTTATTGCATGGATTTTTTTAAAGCAGCCGAGTGCCTTTGAGTCTTCACCCTTACATATATAGTACTGGCCAAGAAGATTGAGAGCATGCAGATCTTTTGGATTTTCATCCCACAGTTTTTTTATTTTCTGGCTGGCTGCATTCAGTCTGTTTGCCGTAAGAAGTATGCGTGAAAAACGGCGCAGCATATTTTTGTCTTCGGGACGCAGCGTCTCTACTTTTTCCATTTCGGCGACGGCTTCATCTGCGCGCTCCGTACTTTCAAAAGTATCTGCAAGTCCTGACATTGCCTTTGTGTTATCGGGATCAATTCTGAGCGCTTCGTTGTATTCTGATTCGGCACCGTCATATTCACTCTGCTTTCTGAGTACATCGCCGAGTTTTGTGTGCATGGAAGAATTCTGCGGGTCTATGATTATTGCATGCCTTACAATGTCGCCTGCAGCCTTTGTTTTGTTGCGCTTGAGAAGAAGATCGGCGTATCCGTCTATTGCATCAAGCCAGCCCGGTTTTGCCCTGAGCGCCGATTCATATTCAACTGAAGCCCTTTCATATTCCCCAAGTTTTTGATAGCTTTCTGCAAGATTCAGGTGAAGTACAGGATGGTTGGGGTCTATCTTCAAACCGCGCTGATAGGAAAGAACTGCTTCTTTATTCTGGTTTTTAAGCGCATAAATTGAACCGATGTGATTGTATGCAAGTACGTCATCAGGATTGGCCTCAACTACAGTATTGAAACACTGGAGCGCATCATCGTAACGACCCATGAGTTTGTACGTAAAGCCCAGATTGTAGAAAACCTGCATATTTGACTCGTCTGCAATAACGGCCTGTTCCAAAACCGCTATTGACTCATCGTACATTCCGAGCCTTCTGTAAATTGCACCGAGGTTATTGAGAGCTGAAATATTTTCGGGATCGGTCCGCACAATTTCCTTGAAATAAGGAAGGGCACTTTTGTCGTCACCGCTTTTTACGTATATGTTTCCCAGTTTTACAAGAAGGTCCTTGTTCTGCGGGTCAGTTCTTAAAAGCCCCTTGTACAGTCTTGCAGCAAGATCATAGTCCCTGGAAAGAACAGCTGATTCAGCCCGCTCCAAAATGATTCCGTTCTGTGATTTTAGTACATCCATAATTACCTCTGTCTGACTGATTTTTCTGTTTTTTTCTGCGGCCGGGCAAACACTTCTTTTGAAAGTTCCCCTGTTATTCTGTCGTCAATTTTTGAATAAGATGCAACCGCAAAATAATATATCTTTCCGTTCCTAAGACCGCTTACGGTAAAGGACGAACTGTTTCCTGCCCTGATTGGTGAGCGGCCTTCTGCTGCAGTTCTGCCAAGGTATTCCCCCGGACGCTCCCCGTAATATACGTAATATCCGCCCGCAGTGTTGTCTACGGAATACGACCAGCTGAGTGTTACTTCACCGTCACCCGGAGTTGCAATTACCGTAAACGGCGCAAGCGGAGAAGGCACCTCGTCAAATATGAGTTCAAGCTGGGTAAGTGACGGCGTTTTTGTTCCGGCTCCGTCTGGAAGAAGTTCTGCAGCCACCTGAAAATACAATCCCTTTACATCAGCAATTTCTTCGCCCGGATTTACTGCAATCCATTCAGGCTCGCTCCGTGTCCAGTTAAAAAAATTGTCCCCGCTTCTTACATAAAAAAGAATGTCTGTCTGTTCTGGAACGGTTGTTACCGCGTCTACTCTTTTTAATGCTGCACCCTTTGAAACCATTATAGGCATTGTTTCAAGACGGCCGCCTTCTGTTCCGTAGATGTCGCAGAGAAGACTTCCGTCGTCTTCAGAAACGGCAGAGCGCACAAGGTTAAAGTCATCTGCGAGACCTGTAAATTCGGGGCATATTTCAACGTCTGCCACAACACCGAGTATCATTGAATGAACGGAACCGCCTGCTTCACGCCCGTTTGATGTTACATAAACAAGGGATTCAAGCGAACCGTCCACCCAGTATTCGAGGCAGCCATTTTCGTCATTGTAGCTTATTGAATGATGTGACCATTTTTCGGGAACTACAGCTTTATATCCAGAAAGTGTTACGGCACCGTCATTTTTTGTATAACCGTCAAAAACATTTGAAAAAGTCCATACAAGAGTGTTGTTAAAAAACGAAGCAGAAATAAACTGGTAAAGAGGATAACCTGCAACTGTTCTTGAAGAACGCCACGAAAAAACAATTTCACCGTTTTCTGCAATAAAAGGATTGAGCCAGAATTCAATCGTGAAAGGACCTGTTGTTCCGCTTTTTCCGAAGACTGAACTGCTGTTGCCGCGAAGACGGATTCCGCCTGTACCTCGGAATAGACGGCCGCTCTTTCCCATAGCCGCATTCTGTGAAATGACAGAAGAGTCCGAGTCCACGCTGTAGTTTTCTGCACGGTCAGTTACACTGCTGCCCTCGAAGTCCAGAAGCATGTCTGTGTCCAGACCAAGTCGCCGGCCGTTTGTGTCAAGCTGCCTGCTTTCGTAACCGAAGCGCCCTGTTCCCGAAACAATTCCATCCTGCACGGAAAGTTCGGGCCAGCCGGCTTTACCGCCAAGAATAATTTTACGTTCCTGTGTTCCTGCGGGATTTAAAAACAGCGCAAAAAATGCTATAATTACTGAAACATATTTTATACTATTGTTGACACGCATATGAGTAACTCCGGTAATTCCGATTCAAAAAACAAACTCCCCTTTTACGAGACGCTGCACAATACTGCACTCAGAGCTCCTTCACAAAGCGGTGTCTATATGTGGCGCAATCCGTCGGGAACAGTCATCTATGTAGGCAAGGCAAAAAACCTCAGAAATCGGCTTTCATCCTACTTTAGCGGAAATAAGGACATAAAGACTCGTCTTCTTATAGCAAACGCCGCCAGCATAGAATACACAACGACAGGCAATGAATACGAAGCTTTTCTTCTTGAAAACAACCTCATAAAAAAGTACAGCCCGCGTTACAACATTTGTCTTAAGGACGGAAAATCCTACCCGTCGCTCAAGCTTACCAGAGAAAAATTCCCGCGGCTCATAAAGACACGGAACATTGTAAAGGACGGTTCGGTTTACTTTGGTCCCTATCCCGATTCCAATGCTCTTGAAACTTTTCTGGAAACGCTGTACGAGATATACCCGCTCAGGCACTGCCGAAAAATGAGTGCCGCCTCGCCGTGCATGTACTATCACATCGGAAGATGTCTGGCACCGTGCAAAGATAAAGGCTGCGAACCCACCTATATAGAATATATCGAAGAAATACAGTCCCTACTTGAGGGCAAAGGCGAAGAAACATCAAAAAAAATTGAAGCCGAAATGAAAAAAGCCGCGCAGGACATGAACTTTGAAAAGGCAGCACGGCTCAGGGACGGACTCAAAGCGCTTAGCATAATGCAGAACCAGAATATTGTAGAAGGCTTTGACTCTGATGACCGCGACTACATAGCATACTGGCGCGAAGGAGAACTCATTTCGTTTACAGTCATGCAGATGCGCGGCGGAAAACTTCTGGGCCGCGACAACTACAGAACGTCCAGTCTTAATGAAGATTCCGAACTCTGTGCTGAATTCATGGGCGCATACTATACTGACAAAAATGAAATTCCGCCAAAGATTTATGTTACTGAAAATGACATTACAGAAAACATCTGCCGCTGGATGGAAGAAAAATACGGAACGCTCATACAGATAATTTCTGTTCCCGAAGCAGCAGAAAACACTGCGGAAGATATGGAAAATACTACAAAGGAACGCGGCCAAAGCGGAACAGGACTTGCACTTCACCGGGCTGCACTGAATATGGCAAAAGAAAATGCACACGAAGATATAATCCGCCTTATGAGGGAACGCGGTGACTTTCCTGCAATGCGGGAACTTCAGGAAATACTTGAACTGCCAAAACTTCCAGTGCGCATAGAAGGTTTTGATATAGCACACATAGGCGGAAAATTTCCTGTCGCAAGTTTAATCAGTTTTCTGAACGGAAACCCGGACAAAAAAAATTACAGATATTTCAGACTCAAAACTACAGACGGAATAATTGACGACTTTGCTTCAATGCGCGAGGCTGCGTCCAGAAGATACACGCGTCTTGTAAACGAAGGAAAGGAACTGCCAGACCTTATTTTAATCGACGGCGGTATAGGCCAGGTAAATGCCGTACACGGAATAATTTCTGCGCTCGGACTTGAAATACCGATAGCGGGTCTTGCAAAACGTGATGAAGAAATTTACCGTCCCGGAAAAAGCGAACCGGTCTGTCTTCCCAAAAGAAGTGATGCTCTCAGGCTTCTGCAGCGTGTGCGCGACGAAACACACCGCTTTGCAACAAGCCGCAACCAGCAGCTCAGAACAAAAGAAAATACAGTAACGCCGTTCCTTAAACTTCCGCACATCGGAAAAGAACGCGATAAAATTCTTATGAAAACTTTCGGTACGCTCAAAAAACTTGCACTTTCTGATGAAGCACAGGTTGCACAGTCCCTTCACGTAAGGGCAGACATTGCAAGCGATATTCTGATGCATGCAAAAATTCTTTTTGAAGAACAGGAAAAAAAGAAACAAGAAGAACGCATGTCGCTGGGGCTTCCCGGAACAACAAAGGAAAAAGCTGCACGCTACAAACTGAATTCAGATCTGGCTTCGGCAGCACTCGAAGTTGCTTCATCCGAAGAGGAGACTTTTTCTACAGAGAATTGATTCCCATAAAGGCACATTCATCGCGGTAAAGGCGCGGTGTCTTTCCTGTAATGCGCGTAAATTCTTCATAGAACTGGCGGCGTGAACCAAAACCGCACTGGACAAAAATATCATCAATTCTGTCAGAACTTTCGCGTAGTCTTGTACAGGCAAGTTCAACCCTTCTTCTTGCAATATACTGCCCGACCGAAATATGCATCGCGTTCTTGAAGATGCGCCCAAGATAGTCTGCATTGACATTCATTCTGTCTGCAAAAAATTTAACTGACGCATCTGCATTTGAAAGTTCATCTTCCATCATTACAATAAGCTGTCTTACAATAGACGGGGTTCCGCCGGATTTCTGGAAGGGCTGATCCTCATTGAAACACTTGCCACTCAGTTCAAGAAGAAGATTAATCAGTTTAATGCGGTACACAAGTGAAGAAAAAGAAGGCTTCTGGTATTCGCAAAGAATGTCAGAACACATGCGCGTTACAGAAGATGCATTTTTGAGGTCCAGGCTCTGCGGAAGAATTATTGAATCGCAAAGTCTTTCATAGGCAATGGCAGGACTGCTCAGAATTGTAAGTGCTTCTTTTTCTTCCATAAGGTGGGGCGCATAAAAACGCTTTTGTCCGCTTACATTTTCACACTGGCAGAAATGAAACCAGTAATAAGATGCAGGAGACTGAATCTTACGCGTTCCAAAATGAAACTCGCCGGCAGGAAGAAGAATCATGCGACCGGGTTTTACTTCGAGTTCAAGTCCGCAGCAGGTAATTGAAGCACGGTTTTTCTTTCCGATAATGAGTACAGTATCGTTTTCAAGAGTGCGGCTCATGTGGGACCATCCGGGGTTAAGCATTGCACAGCCGCACACAGACGGAACAGTTTTGTCTACATGCGAAAAATGAAAGTAATTCATAAAACCTCTTTACGCGAAATAGAAACAGAGTAAAAAAGTAGGAATTCCGCACACATTCTCTGTATTTTGTATCTACAAAAATTACACATTCCAAAATAAAATATGTGTATGAG
>ERZ1026898.1814-NODE-1814-length-9997-cov-2.842989_pt1 | contig 9997 bp, 8 predicted proteins | sample MGYA00380178_ERZ1026898 | MGnify/ENA primary metagenome ERZ1026898 (study PRJEB33269, sample SAMEA4719814) | human gut metagenome | biome: human-associated habitat; feature: organic feature; material: feces | place: Cameroon | collected 2013-10 ... | reverse complement strand
ACGAGATAGCGTAGCGTCTCGTGGGCTCGGAGATGTGTATAAGAGACAGGGGAATCACATGCAAGAACTTATGAATTTTGCAACGGTTCTGATCGTTGCGGTGGGCATTGCCGGTTGCATTGGCGTGATGTACGCATCGGGCCTGCGCCTATGGTCAAAGAGCGGTGCTCCTGAAGGCGGAGACGGCTCCCCCAATTACCTGTTTCGATTCGCTTCGGTGGCATGTTTTGCGGCATGCGTAGTCGTGGTGCTGTTCGCACTGTGGCTGATGATTCCGATGTTCCATTAATAACGAGGGGATAAGAACTTGGAAACTTTGGAAAGTATTCTGGTAGGCATCGACGGTAGCGAGCGAGGCAAGAAGGCACTGAAATGGGCTGCTCGTCTTGCCAACCGTGAAGGTGCTCATCTGACGCTGCTTGCGGTAATCGACCCTGCATCCGATCAGCTTACCGGCTCCGACCATCGCGTTCTGCGCGAAGCGGTGGAAAACGTGCTGGGCGAAGCTCAGGAATTTGTTCGCGGCGACTACCCCGAGCTGGCTATGGACGCTTCGTATGTAAGCGGCGATATCGTGGAAGCTTTGGTTGGCGCAGCGGAAAGCCATGACATGATCGTAATGGGCTCGCACCATGGCGCTTCGGTTGCAGAGCGCGTATGGGGCGCAAAGGGCCTGCGCGTTTCGGTTTCGGCAAGCGTTCCCACGGTGGTTGTTCCCGCCGACTGGGATCCCTACAACGAAGCCAAGGGTATTGTGGTAGGCGTTGGCCCTCAGGATGAGGTTAGCGACAAGGCTGTTGACCTGGGTGTCCATCTGGCGAAAGTTCTCGAAGAACCGCTCGAGCTTATTTCTTCCTGGGGTATTCCCACCTTGCTTTCGCGCTCTGCTGAATTCATGGGCGGTGGCTTGGCGCCAGTTGGCGAATCGTTTCAGCGCAACCTCGACGCACGTGTTGCGGCTATTCGCGCGGCAGAGCCTGCTCTTGAGGTTGAAGGTTATTCGATCGAGGCTCCTTCCCCTACGCAGGCATTGATGCAGCGTAGCAAGGACTGCCGTGTTTTGCTGCTGGGCACACATGCTCGTTCCGCGGTAAGTAGGGCCTTGTTTGGTTCTACCACCTGTGGTGTGCTGGCTCACCTGCAAGTACCCACTGCGGTTGTGCCGATGGACTAGCGATCCTGATCGCAGAAAGCGCGTTGAGGCTGATGCTTCAACGCGCTTTTTTGTTTCCGGCTAAAGGCAATGCACGGCTGCTGCTAGGAGGATGCCTGGGCGATTGAGATGCGCCTGACGGGGGCGATGCCCGCCCTACGGCGGCATCGGTGTGTGCGCTAGTGGCGCTATTCTTTCCTTCTCATCTCGAAGGAATCGGCGGGGTAGAAGCGACGGCAGTTTTCACACGTGGTAAGCACCACGCGCCCCTCATTTACCAGGTACACCAGGTGGGCGAAGGTTTCGCCCAACGAATAGAATTTTTGATCGATGGTCCATTCATCCCAGTTGGGGTGCTTCCATGAGGCGTTGCGGGCGATGTCAATCAGGCTGGCATGGCCGTCGGCAACCAGTTGGTACAGCTCTTCCAAGCGATTGGCGTGGAAGCTTTTCAGGAAATCGACACGCTCGGCCACTCCCGTGAAGGGGCGGCCGTGACCGGGCAGAATGAGGTCGACGTCCAAATCGCGAACCTTATCTAAGCTTGCCAGGAATTCCCTTAACGCATCGTACGAGCAGACCCAGCTCATGATGGTGGGCGTGATGCGCTCCAATACGTGGTCGCCTGCAATGAGGATTTTCGCCGTGGGTTCGTATAGGCAGATGTGCCAGTCATCGTGGCCGGGTGTGGTTATGACGCGAAAGCAGTAATTGCCGTTGTGATACACGTCGCCATCGGCAAGGTAGAACAGGTCGGGCTGGTTTTTCAGCGGAAGAAGCTCGGCGGAAACGCGATACGTGGAAGCATCGCGCGCCTGCATGCTGCGCTCATCGTACGTGTTGGGATGCGTGAGGTAGCCGATAAGCGGGTTGAACACCGTCGCCTGCATGTTCATGAGGTTTTGCACTTCCTGAATGGAGTGCATGTTGGCGTATATGCGCATCCAACGTCGCCATATGCGGTCGAGGTTACTGGTATGGTCAGGGTGGGAATGGGTAAGGACAATTTCCACTGATTCCCAGGTGCGGCCCAGTTTTCGCAGGGCGTCGTCAAGTGCTTTTTCGCAGTCGGGGTGGTCGAAACCTACGTCGACAATGGTGGTTTTGTCTTCGCTCAGGATGAAGTACGAGTTCAGATAATTTAGCGGATTGTCGGGAAGGGGCACAGGCACGCGCCAAATGCGTGGAAATACCTCTTCGATCTCGCCGTTATTGTATTGGTCTGCGTAGTTCGCCGTCATGATGGTTCCTTACAGAACGTGTTCATTGTTCTAAGAACCAGCGTAACGCAAAAGTTGCCGGGCGGTGCGGTAGGATGGGTGGCGTTGATGAATCGTGGGCGAGCGCTAAGTCCGACCTGCGAGTGAGCGGGGAGGTGCGGTAAGTGGCATTCTGCTGCGAAGAAGCGGAGGGGGCAACGGCTCTGCTGCTTTCCGATGCTCATTTTCATCTGGGCTTCGTTTTGGACCCTGCCGGTTTTGCCATTGAGGCCCAGCGTGCCGGGTCGCTCGTCTTTGCTGCATCGGTTACCCCTCGTGAGTATCGGGATGCCAAAAGGGCGCTTTGTTGCGCGTTCAGTTCCGCCCAAATGAAAGCCTGCTCAACCAACGAGGACGCCAAAGGGGCGCTCTGCTGTGCGCCTGATCCCAGACAAGCGAAAGCCGAGGCAACCATTGGGGCAGCCAAGGGAGCGCTCTGTCGAGCGGCGGCTCCTTCGCAGCTAGCTGTTGATTTCCCCTTCATCAAGCTTGCGGTGGGATTGCACCCCTGGTGGGTTCCGGCGCACGAAGGCTGCCTTGCAGAAGAATTGCGTGCGTTCGATGGCACTTTGTCTGAAACGAGCTATGTGGGTGAAGTTGGCTTGGATTTCTCGAAGCGCAGAATAGCAACGCGCGATGCCCAGCTCTGTGCGTTTCGCCATATTGCAGGTGCCTGCGCGAAAGAGGGAGGCAAGGTTCTTTCCATTCACTGTGTTAAAGCATATGACGATGCTTTGAACATTTTGAAAAGTTCGGGCTGTCTTGCGTCGTGCACCTGCATTTTTCATTGGTTCAGTGGCTCGTTCCCGCAGCTTGCGCAGGCGGTGGATGCTGGTTGTTTCTTTTCGGTGAGTGCGCGCATGCTCGAAACGAAAAAAGGACGTGAATACGCAAAGGCGATCCCCTTGCAAAAAGTGCTTTTGGAAACCGATGCCCCTGCCGCGGTCGATCCCGAACGGGAGCATCCTTCGATAGCTTATTCGTATGACCAGATGAGGCGTCAACTTGCTGAAACCCTACAGCTCTTAGCCCGAATCAGGGATATTGGTGAGGTGGAACTTGCTGCTATAGTTCAGCAAAATGCGCGTGAGGTTTTTTCTTAGTTCATGTGCTTGCGGCGCTATCATGAGCGCTATGGAAAATGCTCTTTTAACAGTTGCCTCGCTCACCGCCATCATCGCGCTCGGTTTCGTTGTTGCGCGAACAATGGAGCTGCCTAGGGGCTTTACCGACACGCTCTCGAAAATCGTTTTTCGCATCACTTTGCCGTGTGCGATTTTCCATGCGTTTGCCTCGAACGGCTTTGATGCTTCGTTGCTTCTTCTTGCCCTGGTGGGGTTGGCTTGCACGTTTATTCCGTGGTTGATCGGCACATTGCTCACTGCACGCGAAGACCGAGACCATCGGATCCTGATGATGATGAATATATCGGGCTTCAATATTGGCTGCTTTGTGCTTCCCTTTGCCCAAGCGCTCTTTCCGCCTGCTGCGGCACTTGCAGTATGCCTGTTCGATGCCGGCAATGCTTTGATGATGAGCGGGGGAACGTACGCGTTTTCAAGCGCGATTCTCGACAAGGGTGGCTCTCATTATGAACGCGCCGTGCTTGCGGCAAAACGCTTGTTTTCTTCTGTGCCGTTCGACTTGTATTGCGTGCTCATTATCGTTTCTCTGCTGGGTGTTACCATCCCTGAACAGGTAGTTTCGTTTATCGAGCCGATTTCAAACGCCAATTCGTTCTTGGCTATGTTCATGTTGGGCTTGATGGTGCAATTTTCGTTGGGCAAAGGCAAAGTGTTCCAGCTGGTGCGCTTGCTGGGCTTGCGCTTCCTGTTCTCTGCTGTGATGAGCATTGGTGCGCTGACGCTGCTTCCTTTTGATCCCGTTACCCGCATGGTTATTGCTGCTTTGCTATGGTCCCCTATGGGCGCGCTTGGGCCGGTATATACCCTTTGGGCAAAAGGTGATGTGGGACTGGCTGGCTTCGCCAATGTGGTCACGGTTGCAGTGGGCATCGTTGCCATGACGGCTGCTGCGATGGTGATCGCATAACCGCCCTTGGCCCTGCTTCGCGGGCGGCTTCCCCATTAACGCGAAAAAGAAAAGGCTCTCCGTCGATGCATCTTTCTGCTTGACGGAGAGCCTGATTTATTCGTGCTCGATTATTTCAGGATGACGTGCTTAAACGACTCTTCGATTGGCAGCCCGGTGGTGTATATGCCGTAGCTGTGGCTGCCGTCTTTGGGAAGCGAAAGGCTGCCGGGATTGAAGAGCCAAACGGTGGGATCTTCCGAGCAGGGTTCGTTCACTTTGATGTGGGTGTGGCCGTATAGAAGCGCGGTATTGACTGGCATCTGGGGGAGATTGCCCACGGCCCCATCCCTGTCGGGGCCGAATACGTGCCCATGGGTAAGGAATAGCGTTCGAGGGGTTTGCATTTCGTACCCTGCATCCTCATCGATGTATTCGGGGTCAAGGATGGTGGAGTAGTCTGCCATGCAAGGGAAGTCGAGCACCATCTGGTCTACCTCGGCGTCGCAATTGCCGCGTACGGCAAGAATGCGATCGGCTAGAGGATTGAGCATGGCGGTTACTTCTTTGGGATCGTAGCCGTCGGGAAGGGCGTTTCGCGGCCCATGGTATAAGATGTCGCCGAGCAAGATGATCTTGTCGGGCTTTTCGGCGTGAATAGCATCAATGAATTTGCGACACCACGTTGCAGAGCCGTGAATGTCGGAAGCAATCAGAAACTTCAAGGCAGCCTCTTTTCGTATGCGATGGTTGTCTTCATTGTATCGCTCGACGTTGTTTTGCGAGATGGTACGGAAGACGAACCATGGTTATTTTGCCCTATTACAGCTGTTGGGAGCGGGAACTGCCTAGGCCTCTATTGTGGCTGTTCAGACGCGAGCTGCCCAGGTTCCTATCGTTGCCGTTTAACCAGAAACCACCTGGGTGTCGATTGTTAAAGCAAAGTTTCATTCGCAGAAAAATCGTTGACAAGGAATTCTTTTCGGGCAAAAATGACCTCAGTTTCGCAAGCGAACACGATTCGCTGAAGAAACCACCAAACCGTTGAAGCGGAAGTCAAAGCGAGTAGGCGCGCACAGAGAGTCCGGGATGCTGGGATCCGGATCGAAAAGCCGTTCGCCAAATGGACCGCTGAGGGCGCATGCGAATGCAATTTGCTAGTAGGGTGCGACGTGAGGGCATACGTTAGTTGCCGGGGATATGTTGGTATCCTGCTAAGTGCACGATTCATTTCGTGAACCAAGGTGGCACCGCGAGCTTTGTATTTTCTAAAGCCCGTCCTTGATCGTAGAAGTATCAGGGATGGGCTTTTTTATTGCCCTTCCCACGTAAGGAAAGGGCAATTCGATGGACACTACGCCATTGCAGCCGAGCTTGGAAGAGGTTCGTGCTTTGGCTGCGCAGCCTGGCATTCGCCGCGTTCCTGTGAAGCGCGACCTTTTTGCCGACCGCATTACCACTATCGAAGCAATGCGTGCACTGCGCGCGACCAGCAATCATTGCTTCTTGCTGGAAAGCGCTGAGGCAGATCAGCGTTGGGGCCGTTATTCCTTTTTGGGTTTCAACCCCACGCTTGAGATTACCTGCCTGAATGGACAGCTCAGCGTTCGCCGCAATGTCGAAGGTGGTGAACCGTCGTGTGAAACGTGCCAGGTTGAGCATCCCGGCGAGGCTATTCGCCAGATTATTGCAGAGAATAAAAGCGCCCAGGTTGAAGGATTCCCGGCATTTACCGGTGGTTTGGTGGGCTACTTCTCGTACGACTACATCAAGTACGCCGAACCCACGTTGCGCCGTCCCGGTTTAGACCGCGAGGATTTTCTCGATGTCGACCTGATGCTGTTCGATCAGGTTATCTGCTTTGACAATTACCGCCAAAAGATCATCCTCATTGCGGGTGTTCGCGCAGATGACGTTGAGAACTCATACGCTCAGGCGCAAGCAAAACTCGATGAGATTGAGGGTTTGCTGACGGGTGCTGCTCGCTACGAATTTGCTCCTTTGCAGTTGAAAGAGCCGCTCGCGCCGCAGTTTTCGACCGAAGAGTTCTGCGAGAAGGTAGAAACTGCCAAGCGTCATATTTTCGAGGGCGATATCTTCCAGGTGGTACCTTCCAATCCCCGAACCGCAAAAGCGGAAGGAAGCCTGTTCGATACCTATCGCGTGTTGCGCGGCCAGAATCCTTCCCCGTACATGTTCTACTTCACCAGCGACGATGTGGAAATTGCAGGCGCGTCTCCCGAAACGTTGGCACGCTTGCAGGACGGCAGGCTGTTCACCTACCCCTTGGCGGGTACCCGCCCACGCGGCGCAACCTCCGAAGAGGACCAGGCCTTGGAAGCGGAGCTTCTTGCCGATGAAAAGGAGCGCGCTGAGCACGATATGCTCGTTGACCTGGGGCGTAACGACCTGGGGCGCGTATCAAAACTGGGCAGCGTAAAGGTTGAGGAGTACCGAAACGTTCTGCGCTTTTCCCGCATCATGCACATCGGATCGACCGTCACGGGCAAGCTTGCCGAAGGGAAAGACGCGGTGGACGTGATGGATTCCATTCTCCCGGCAGGCACCCTTTCCGGAGCACCCAAGCTGCGCGCCTGCCAGATCATTCAGGATCTGGAGGGTGCCAAGCGCGGCATCTACGGCGGTGCCATCGGCTACTTGGATTTCACGGGCAATCTTGATACCTGCATTGGGATTCGTCTTGTTTATAAGAAAAATGGCCGTGTATGCGGGCAGACGGGTGCCGGCATCGTGGCCGATAGCATTCCCGAAAACGAAGACCGCGAATGCTACAACAAGGCGCGCGCTGTGATGGAAGCGCTGAAAACCGCCGAAGGGGGCCTGGAATGATTTACCTCATCGATAACTACGACAGCTTTTCCTACAACCTGTACCAGCTGATAGGCGAAGTGAATCCCGCTATTGAGGTCCTTCGAAACGACGCGCTTACGGTCGAGGAGCTTGAAGCGAAAAACCCTGAAGCGGTAATTCTTTCCCCTGGCCCCGGGCGTCCCGCCGATGCGGGCATTTGCGAAGAAGTGGCACTGAAGTTGTCTGGCAAGGTCCCTATCTTGGGCGTGTGCTTGGGGCATCAGGCCATATGCGAAGCCTTCGGCGGCACGGTGGGGTATGCCAAGGAGCTGATGCACGGTAAATCATCCCTGGTGGAGATTGATGCGCAATCGCCCCTGTTCAAAGGCTTGCCAGCCAAGGTTCGGGTTGCTCGCTACCACTCGCTTGCAGCTGACGAAGAAAACCTTCCTGAATGCTTGCAGGTTATTTCCCGCGCCGATGACGGGGAAGTGATGGCTGTGCAGCATGCCGAGTTCCCCACCTTTGGCGTTCAGTTCCATCCCGAGTCGATTCTCACCCCTGATGGCCGGGCGATGATCGAAAACTTCTTGGCCATAGCAACGAAGTAATACGCGGCGGTTGTGCCGATTATCCGAAAGGAAGCAACAAATGATCAGGGAAGCGATTTTCAAGCTGGTAGATAAGCAGGATCTAACCTACGACGAGGCCTATGATGTGATCAACGAGATCATGTCGGGCGAAACCACGCAGGTGCAGACGGCGGCATTCCTTTCCGCCCTTTCCACGAAGTCGACCAAGAGCGAAACCATCGCGGAAATTGCCGGTTGCGCTGCTGCCATGCGCAGTCACGCTACCAAGGTCGATTACGATAAGCCGCTGCTCGAGATCGTGGGCACAGGCGGCGACAAAGCCGGCAGCTTCAACATCTCTACCACTGCAGCGCTCATTATCGCAGCAGCTGGGGCGAAAGTTGCCAAGCATGGAAACCGCGCGGCATCAAGCAAGTCGGGTACGGCCGATTGCCAAGAGGCTTTGGGCGTGAACATTGAGCAGAGCCCCGAGCTGTGCAAAAAGCTGCTTGATGAAGTGGGCCTGTGCTTCTTCTTCGCCCAGAAATACCATACGGCTATGCGCTACGTGGGCCCTATTCGCAAGGAGCTGGGTTTCCGCACCGTGTTCAACATCTTGGGTCCGCTCACCAACCCTGCATCACCTGAAATGATGATCCTCGGCGTATATGACGAATCTCTGGTGCAGCCTTTGGCGCGTGTGCTGGTGAGCTTGGGCGTGAAGGACGGCATGGTGGTGTACGGACAGGATTGCCTGGATGAGCTTTCCACAGCATGCCCCACCACGGTATGCGAATTTCACGGTGACGACTATTTGTCCTACGTGCTCACGCCCGAGGAATTGGGTATGAAACGCTGCACAAAAGAAGACCTTCAGGGCGGATCGCCAGAGGAAAATGCGCAGATCACACGCGATATTCTTTCTGGTAAAGAAACAGGAGCAAAGCGCGATACCGTTTTGGTGAATGCCGCTGCGGGTCTTTACCTTGCTGGTTTGGCCCCCTCTTTGAAGGATGGCATCGCGAAAGCTCAGGAGCTTATTAGCAGCGGTAAAGCGGCTGAAACGCTCGAAGCGTACATTCGTGCATCAAATCAGGAGGTTTAAGTGACCATTCTTGATGAAATAGCGGCCTACACGCGTCAGCGTATGGCAGCTGAGGAGGGGCAGGTGCCAACCGCTAGCCTTCGGCAGCAAGCTTTCGCCATGGCATCGGCGGAGCGTGAGGCGAATGGCGGCACGTTCCCCTTTCGGTTCAGCGCCGCGCTGGCAGAGCCGGGCCTTTCCTTTATCTGCGAGGTCAAGAAGGCGTCGCCCTCGAAGGGCGTTATAGCCGAAGAGTTCCCGTATCTCGATATCGCGAAGAGCTACGAAGCGGCAGGAGCGGCAGCGATTTCTTGCTTAACCGAGCCAAAATGGTTCATGGGCGCCGATGCTTATTTGGCTGAAATGGCGGCCGAAACGTCTGTGCCTGTGCTGCGAAAGGATTTTGTGGTATGCGAGCGCATGATTTATCAAGCTAAAGTGCTCGGCGCTTCTGCAGTGCTTCTGATCTGCGCTATTTTGAGGGACGAGCAACTTGTTGCCTATCGCGAGCTTGCTGAAAGCCTGGGCCTCTCGGTTTTGGTTGAGGCGCATGACGAAGAAGAAATTGCCCGTGCGGTTGAGTCGGGTGCAAAGATCGTTGGTGTGAACAATCGGAATCTGAAGGATTTCAGCGTCGACTTCGATAACGCCCGTCGCCTCCGCTCGTGTATTCCTGAAGGCGTTTTGTATGTGGCGGAATCAGGTGTGGCAAGCGCTGATGACGTTGCGGCTATCGCCCAGTTGGGTGCGGATGCTGCGCTGATCGGGGAGGCGTTGATGCGCGCCGAAGATAAGCTGGCAACGCTGGCAGAATTCCGCACTGCGGCAGAGGTGGCGCAATGAGTCCGGCAAGCCGTCAGCATCAGGCACGAGAATGGTTGCTGTCGCCGCAGGGGGTAGGGCGGCCTTATGTGAAGCTGTGCGGGATGTCGCGCGAAGGAGATATACGCGCAGTTGCCCAGGCGCGTCCCGATATGTGCGGTTTCATCGTGAACTTTTCCCAATCGCACCGAAGCGTTTCGGCAGAGCGTTTGTCGGAATTGTGCGAGCTGCTGGACGAAGAGGATGACAAGGTTGAAGCGTGCAT
>ERZ1026898.1813-NODE-1813-length-9997-cov-8.524241_pt1 | contig 9997 bp, 7 predicted proteins | sample MGYA00380178_ERZ1026898 | MGnify/ENA primary metagenome ERZ1026898 (study PRJEB33269, sample SAMEA4719814) | human gut metagenome | biome: human-associated habitat; feature: organic feature; material: feces | place: Cameroon | collected 2013-10 ... | reverse complement strand
TCCGGATAGAGCTCGAAGTCGATGTCATGCAGCAGACCGACTATGCCCCAGTATTCCTCCTCGTCCGCATAGCCGAGCTTCTTCGCATACCAGCGCATAACGCCCTCGACAGTCAGCGCGTGGCGAATGTGAAACGGGTCTTTGTTGTATTTTTTCAGAAGCTCAAACGCTTCGTCCCTCGTGATTTTGCTCTCTCTCATTTTTTATCGTCTCCTTGCAGTTTCGCGCAGTGTTGCATGCGCTTCTACTATTATACCACCGACTCGGTAGGTTTTCAACCGTATGCGTTATTTTATGTCGAGATTCACGAGCGCGCTCTGATTTATCGAAAACAGCAGGTCAACGAGCACGCCCTCGTCAACGCAGTAGTCCGAGCGTATCCATTGGATTATAACGCCCGTGCTGCCGTTGAGAATATAAGAATAGATATACTGCTCGAGCTCCTTCGGAAGAACCATGTCGAGATTCTCTATAAACTGGATTATCGACTGCTGCATGAATTTCGAGCGAAACGCCGGGTCGGCGGAGTCAACGAGCAGCGTGCGAAACGGCTTGTCGTTATCTTTGATATACATCAAAAACGAGAGAATATATCTGTGCGCGCCGATGTCGTTTTCCGCGCCGATTTTTTTCAAGTGATCCTGAGTCGCTTCGAGCAGCTCGTTTTCGACTTCTTCGAGCAATTCTTTCGGCTCGGAGTAGTGCGCATAAAAAGTCGAGCGGTTGAGGTCGGCGCGCTCGCACAGCTCTCTTACGGATATTTTTGTTACCGAGCCTTTTTCGCCCAGAAGATCCATCAGCGCGTTTTTGAGCAATATTTTTGAAAGTCTCGTGCGCTGGTTATTTTTTGTGTTCATATTATCCCGCCACTTTCAGATGATTTTGTCGGTTTCATAACAGCTATTAACAAAACTGATGATTGTTAATCCGACACAGTGTAGATATAATAAGAGTGTAATATAAACAGTCCGATCTGTCAAGCGGGTCGGAAAGCTAAGGAGAGACAAAAATGAAGAACAGACTGCTCGAAAAGCGGGCGTTTGATTCGCGCCTGACCTCGTCCGATGTTACGGCGAAGGAGAAGTGGCTGGGCTATCTGCTCGGCCCGTCCGGCGCGCTGCTTTTAAACGCCGTGCTCGCGACCTATCTCAATGTCTATTATACCGATGTCCTGAACCTGACCACCGTTTGGGGCGGCGCGTTCCTCGCGGTGTTCCCGATAGTGTCGAAGATAATCGACGCCATAACGAATATAGTTATGGGCTATATCATCGACCGCACGCACACAAAGCAGGGCAAGGCGCGTCCGTGGCTGCTGCTCTCCGCGCCGCTCGTCGCCGTGACGGGCATACTGCTCTTCACCGTGCCCACGGGCAATCAGACGGTGCAGGTGATATGGGTCATGCTCTCATATAACCTCTTCTATTCGTTCGCCTATACGATATATAACATGAGCCACAACCTCATGGTTCCGCTCTCGACGAGAAATACCGAGCAGCGCGGAGTTCTCTCGGTTTTCAATCAGGTTTCGACCATTATGATGAGCGGCATAATCGTCGCGCTCATCTTCCCCATGCTCATCATGCCGCAGCTCGGCGTTGACAAATCAAAGTGGATAGTCACGATGAGCATCCTTTCGTGCATAGCCCTGCCACTGACGCTCATGGAGTATTACTTCACAAAGGAGCGCATAACCCTTGAGGGCGGCGAGCAGGAGAAGCCGAGCGTTGCGATGAAAACCCAGCTAAAGGCGATATTCAGCGACAAATATATGCTGATAACCTTTATATATTTTCTCATCTACACTGTCGGCGCTACTATCAAGAACATCTCGCTCGTCTATTTCTCGAACTATGTTCTCGGTACATATAACGACGGAAAGACGCAGACCATGCTCTCCGTTATCGGCGGCATACCGATGGGTATCGGCATCTTTGCAGTCTGGCCGCTCGCCAAAAAATTCGGCAAGCGCAATATTACGGCTATAGGCTTCGTGCTATACGCCGTAGGCTCGGCAATATGCTGGCTGGCGCCGACAAATATGGTGATAGTCCTCATCGGTCAGTTTATAAAGAACATCGGCGGTCTGCCGTGCTCCTATGTGTTCATGGCGCTGTTTGCGGACGTACTCGACCATATCGAGTGGAAGCACAACTTCAGGTGCGACGGAATAGCGATGTCGATATATAACACCATTGCCGTGGCGAGCGTCGGAATTTGCACGGGTGTATTCAATCTTATTCTCTCGAAATCCGGCTATGTCGCGCCCTATCTCGATGCGGCGGGTAAGCTCATCGCCGTGCAGTCGGACAGCGTAAAGAGCGCCATAACCTTTACATTTGTAGGACTTGAGACGATAACGGGCGTTGTGCTCGCAATACTTCTGCTGTTCTTGAATGTCGAAAAGAACATAGCCAAGGAGCAGGAGGAAATAAAGCAGAGAAACGAAGAGACGGTAAAAGAGGAGACAGCCGAATAATATGAAGAAGAAACTTCTGATAATTATTCCGATTGCAGCGGTTGTTGTTGCCGCATGGATAGCGTTTTGCGGCTATCAGTGGAGTTGGGGGCCTTTTATGAAGCTTCATGATTTTAAAACCTCGGCTCTCGAAGGAAACGGTGAAAAATATTCGCTCGATAACGCAGTTCCGAATGCCGACAGCCCGATAGAGGGCAAGACGGTGCTTTTCCTCGGCTCGTCCGTGACCTACGGCTCTGCCTCCGGCGGCGTGTCCTTTGCGGACTATATCGGAAAGCGGGACGGCTGCACGGTAATTAAGAGCGCCGTTTCGGGGACGACACTTGTTGAATCGGGAATCAATTCCTATGTGTCGAGGCTTAAAAAGCTCGATGCCGAAAAGGTCGATCTCTTTGTCTGCCAGCTCTCTACCAACGACGCATCGCAGAAGAAAGAGCTCGGGAAAATAATCGAATCGAAAAATCTAAATGATTTCGATACAAAGACAATAGCCGGAGCAATAGAATATATAATCTGTTACTCAAAAGAGAAATGGAACTGCCCGGTGATTTTTTACACGAACCCGCGTTATGACAGCGACCTGTACGGGGAAATGGTGGATATTCTTAAAGAAGCCGAGACGAAGTGGGATATATCCGTTATAGATATGTGGAACGACGCCGAGCTTAACGCAGCGTTAAATAAGAATACAGCTTTGTATATGGCGGATAAGATACATCCCACAAAGGCGGGATATCTCGAAATATGGACTCCGTTTATGGAGAAAACCGTTTTCGAGGTTATGAAAGAGGAGGCGAAGTGATACAGTGAAAGCAGTTAATTTAAAAACCGAATATCTCAAAAACCCTCTGGGCATTGACTTCGAAAACCCGCGCTTCATGTGGAACTGCGAGGGCGGAAAGGCGCAGAGCGCATACAGAATAATCGCCTGCGACACGCACGGCAATATTTTGTGGGACAGCGGCAAGGTCGAATCCCCGCAGATGGCGTTTATTCCGTATCCGCTTGACACTCCGTCGCGCCTGAGAGTGAACTGGAAGGTGAAGCTCTGGGACGAAAATGGGCTTGAGGGCGATTGGAGCGAGCCGGCATTCTTCGAGATCGGGCTCAGAAACGCCTCAGATTGGAGCGCGAAGTGGATAACCGGAAATTATAATGTAAACAGAAAACAGCGCTACCCGGTCGACTGCTTCAAAAAGGAGTTCGAGTGCAAAAAGCCAGTGCTCTCGGCGCGCCTCTATATGACCGCCTGCGGAATATATTCGGCCGGGATTAACGGCGTTGATTTTTCAATGCCGCTCGCGCCCGGCATCACGGAATACAGAAAGCGCATACAGTATCAGACCTACGATGTGACCGCGCTTTTGCATGAGGGAAGCAACGTGCTCTGCGCCGAGCTTGCCGACGGCTGGTACAGGGGCAGCGTAGGCGCATGGGGACTCAAAAATCAGTACGGCACCGAGACTAAACTGCTCGCTCAGCTCGAAATAAAATATACCGACGGCACGGTGCAGACCGTTGTGTCGGACGGCTCGTGGCTCTGGAGCAGCGACGGCGCCATACGCTTTGCGGACAACAAGGACGGCGAGCGGGTCAACGCGAATAATATCCCGTCATATAAAAATCACGCGAAAGAGACCGTCTGCAAGGTTTTGCCGAGCGCGTCAAACAATTTCCCGATAGCCGAAAAGGAGCGCTTCAAGCCCCAATTATCCGTCACCCCGAGCAGGAAAAAGCTGCTCGACTTCGGGCAGAATATGGCGGGCTATGTTGAGTTTGAGATAAACGCCCGCGAGGGGCAGAAAATCACTCTCGAATTCGGCGAGCTTCTGCGCGGCGGCGAGCTGACGCTCGAAAATATCCAGTGCAAAAATAAACACAAGACGACGCCACTGCAAAAGATTGAGTATATCTGCAAGGAGGGCAAAAACCACTACAAGACGAAGTTCGCTATCTTCGGTTTTCAGTATATAAGCGTCGAGACGGATGTGACCGTCCGCCCGGAGGACTTCACCGCCATAGCCGTCTATTCGGACATGGAAGAGACGGGATTCTTCAACAGTTCAAACGAGCTGCTGAACAAATTCGTCGAGGTGACAAAGTGGTCGGCAAAGGGCAACTCGACCGACCTGCCCACCGACTGCCCGACCCGAGAGCGCCACGGCTGGTCGGGCGACGCACAGATATTCTGCAAAACCGCGAGCTATCTTTTCGACTACGCCCCGTTTGCGGAAAAGTACGTGCGCGATATGTGCGACGAGCAGCTCAAAAACGGAAACTTCCGCCAGATATCCCCGCGCGGCGGCGTGGACTTCTATATGACATTCATGGACGGCTCGGCCGGCTGGTCGGATGCGGGTGTGTTCATACCGTACAGACTCTATAAGCAGTACGGCGACAGAAAAATTCTCGAGCGCTTCTATCCGAATATGCGCGCCTTCGCGGAATATAAAATAAAGACCCTCGGAAAGTGGTATCCTACCGCCCTGCCGACGGGCGTCGGGCTGAAAAATTTCCGCAACATTTCAAACTACCGCCAGTCCTACGGCGAATGGGCGGAGCCCGCGGATGTCAAGACTCTTGAATTTAAAGATTTTGTCAATCCGAACCCGGAGGAGACGACTGCGTACATAGTGTTCATGCTCGAGGCGATGGCGGATATCGCCCGCATTTTGGGCAAAGACGACGACAGAAAACTCTATGAGAAAAACGCCGCAAGGGCGAGAAAGGGCTACAGCGCGCTCGTCACAACGAAGAAGTTTTCAATAGACACCGACCGCCAGGCGAAGCTTGTTCGCCCGCTTTATATCGGTCTGCTCGACGAAAAGCAGACGGAATATGCGAAAAAGCGGCTCATAAAAGCCCTCGACAACTACTCGTGGAGGCTCGGCACGGGATTCCTCTCAACTCCGCTGATACTGAGCGTTCTGGCGGATATCGATATTGAATACGCCTACCGCTTACTCGAAAACGAGCAGATGCCCGGCTGGCTGTTTATGTCCAAAAACGGCGCAAACACCGTCTGGGAGTCGTGGGAGGGCACTGCGGCGCAGGACGGCATAGCCTCGCTCAACCACTATTCCAAGGGCGCCGTGTGCGAGTGGCTGTTCGGCACGATGTGCGGAATAAATGTCACGGGGGAGAACAAATTCAAAATATCCCCTCGCCCGGGCGGACATTTTGAGTTCGCCGAAGCGAGCTATGACAGCGTATACGGAAAAATGTTTGTGCGCTGGGACAAAACGGACGGGGGATACAAATATAAAATATCCGTCCCGTCGAACTGCCAAGCGGATATAATTCTGCCCGACGGAAGAGAGAAAACCGTCGGAGCGGGTGAATATGAATTCTGAGGAGGAAAATCCATGAAAAGATCGATAGCCGCCGTTATGGCGATTCTTGTTCTGCTTGTGTCGCTGCTGTGCGCGTGCAAAAAGGACGACACAAAAACAAATGCAGACACCACCGGCGAAGCTCAGACGAGCGCGGACGGGCAGATTATTGAAGCCACAACAGCCCTGCCCGAGGACAGCACCGCTCCGGGGGACGAGATGGGCGAGACTCAGTCAGCCGACCCCGCAAAGCCCGGCGAGACAAGCGCACAGGTCACTGCCGCACCCTCAAAGAGCACAAAAGACTGGAACAAAGCGGAGATAATCGCCTATTTCAACGCCGGCGCGAACAGAGTCAAATACAGCGCAAAGTCCGTCACCCGCAACTATACCGAGACGAAGAACGACGCCGACAAAACAGAACTCCCGAAAGCCATAGACGCAGTCGGCAAGAGCGCGATGAAAACTTTCATGAAACGCGACGATAAAGCTCTCGTCATGACGAGCAAAGAGGATATCAAAACCGTGTTCCCCGTCGGCGGCAAGGATTGGGTCAGCAAGCTTACAGTATCAGATGTCAAGAGCGCAAAGATAGAGGACAAGGGCAGCGAATATCAGATAACTCTGACTTTCGGCACCGAGGTCAACCCCTCTGGCGATAAGGGCTATGCCGCGGCGTTCGGTGTGCTGACCGCCGACATGGTGAACTTCGATTATCCCGGTCTCTCGCTCAGCGACCAGAGATTCACCTATTACAGCGGCACTATCTCGGCAAAGTTTGATAAGTCCACCGGCAACATGGTCTATGCCCACTATGACTATCCCGTTATCATCGAACTGACGGCGCATCTGCTCGGCTCGAACACGAGGGTGAAAGTCGGCATGACAACAATAAACGATTTCACGATAAAATATTAAAAGTTACATCCGAAAAACAAAATGTCCCGCACATCTAACAGGGTGTTCAGACGGCACAGAACCGACCTATGAACAATAGGCCGGTTTTGTGTTGCTGCAGGATGCATAAAGTTGCGCCCTTTATATATCGCTCAAGCTATATCAAAGTAAAAGCAAGTGATCGGTTGACTTCTATAATCAGACCTTCAATAGCCGCGCCGCAGTGTTCGATAAGCTGATTGAGAGCCGCGGGTAACATCACCGAAGCGCCGCCAGCGGCGGATGAAGCGAGGCGATGTTGGCGAAAAACAAGGAGCATAGCGCCCGCTCCAAGGGCGATAGGCGACTATGTTTTGAGAGGGCTGAACGGCTTGCGAAGCAAGACGCACGAGCCCGCACCCGTTCAAGCTCCGGCGCGTTTGCGGGCGAATGTGCCGAGCTACTTGCTGAGAGCCGCGAACTGTGTGCTGCGGCGCGGCGTTGCCGGGGTCTCGGGGTGCAACCCCGAGTTTGCTTTTCTTTTGCAGGCGTTTTCTTTTTCAAATAAAAAGAAAATGCCGAAACGCGGGAAGCATATATCGTTTGATTATAGTGCGTAGCGAAGGTAGGAAATGGACTTTACAATTCTATTTCGTGCCGCTGTCGCATCAGCGGTGCGTCGAGGTCGCCGCATCCTACAAATGCGTGTCAATAAAATTGTACAGATTTCGCGGGCGGATATCATCCGCCACTATTGCGCACTTTTTCCTTATTCACTTTTACTTATTACTTTGAGCGAAGCGAAACAAACCCCTCAGTCTCGGCTTTGCCGAGCCAGCTCCCCTACAGGGGAGCCTAATAAATTCTACGACAAGTCCCAATTTATCAATCTGTTCAATCACATCATGAGCCTTAGTATATGAAAAAAGTCCCGGCGGGTATTACTGTCGGGACTGAAACTGTTTTATGAGTACTTGGCATTCCTGTGCGGGGCGTTTTGCGTATATTTTTATTTGAGTGAGTTGCCGGCGCTGAATGCCTTTGCGACTGTCTCGTCGAGGACAACATAGGTGTTGTTGAACGGGTCGAATGTTATCGGCTGCGCCTTTGAAACATCGACGTTTCCGTTCTCGTCGAGCACGCGCTCGTCAACGCAGACGTTGACTATCTCGCCGACCATGCGCCCGGTGCCTGCGTCGTAGCTCTTGAGCCTGCACTCTGCGGCGATGGGCAGCTCTTCAATCAGCGGCGCGTCAACAAATTTCGATTTGACGGCGTGGAAACCCGCCTTTTCGAATTTATCGGGCGTATTCCCTGCGGAGACAAGACCGACATAGTCGCAGGCTGCCGCGTGTTCGAGGTCAGCTATGCTCACGGTGAACGCCTTTCTCTCGAGGATGTTCTTCGTGGACTTGTGACCCGCGCTTATGCACATGGATATTTCATTGCCGCCGCTGATGCCGCCCCATGCGGCGTTCATCGCGTCGGGGTTGCCGTCCTTGTCGTAGGAGCCGAGGATAAGCACCGGCTGCGGATAGGTGAAGGGCTTTGCGCCGAAATCTTTTCTCATGATAATTTCTCCTTTGATTTGACTTTATTATAGAACCTGAAGCCGGCTTTAAGTCAAGGAAAAATGAAAAAAGTTTACAAATAAAAACAGCCCCGGACTCAACATCCGGGACTGAATAAAAATCTGTTAGTCTCTCTCTTTTTCGAACGAGATAACTTTTCCGCTCTTTGCGTTTATCTTGTACTCATACTCGAATCCGCCGCATTTGAATTCAACATCGTAGTGCGCGGTGAGCGAGTCGGTGTCAAGTTCGGCTTCAAGCTCCGTGACCTGAGCCTCGGTGAGACCCGCATGGTCGAGTGCGGCTTTCTTCGCGGCATCCGCAGAGATATATTTCGAGGTGTCGGCGGGCTTGGAATCGTCAAGCTCGCGGTCGAAGTCGATTATTCTGCCGTTCTTCGCGTTGACCTCGACTTCGTACTCATATCCGCCCGAGACAAATTCTATATCATAGTGCGGGGTGCGGCCGTCAATATCAAGCTCAGCTTTGGTGAAAGTGACCTTCGATGCGTCGAGAGAAGCTCTCTTGAGCGCGGCGGCCTTTGCCTCTTCAACGGAGATGAACTTTGATGTGTCAACTGTGGGCTTCTTATCCTCGCGCTCGCGGTCGAATTCGAGAATCTTTCCGCTCTTTGCGTCTATCTCGAACTCATACTCATAGCCGCCCGAGACAAATTCAATATCATAATGCGGGGTGCGGTCATCCGCGTCAAGCTCAGCTTTTTTGAAAGTGACCTTTGAAGCGTCGAGTGAAACTTTCTTGAGGGCTATTGCCTTCGCCTCGTCGATGCTGATATAGCCGGAGACGTCGGGCTGGGGCTTTGAGGGCTTAGATGGGTCGGCGGGCTCGACTTCTTTTTTGAGAATGCTGCCGTCCGCTACCGCTATCTCGTAGTCGTATTCGTTAGCCCCGGCGATGAACTCGATATCGTAGTGGGCGACAAGATCGTCGCTGTCGAGCTTCGCTTCGGTGAACTTCGCGTCGGCTCTTGCAACGCCCGCATCGGCGACCGCAATGTCTATCGCGGCGTCAAGGCTTATCTTTACTTCCTGCTGGATCTGTCCGGAGTTGCCCGAGCCCGTGTCGGGCTTATCCTGCGGCGGAGCGAACGCAGAGAAGATAGCCATAATGACTGACATGAGCGCGACTCCGATGGATTTGAAAATACTTGCAAACATAGTATCTGTCCTTTCTTATCGGGATCGTGTCCCTTAGTACACCCATATAATAACCCGCGAAAATTAAAGAAAGATTAGAGCGCAAAGATTTTTTTGGAAAGTTTTTTACTCGTAAAAGCGTTAAGCTGCGGGACGGTAAATTGGAATTTGTCGCAGAATCTATTTAGGCTCCCCTGTAGGTGAGCTGGCTCGGCGTAAGCCGAGACTGAGGGGTTATTCGCTTCATTCAAAGTAATAAATATATACGGTGGGGCAGATATCATCCGCCCGCGAACTCCGCACAATTTTAGCGGTGTGCAACCTGTAGGGTGCGGCGACTCGACGCACCGCTGCCGCGCAAGCGGCACGGAATCTTTGATTTTACCGACCGTAGGGACAGCCCTTGCGGCTGTCCGCTATCGGCGCAGCCGATACAAGGTTATAGCAATTGTAATTTATTGATAATTAGCTTCTACCTTCGCTACGCACTCTAATCAAAGGATGTGCACTTCCCACGTTTCGGCATTTTCTTTTTGTTTGAAAAAGAAAACGCCTGCAAAAGAAAAGCAAAACAGGGGGAAT
>ERZ1026898.1812-NODE-1812-length-10000-cov-9.314429_pt1 | contig 10000 bp, 10 predicted proteins | sample MGYA00380178_ERZ1026898 | MGnify/ENA primary metagenome ERZ1026898 (study PRJEB33269, sample SAMEA4719814) | human gut metagenome | biome: human-associated habitat; feature: organic feature; material: feces | place: Cameroon | collected 2013-10 ... | reverse complement strand
CAGACAAGCGAATCGAGGGCGTCCGTCCTGACGCAGACGCTTACGCAGGACGCGGGACTTACGCAGCAGGCGCGGGAAAACAGCATTTCGACCGGAAAGGCGGCGCTGGTGAACCGTGTGCTTGCACTCAACGCCACGCTGAAGTTTGACGCGCTGGCAAAGCTTTCGGTCGAAGAGCTCAAGGACCTCGCCGAAGCGGGCGCACCTGCCATGCCGATCGGTATGGATGCAGCCCGTACCGCTGCGGAGGAGTATGCCGGAACGACGGCGGTGGATTCCGTTACAGCGGAGGTCGATCCCGAACTCGACGAATCCCCTGCACACTACGAAGTAGAGCTGCAAACGGCATGGGGCGAGTTCGAGTATCTAGTGGATGCCTACACAGGGAAGGTGCTCAGCGGGCAGAAAGATTTATTGGCTGCCGTTTCCGCATCGAATGAAACGACGAAGCCCTCTGGTCAAAAGCCCGCGCCGTCCGGAACGGTGCAGGATATCGGCTACGCCAAGGCAAAGTCCATCGCCCTGAACCATGCGGGCTTGAGTGAAAATGAAGCGTATGACATGGAGATCGAGCTGGACGACGAGGACGGCACGCTCGTCTACGAGGTCGAGTTCCAGTCCGGTAATGTGGAGTACAGCTACGAGATCAACGCCGCCACCGGCGCGATCCTCAAGCACGAGACGGAGTTGGACGACTAACATCATAGTAGCCGAGAAAACAGGTAATAAGCAATAAGAAAAAGCCTTTACAAAACTCATAAAATCTGATATGTAATACCATCAAGAATTAAAAGAGAGGAGGGGCGCAAGTAGTCTGAGAAATATCCAGATTGTCGCACCCTTCCATGAGAAGTCTGAAACCGTAAGGTTTCGGACTTCTTTTTTTCTGTTTGACCCTTTATCTGACCCTTTAACCGTTTTGCAGCTTCTTCCCACAGATGGCGTGCTGCATATAGGCTTCCATTCGATTTTCACTGTCCTGTTTCAGCACCAGTGAAAAAAGAGCAAGGGAAAAGCTCCTCAACGCTTTTCCCTTGCCCTTTTGCATCTGTCATGGTGTACAGCTTAGCACCGGTTATTTGAGTGGCTCCTCGCCGCGGTGCAGATCATTCCAATCGCTGACGAATTCGTCGGCGCTCCAGTCGATATCGTCATTTTCGGGATGCGTGATGAGGCCGTCGGCTGCGGCGGCGATGGCGGCAGCTTCGCCGCGGGGCAGGGACGAGAGGTATCTGATGCGGATGTCGCTGACGAGGTCCCAGTAGGCGGCGCGGGCAAAGGCGTCGATATTTGCAGCCTTGATGCCGAGAAGGCCGACGAGCGGTTCCTGCTCGTGGGCGTCGTACTGATCCTGGATCGTCTCGAAAATATCGCCCGCGTCGCCGCCGTACTTGGTCAGAAGAGAAATGAGGTTCGTTTCGGGAAAAAGCTCCTGAAAGCGCGCGGAAACGGAAGTGGTAGGCATAATGGTTCTCCTTGCAAGATCATTTTGTTGCCTATAGTGTCACACAACGGGGCGTAAAAGTCAACATGGATGAAATCATCCGCCGCGCGGGCCGCGATTCTGGTCATGCGGCGGTTGACAGTGCCGGTTCACTCGTGCTATGATACGAAAACCAACAATCATACTATGTTTGTGGATGCAAAAGGCGTAACGCAGACATTTTTCCAACGTCAGGCGAAGGATCGGCGAGAGCCGATAAGAATAGCTTGACGATCAATCTGCTTGAATTTTTCAAAATCGGGGAGAGAGTATGCTCAATCAGTTTTCAAGAACGCAGCTGCTTTTAGGTCAGGATGGCATGGAGCGGCTGTACAACGCCCGCGTAGCCGTGTTCGGCATCGGCGGCGTGGGCGGCTACACGGTGGAGGCGCTGGTGCGCAGCGGCGTCGGCACGCTGGACCTCATCGACGACGACCGGGTGTGCCTGACGAACGTGAACCGCCAGATCTTCGCCACACGCAAGACCGTGGGACAGTACAAGGTGGACGTGGCGGAGGAGCGCATCAAGGAGATCAACCCGAACGCAGTTGTCCACACTTACAAGACGTTTTACGCGCCGCAGACGGCGGATCAATTTGACCTCACGCAGTATGACTACATCGTGGACGCCATCGACACCGTGACCGGCAAGCCGGAGCTCATCGAGCGGGCGCAGAAAGCGGGAACGCCCATCATCAGCAGCATGGGCGCGGGGAATAAGATGGACGCGTCCGCGTTCGAGGTGACGGACATCTACAAGACCTCTGTCTGTCCGCTGGCGAGAGTGATGCGCCGCGAGCTCAAAAAGCGCGGCATCAAAAAGCTGAAGGTCGTCTACTCCAAAGAGCCGCCCATCACGCCGCTGGACGACATGTCCATCAGCTGCCGGACACACTGCATCTGCCCGCCGGGCACGGCGCGCAAGTGTACGCAGCGACGGCAGGTTCCGGGCAGCAACGCCTTTGCGCCCGCCGCGGTCGGCCTGATTGTCGCGGGCGAGGTCGTCAAGGACCTGACCGCGTGGGAGAGACCGTTATGATCTATCTTGATTACTCAGCCAACACGCCGGCTGACCCTACCGTGCTGGATGCATTCTATCAAACGGAGCGGCGCTATATCGGAAACCCCAATTCCACCCACCCCGCAGGGTGGGCAGCGCAGGTGGAAATGGCCCGGGTGACGGACGGCATTGCGGAACTTCTGGGCGTTTTGCCCGAAGAGATCATCTACACCTCCGGCGCGAGCGAATCCAACAACCTTGCGCTCAAGGGCATCGTGCAGGCGTCCCGCCATGTGGGAAAGCACATCATCTCCACGGCGCTGGAGCATTCCTCCGTGGGCGGCGCACTGTCCGCGCTTCAGCAGCAGGGCTGCGAGGTCGACCTCGTGGACATCCGGCGGGACGGCACCATTGATTTGGAACATCTGCGCGAGCTTTTGCGAAAGGACATGGTGCTCGTCGCCATCTGCGTGGTGGACAGCGAACTCGGCACGGTGCAGTCGATCCAAGAGATCGCGGATATTTTGAGAGACTATCCCAACTGCCGCCTCCATGTGGACGCGACGCAGGCCGTGGGGAAGACCAAGCTGGTGCTCTCCGGTGTGGACACAATGAGCATCGCGCCGCACAAGTTTTACGGCCTGCTGGTCAAAAAGAAGGACCTTGTCATCGAGCCACAGATCCACGGCGGCGGCAGCACCACGCCCTATCGCAGCGGCACGCCCGCACTGGGCATGGCGATGTCGATCGAGAAGGCGCTGCGTTTGGCGCTCGAAAATCAGAACGAGCGCATCGCACACGTTGCGGCGCTGAATCGTCTGCTGCGCGCGGAGCTTGCGAAGTATCCAAAAGTCCGCTTCAACAGTCCGGAAAACGCCGTGCCGCACATTTTGAATCTGAGCGTCAACGGCGTCAGGGGGACGACTTTTCAGCAGGAGCTTGGAAAAAATGATGTCTGCGTGTCCGTGAAGTCCGCCTGCTCGGTGGAGGGGACGCCGTCCAAGGCGGTCTACGCGGTGAGCCGCGACCGGAAAAACGCGCTGTCCTCGTGGCGCATCAGCCTCAGCCACCTGACAACAGAGGCGGAAATCGCGGAATTTCTGCAAATTTTTGACCGCTGCTATCGGGAGCTTGCGCAATGAACGCTCCGCCGCGGCGGAAGCGATTAGAGAAGAGGGAGTTATCCATGCCAAGAACGTTAGAGCCCTATCAGATGATCGAGCGGAGCATCATCAAAAAATACCGCGACGAGCTGTGGAAACCGTTTGTCTATGCGGTGAAAAAATATGAACTCATTCAGGCGGGGGACAAGATCGCCGTGTGCATCTCCGGCGGCAAGGACTCGATGCTGATGGCAAAGCTCATGCAGGAGCTTCACCGCCACAGCGACGTGCCGTTTGAGCTGGTGTTCCTCGTCATGGACCCAGGCTACAACGCCATCAACCGCCAGCGCATCGAGAGCAACGCGGCGCTGCTGCACATCCCCATCACGGTATTCGAGACCAATATTTTCGAGGTGGCCAACAGCACGGACAAATCGCCCTGCTACCTCTGCGCCCGCATGCGGCGCGGCCACCTTTACAGCAAGGCCAAGGAACTCGGCTGCAACAAGATCGCGCTGGGCCATCACTTTAACGATGTGATCGAGACGACGGTGATGGGCATGTTTTACGGCTCGCAGATGCAGGCCATGCTGCCAAAGCTCCACAGCGACAACTTTGAGGGCATGGAGCTCATCCGCCCGATGTACTGCATCCACGAGGAGAACATCATCGCCTGGCGGCAGTACAACCAGCTCGAGTTCATCCAGTGCGCCTGTCGCTTTACAGAAAACTGCACCATCTGCGACAACGGTGGAGGCGGCTCAAAGCGTCAGGAGATCAAGACGCTGCTGCGCCGCTTAAAGCGGGACAACCCCAACATCGAAAAATCCATCTTCAACAGCATCCACACCGTCGCGCTCGACACCTTCCCCGGCTACAAGACAAAGGGAGAAGTGCAGTCGTTTTTGGAGCATTACGATCAATGAGCAGGTGGGAGAGGAACGGAAAATTCGGCAAATGCCGAATTCTCGCCCTGCTTTGCTTGAAGAAAAAAGAAGCATTTGCCACAGCATGCGGCAAATGCTTCTTTTTATTATTGCTTTGATTCGAAATCCAGCGGAGCGACCGCATTATGACAGATCATCCCCGTCCAGCAGGGCCTCTTTCAGCGTGCGCCAGCCGAGCACCGCGCATTTGACACGTGCGGGCATGTGGGCGATGTCGCGCAGGGCGGAGGCCTCTTCCAGACTGTCGATCTCTTCTTCCGACGCCTCGCCCTGGATCATTTTTAGGAAGATCTCGCCCATTTTCAGCGCGTCTTCCTTCTTCTTGCCGACGATCATGCCGAGCATGATGTCCGCCGACGCCTGCGAGATGGCGCAGCCGTCGCCGACGAATGCACCGTCCGTGATCACATCGCCGTCAAGCTTCAGTTTGAGGAAGATGTCGTCGCCGCAGCTCGGGTTGACGCCCTCGAGTACGATGTCGGCGTCCGGAAGGTCGTGCTTGAACTCCGGATGCAGGTTGTGCTCGGTGAGAATTTCATTGTAAAAGCTTCTATTTTCCATAACCCATTCGCTCCCTTAGCGTGGAAATGCTGTCAAGCAGCCGGTCGACCTCGGCTTCCGTGTTATAAAACGCGAGGCTTGCCCGCGCGGTGGACGGATGCTTCAAATAGGCCAGAAGCGGCTGCGCGCAGTGATGGCCTGCGCGGATGGCGACGCCGTCGCTCGCGAGGATCTCACTGATGTCGTGCGGGTGAACGCCGTCCACCGTAAAGGTGATGATGCCGCAGTGCTCCTCGGGCTTTTCCGAGCCCAGCACGTGGACGTGCGGCATCTCGCCGATCGCGTCCATCGCGCGGCGGGTCAGCGCGACCTCTTGCTGATGCATCGCTGTAAAGCCGATGCTCTTGACATAGTCAATGGCCGCATGCAGGCCCACGGCGTCTGCCGCGTTGACCGTGCCGGCCTCGAACTTGTGCGGGAGCTCGGCGAAGACCGCACCATCGCGGGTGACAGATTCAATCATCTCGCCGCCGGTGAGGAACGGCGGCATGGCGTTCAGCAATTCTTCACGTCCGTAGAGAACGCCGATGCCCATGGGGCCGTAGACCTTGTGGCCGGAGAAGGCAAAGAAATCCGCGTCCAATGCTTGCACGTCCACCGGAATGTGCGGCGTGCTCTGCGCGCCGTCGGCGACCAGCACCGCGCCGGCGCGATGCGCCAGCGCCGCGAGCTCGCGGATGGGATTCACGCGGCCTAAGACGTTCGAAACGTGCGTGCAGGCGACGATCTTTGTTTTCGGCGTGATGAGGGCTTCGACCTTATTTAAGTCCAGCGTGCCGTCCATTTCGCATTCCATAAATTTGAGCGACGCGCCGGTCTGGCGGCAAACCATCTGCCAGGGGAGAAGGTTGCTGTGGTGCTCCATGATGGAGACGAGCACCTCGTCCCCGGCCTTCACGTGGGAGAGACCGTAGCTGTAAGCCACTAAATTGATGCTCTCGGTGGTGTTGCGGGTGAAGATGATCTCGCGGCTGCTCTTCGCGTTCAGAAAGGCGCGAACGGCCTCGCGCGCGTTTTCGTAAGCCTCCGTCGCGGCGATGCTCAGGGGATAGAGGCCGCGCAGCGGGTTGGCGTTCTGACTCTTATAAAACTCCGTCACGGCGTCCAGCACGCACTGCGGGCGCTGCGCCGTCGCGGCGTTGTCTAAATAGGCGACATCCTGACTCTTGAGCAGGGGGAAGTCGTCCCGATATGCATGCGCCATCTTACAGCACCTCCTCAAGCTCGGAGAGGATCGCGGCCTGCGCCGCTTCATCCTCGATCGTGCGGGCCAGCCGCTCGATGGCGGCGCGGGCCATGATGTTTTCCGCCTCCGCTGCGGAAATGCCGCGGCTTTCAAAGTAGAACAGCGTGTCCTCGTCCAGCTCGCCGATGGTCGCGCCGTGGTTGCCGACGACGTTTTCCTCGGCGCACAGGATCAGCGGCACCGTCTTGTTGACGACGCCGTCGCCCAGCATCAAAACCGTCTCCTGCTCGCTGCCGACAGAGCCCGCGGAGCCCTTCTTAAAGTCGATGGTCCCGCGGAAGATCTTCTGCGCGTCGTCCTTGAGCGTACCGGCGGCATTGATTTCGCTCGTGGTCTTCTGGCCCCAGTGGTTCACGACAAGGTTCATGTCCACGGTCTGCTGTTTCTGGCCCAGATACCCGATGCCCGCCGTGAAGCCCGCGCCATTGCCGTTCAGCTCGAACTGGCCGTCGCTGTACACGTCGCCGCGGCCCAGCAGGACCTGGATCAGCTCTACCTGACCGTTTTCGGCGCACTCGCCGCTCGTCTCCAGACGGAGAAGCGAGCCCTGTGCCGCATTCTGAATCTGCACGAGCCGCACCTTTGCGTCCTTTTCAACGTGGAGCGCCGTGCGCACGAGCAGGCCCTTTTCCGCTCTCAGCGTTTCAAACACCGTGACGGTCTGGCCCGCGGGCACGTGGATGTCGACCGTCTTCTCGCCGCGCTCGCCGGAGCCAGTGATCTCAAGCCGCTCGGTCTGACCGGCGGCGGTGATTTTCTCTTCGCCCAAATCGTCGGCCTGTCCCCAGGTGAGGGCCGTTTCGTTCACACCCAGCCGGTTCCAGGTACGGGTCGGGAGCCGGTTGATCAAAATCGTATCGTTCATGTCCAAACTCCTTTCAGCCAATGCTGCCTTTCATCTCGAGCCGGATGAGGTTGTTCATTTCCACCGCGTACTCCACCGGCAGCTCCTTGGAGACATTGTCGGCAAAGCCGCTGACGATCATCGCGCGCGCGTCCTCCTCGCTCATGCCGCGGCTCATCAGATAGAAGACGGCCTCGTTGCTGATCGCGCCGATCTTCGCCTCGTGGCCGATGGCCGCGTCCTTCGTGCGGATGTCCATTGCGGGGATGGTGTCGGAGCGGGACTCGGAGTCCAGCATCAGCGACTGGCACGACACGGCGGACTTGGCGCCCTTGGCGCCCTTTTCCACGACGACGCTTGAGCGGAATGTGCTGATGCCGCCGCTCTTGCTGATCGAGCGCGTGTTCATATAGGAGCTCGTATTTTTGCCCACATGGACGACCTTTGCGCCGGTATCGAGGTTCTGCCCCGCACCGGCGAACGTAACGCCGGTGAACTCCATGCGGGAATTGTCACCTTTTAAGATGCTCATGGGGTACAGGCAGCCAACATGGGAGCCGAAGGAGCCGGAGATCCACTCGATCGTGCCGCCCTCTTCCACCAGCGCACGCTTGGTATTCAGGTTGTACATGTTCTTCGACCAGTTTTCGATCGTCGAGTAGCGGAGTTTGGCCCCCTTCTTGACGTACAGCTCCACGCAGCCAGCGTGGAGGTTTGCCACGTTGTACTTCGGCGCGGAGCAGCCCTCAATGAAGTGCAGGCTCGCGCCCTCGTCCACGATGATGAGCGTGTGCTCAAACTGGCCGGCGCCCTTGGCATTCAGGCGGAAGTAGGACTGCAGGGGAATGGAGAGGTGCACACCCTTGGGCACGTACACGAACGAGCCGCCGGACCACACCGCGCCGTGGAGCGCCGCGAACTTGTGATCGTGGGGCGTCACGAGCTTCATGAAGTACTTGCGCACCATGTCGGCATATTCGCCCTTTATGGCGCTCTCCATATCGGTGTAAACCACGCCCTCGGCCGCCACGGAATCCTTGACGTTGTGATAGACAAGCTCGGAGTCGTACTGCGCACCCACACCGGCGAGGGATTTTCTCTCTGCCTGCGGGATGCCAAGGCGCTCGAAGGTCTCCTTGATGTCCTCCGGCACGTCCTTCCAGTCGTTGCGCATCTTGGTGTTCGGGCGAACGTAGGTCGCGATATGATCCATATCAAGGCCCTCAATCGACGGGCCCCAGTTGGGGATCTTCATTTCATTGTAGATCTGGAGGGATTCGAGCCGGAACTGCTGCATCCACACGGGATCGTCCTTCTCCTTGGAGAGCTTTTCGACGATCTCCGGCGTCAGGCCGGATTCCATGCGATACGCGTCGTTTTCCTCGTCCCGAATGTCGTAGACGCTGCGGTCCACGTCCTCCACATAGGTCTTTTCTTTCAAGTCTGCCATGTCAAGAGCCTCCCGATTCAGTCTTCCTTCAGGCTGCTGAATCCCTTTTCGTTGATCTCATCCACCAGTTCGGCGCCGCCGTTGCGGACGATGACGCCCTCTTCCATCACGTGGGCCGCGTCCACATGGAGCGCTTCCAGAATGCGCGTGGAGTGGGTGATGATGAGAAGCGAGCCGTGCGTCCGCTCACGGAACAGGCGCACGCCCTCGCTGACGGTGCGGACCGCGTCGACGTCGAGGCCGGAGTCGGTCTCATCGAGAATCGCGAGCTTGGGCTCGAGCATGAGCATCTGCAAAATTTCGGCTTTCTTCTTCTCGCCGCCGGAGAAGCCCACGTTCAGGTCGCGCTCGGCATAGCTCTCGTCCATGTTCAAAAGGGCCATGGTCTCTTTGAGCTTTTTCTTGAAGTCCCACAGGCGCAGGCGGTCGCCGGTCTTCTGCTCGAGCGCGCTGCGGATGAACGCGCTCAGCGTTACGCCGGGGACCTCCAGCGGGTTCTGGAAGGACAGGAAAATGCCCTTTTTCGCGCGCTCGTTGACGGGGAGCTCCGTGATGTCCTCGCCGTTAAAAATGATCGAACCGCCGGTTACGCTGTAGGTCGGATTGCCGGTGATGGCATAGCCCAGCGTCGACTTGCCGGTGCCGTTGGGGCCCATCAGCACATGGGTCTCATCCTGTCCCACGGCCAGATCCACACCGTGGAGAATTTCCTTTTCCTCGACCCGCACGTGCAGGTTCTGAATCTCTAAAAGTGCCTTACTCATATTGAACCACCTTATCTTCTTTCCGTGCCGTTCAGGACGGCCGGTGTTTTTTCATTGACTCGCATGAATTGCGCCAGCGTATGATTGTCGACATAGCTGTTGATCTGGTCTTCCAGCCCCTGCCAGAAAAGCCGCGCGTCGCAGTCGCAGGAAGCGCCGCAGCCGGAGCCGTCCTCAGCCTGACACGCGATCGGCGACAGATTTCCCTCCACCGCCCGCAGAATTTCACCTACGGGGTAATCCTCGGGGGAGCGGGTCAGGCGGTAGCCGCCCGATTTGCCCACGGCGCTCTCGACCAGATTCGCACGGCTCAGCGCGGCCATGATGCTCTCCAGATATTTTTTGGAGAGCTGCTGGCGCTGCGCGACGTCGCTCAAACGATGCCACTCGCCGCCTCCGTGCTCGGCCATATCCAGCATGACCCGCAAAGCGTAGCGCCCTTTTGTTGAGATCATCATGCGGCATGCCTCCTTGCTCATAATTGCCTACCTTGCAGATAGGAATTTTAGCGCTTAATTCCTACTGTGTCAATAGGCATTTACAAAAAATTTGATTTATGATGATAAAAAGCACTGTGCAGCTGTGACAAATGTCTGCCGCGC
>ERZ1026898.1810-NODE-1810-length-10001-cov-20.481500_pt1 | contig 10001 bp, 15 predicted proteins | sample MGYA00380178_ERZ1026898 | MGnify/ENA primary metagenome ERZ1026898 (study PRJEB33269, sample SAMEA4719814) | human gut metagenome | biome: human-associated habitat; feature: organic feature; material: feces | place: Cameroon | collected 2013-10 ... | reverse complement strand
GCCTCGGCTGTGCTTGGCATCTCGTACACCGTGCGCTATTTTGGTGAAAATTACGCCATTGCACCGGTTCTGAACAACATCCATGCCTGCGTTTACTGCTGGATCGCAATCCTTGGCATCCTCGCAACAATGAAAAACTATGCCGACATCTCAACCGCATTCACACACTGGATGGCGAAGAAGTCATGGGGGTTGTACATTTTTCATTATCTGCCCATTGCTATGATCTCGTATGAATTGCACGAACACGCCCCAAACACACCGGAAGTGCTGGTCTATCTGCTGGTGGGAATCGGTGCCTTTGTGGGCGCGTTTCTGCTGAATGAAGTCATCAGCCGGATCCCGATTCTGCGCTGGTGCGTCCTTGGAATCGGAAAGGAGAAAAAACGTGTTTAAGGACAATTTGATCTCGCTTCGTAAGATCCACGGTTACTCACAGGACGAACTGGCGGAAAAAATCGGCGTGACCCGCCAGACTTTATCCAAATACGAAACCGGAGAATCTCTGCCGGACATTGAACGCTGCAAGCGGCTGGCAGATATTTTCGGTGTTTCCTTGGATGACCTCGTGAATTACGAGAAAACCGACCGGGAAAACTTAGGGCTGGAAGTGCCACCCAAGGGAAAACACGTTTTTGGCATGGTAAAAGTGGGAGATAAAGGGCAGATCGTCATCCCCGCAAATGCACGGAAGATATTTGACATACAACCGGGGGATAATCTGCTGATCCTTGGGGACGAGGAACAAGGCATCGCCATCCTCAAAGAGAAAAGTTTTCTGGAGCATCTGCGCCTGATGGAACGTATGCGGCACATGGAATCCCATGAATAATCAGACGTTGCGGAAAATGCCCTCTCTGCACCGAATGCTGCGAAGCTGCGTATGGTTTATCCCCAGCAGTGCATCCATCTCCTGCGCGGCATTCGCATAGCGGCTGTTCTGGTGATGCACCAGAATGTAGTCCGCTTCCCTGATCTTCCCGGATGCCTGTTGGCAGAAGCTGCGTACAGGTGCAGCCAGTGCAAAGACCCAAATGGGGGAGCAGATCGTCACATGGTCATACCGCGTTAGGTCAACGCTCACAGGTTCGATTGGCATTGCCCAGCGGTGCATCCCATAGCGTCCGCACCACCAGAAGCCCAGCGTTCCCTCTGTGCGCTCCGTGGAGCAAACTTCATAGAGAGCGGCACCGGTCCGATCCGCTTCTTCCATCGCCTGCTTTTTCACATAGCCCATCCGGGAGAAATAAACCACCAGCCGTTTGGGGTCCGTTCCGATATTGGGATAATCACTTTCCTGAACTACAAATTGCTCCTGCTGATAAAATACCCATGCGGCATACCCAGTTGCAGCCTGACAGAAGCCAATCACAAAAAACGCCGTAGACATGAAATTCAGCGGGAATATATAAAACTGGATGCAGATCCACAGCATCAAACTTACACCGAAGATACCGCCCATGATAACGCCGGACTTCTTTCTTGCAAGCAGCAGCCCAGCAGCAGTCAGATTCGTGAGGCCATTTACGATAAGAAGTGCATAGCCAGAAAAGGTAAAATCCTGAAAAACTACCTCTGCAAAGGGCAATACCTGAAAATAAGGGAGCATTGTGTCCATTCCCATCAGCTTTCCGCTGGGGTCCAGCAGCATCCCAAGGGAACCACCTACTGCGCCGATGGCTACAAAGAGCGTCCAGAAAATCAATAGGCGGCGGGCTGTCTGATATCGAGAGTGTTGTTTCATTTTGTTTTCCTCCATAGTAAATATAGCAGTTTGCGTTTTTAATGCACAAGCAACATCCGCAAACTGCATATCGCAAATATGCTGTTTTGATTGGCACTATTTTTGAAAATTGCGATAAAAAAGACGCAGTATGCACCGAAACTTCGGTCAGCACTGCGTCTTGCGTCTGTCTGAAAGGTTCTTTTTTTGATAGGACGTTTTTCTATCCATACTCACGCTGCATCACGTTCACAGAAATTTCCTTATGAAGAAACATTTGACAAACTAACATTCGTTAGCTATACTATAATTGTTGCAATGCTGGTTGTCAAGAGTTCCTTTGCATCTTACCGCCGGAATTCTGCATCATACGATGCGTTCTATTGACAGCCGGAAATCTTTATCTTATCATAATGCCAGACGCTTAGACGCAGTGCAAACCGAAAATCGGTTTTGTGCTGCGTCTTTTGTTTTATAGGAGAAAAATTATGAGCAAGTATGAACCATTATGGGAATGGGTCGGAAAGCAACCGGCAAAGAATTTTACGCTGACCTTTGCGGAGATTCAGCAGATTCTTGGCTTTCCCATCGACCACTCGTTTTTGACCTATAAAAAAGAACTGCTGGCTTATGGGTATCGGGTGGTCAAAATATCCATGAAAAAACAAACAGTAAACTTTCAAAAAACATCGGATTTGCGTGATTGACACGAAGCATATCGCTTTTGTGACGAGCAGATTCTTTTGTGATGATCGTTGTTGGAATCTGCCTGTTGGCGGTTCAAATCATATCTCTTACGTCTTTTATCCAAGGAGGTTGTCAATTATGGATTTTATCTTGAAAAATGCAGTCCCAGTTCTCTGTATTGCCCTTGCTGCGCCACTCGTCCTTTCTTCTTGCAGCCGGACAGTAAGTTCTTCCGAAACCATTTCTCCTGTAAGCAGCGCAGTTCAGGAGCAAGCCCCCTCTGCTGAATCGGAAGATCTGGCAGAAAGCGCAACTTCTTCTGATGAAAGCTGGAAAGCCGATTTTGAAAAAAGCCTTTGGGAAAATTACAACGTCACCCCAGAATACTATGAAGATCTGGGGGATGGCGTCTATCAGGTCTACGTCAAAATGGATGAAAAAACCGTGCCCTATGTTTGCGTAGATTCTGCTACGGGAGACTATCACGGTTAAGTTGAACACAACTGGGGATGCCAGCCGGTGGAGAGTGTTGAAGTGATCATGGATGCCGCCAGGCTACGGTAATGAGCTGCTTGCAGACAAAACAAAGCATAAATCATCGGGAAAAGTGGCGGTCATATTGATAGAATAGAGCCACAGCAGCACAAAGGAGAAACGTTATGGAATGGATGAAGATCATCGGCGATTCGGTTCAGTTTATCGAAGAACATTTAACAGAAGATTTATCGGTGGACGAAATTGCCAAAGCGGTAAATGTATCTCCATTCTATTTCCAAAAAGGATTTGCTATGCTCTGTGGCTTTTCAGTCTCCGAATACATCCGTAATCGGCGTCTTGCTCTTGCAGGACGTGATCTGACTACAACGGATGAAAAAGTGATTGAGATCGCCTTGAAGTATGGTTACGATTCGCCGGACAGTTTTGCCAAAGCGTTCACCCGATTTCACGGAGTTACACCAATGGCAGCTCGCCGAAACAATGTCATGCTCAAATCTTTTGCGCCGCTGAAAATCAAATTTACTTTGGAAGGTGGCTATTTAATGGACTACAAGATCATGCACAAAGATGCGTTTACCGTACTGGCAAACGCAAAGACGTTTCCTTATGAGGGCGCAAAAACTCTCTGCCCGCAGTTCTGGCAGGAGCATTTTGCTTCAGGCAAGGGCAAAATTGTCATGGGTACTTATGGCATCAATATCGACCCCGCCATGGGACATGACAGCTTTGAGTATTTGATTGCAGACCCCTGCAAGCCGGAGCAGGAAGCACCGGAGGGTTTCGCTGTTTGGACGATTCCTGCTTTTACATGGGCAGTGTTTCCTTGTGTGGGGGCGATGCCGAATGCGTTGCAGGATGCCAACGCCCGTATTTTCTCCGAGTGGCTTCCGGCCATCAAAGACTACGAGTTTGCCGCCGGTTACTGCGTAGAGTATTATGATGCCCCCTCCAAGTATGAAAAGGGCACGCAGGATGAAAAATATTACTGCGAGATCTGGATCCCGGTTAAGAAAAAGTAACGTTATTCACTGAATCAAGTATCATTACGCTGTCGGAGTAGCATCCGGCAGCGTTTCTTGTGTTATCTGCCGTTTTACTGCAACTTACCCCCTGATTTTTACAACTTACCGCACCCATCATGGAACAATCGGGCGTTCTGTGCTATATTCTTTACAGGGAAAGGAGTGAGGACATGAAGGTAACGGTGGAACAGATCGCTCCAGAGCGAGCGGAAGAAGTTTTGCTGCGGTGCCACGACTCCAAAGAACCTTGGGTGGAGGAAATCCAAAGCATGACTGCCGGGCAGATCACCGTCAACGGCATGGCAGACGGGAAACTGTGTCGGCTGAAGCTTGGCGACATCTATTATTTTGAAGTAGTGGATGGAAACGCTTTTTTCTACTGCCAGAAAGAGGTGTTTTCCAGCAAGCAGAAGCTCTACGAATTTGAAGCTTTGTGTGTGGGCACCATGCTGTTCCGGTGCAGCAAGTCCATGATCCTGAATGCCGGGAAAATAGAGTATGTCCTGCCCTCTCTTTCCGGCCGCTTTGAGGCGGTTCTGGACAATGGCGAAAAAGTGATCATATCCCGGCAGTATGTCAGCACCCTCAAACGGCTGCTGGGACGATAAGGAGGAGCGTATGAAAAAGATCGAATTCTGGCTGCATCGGTTTGTTTTTGTGTATGGACTTATCATGCTCAGCACCTTTTTCATGTGTCTGCTGTTCAACCCCACCAGCGAACTTCCCGTTGTCACATTTTTTGGACGCTGCATCCTGCTGACGCTGGTCAGCATGCTGACCCTTCTCGTCTATGCCTCCGGCGAAGAGCTGAGCAATCGTGCATGGTGGGCCCGCACCATCCTGCACGCAATTTTGCTGGAAGCGGTGCTGCTCCCCCTTGCCCATCACTGGGGGTTTTGGTACAACACGCTGAATGGGCTGATTTACGGCACATTTATTCTGGCGGCAAAAGGCTTGTGGCATCTCATCGACTTCGGACAGAGCTTTTATATGGCAGCAGTGCTGAACGAACAGATCCGAAAGCGCAAGCGGGAGGAGATCCGGAAGGAAGGTACGAACAATGGATAAAACGGATTGGATCCGCTGCCCGAAGTGCGGCAGCAAAACACGCACCATGATCCGGGAGCATACGGTACTGGAAGATTTTCCGCTGTTCTGCCCCAAGTGCAGGTATACCTGCGTGATCCGCTTCATGGATGGAAAACTGGAAGAAATCAAACAGCCGGACGCTAAGACGCAGAGCTGAACTGGATGTGAGGTCGAGTTCGTTCTGCGTTTTTTTGACGCTGCCCTGCAAAACCGGAACCAGAAAGAGAAAAGGCAATAAGAACTTAGGAGGAATATTATCATGCAACATAGCGCACTGGTCGTGATCGACCTTCAAAACGACATCACGAAAAACTACAAAGAGATCATCGAAAAAGTCAATACGGCGATTGATTGGGCAGTTAAAAAGAACCTGTGGATCGTTTACATTCAGCACAACAATCTGTCTGCGGGAACAAGGACTTTCAAGCCCGGCACCCGTGGAGCAGAGCTTGTGCCGGAAATGAATGTCGTATCCGACCATATCTTTACGAAGTCAAAAAGCAATGCTCTGACCAGCGAGGCTTTCGCCGCCTTCCTTCAGGAGCACGGCATTACCGATTTTTATATTGCCGGTGCTGATGCAGCAGCCTGCATCAAGTCTACCTGCTATAACATGGCCCAAAAAGGTTATACCGTTCATGTCCTGTCAGACTGTATCACCAGCTACGATAAAAAGAAACTGCCCGAAATGCTTGCATATTACGAAAGCAAGGGCTGCTCTGTTGTGGAACTTCATGAGGTTACGCAGTGCTGACAGAATATGAAAAAACTCTACGAGAAAAACCAGCTGACCTTTGCGCTCCTGTGGATCGTGGTTTACTGCGTCCTGCAATCTCTGGCAAATCCGCTTAACAAAAGGATTGGAATTGAATACTCGGCAAGTGCTGCTTTCTGCATCTTGCAGGCGGTCATTCTTTTTGCCTTTATCCGAAAGAACCATTTGCAAAAGCGATACGGGCTTTGCAGATCGTCTGTTTCTGCAAGTCGGTTTCTTTATTATGTGCCGCTTTTTATTTTAGCAAGCGGAAATCTTTGGAACGGCATTGCGCTCAATTATTCGCTGCCAGAAACCATTTGCCGTATTGTGTGTATGCTCTGCATTGGTTTCTTGGAGGAAATGATCTTCCGGGGCTTACTGTTTGCAGCGATTGCAAAGGATACTGTCAAGTCTGCCGTTGTCATATCAAGCGTGACCTTCGGCATCGGACATATCATCAACCTGTTCAACGGCAGCGGTATGGAGCTGGTCAATAATCTGTGCCAGATCATTTTTGCAATTGCAGTGGGTTTCCTGTTGGTCACGATTTTTTATCGTGGCGGCAGCCTGCTGCCCTGCATCCTCGCCCATTCCGCCATCAACACCCTTGGTACATTTGCGAATGATGCCGGTCTGACCATGGAAATGCGCTTGCTGCATCTCGGTGCCCTGATTGCGATTACGGTAGCCTATACCTTGATCCTGACAAGAATGCTCCCGAATAGTCAACGGAAAGTAGGTTGTGAAAATGAACGATAAAACAAGCATTACCGCCCTGATGAGTTCCTTTGGACGGGCGTTTCATACGGAAAACGAAGTGCATCCGGTTTTTGTGGACCCGCTTGCCAAAGGGCTGATGACGGCAGAAGAATACGATGCCGTGCAGGGGTATATTCTGAATGGTGCTCGGTTTTTTGAACCGGATCTTGACACAAGCGGGCTTACCGACAAAGAAATCGTCCGGTTGCTCGTCAACAAACACATTGCGCCCTCCCCCTTGTGTCGTGCTGCGTATACCGAAAGCCTGCTGAAAAATATAGCGCAGACCGGGATCTCGCAGTATGTCATTTTGGGTGCGGGCATGGACACCTTTGCTTTCCGGGAGAAGGAATTTGTATCGGAACACCGGGTCTACGAGGTTGATCATCCACTGACCCAGAAGGACAAGCGAGCCCGCATTGCCCGTGCAGGATGGTACGTCCCGGAAAAGCTTACTTTTGTACCGGTTGATTTTGCAAAAGACCGCCTTTCGGAACGGCTGATTGCAAACGGCTTCGATAAAAGGCAAGAAACGCTGTTTTCATGGCTTGGCGTAACGTATTATCTTTCTGTGGAGGCTATTGATAAGACCCTTGGTGAAATTGCCGACCTTTCCGCAGAAGGAAGCGCACTTGTGTTCGACTGCCCGGATGAGGGCTTCTTCTCCGCCCCCGAAAAGCGAGTGCAAAACACCATTATGATGGCAAAGGCAGGCGGTGAACCGATGCAGTCGGCGTTTTCGTATGCGGAACTGGAAAAGCTGCTGGGCAGACACGGCTTTCGGATCTATGATTGGCTGGCCCCCTGCAACATTCAGACCCGCATCATAGAAAGTGCCGGAGCCAATCTGAAAGCATTTGAACACGTTAATTATTGCCTTGCGGTCAGAAAGGGCTGAAATGCGTTTGAACGTCTTGAAGGTACGTTATCGGCTCCGTGAGTCGAAGCAGTATGAACGCAGCAGCAATGTTTGATAGATTGCTATAAGCGGGTGTTGCTCTGCATCTTTTTTCAAAAGGAGTCCTCGTGGAAACACAAATGAAACTGGAGCATAAGATCGAACTTCGATGGCTGATCCGATTTGCTCTCCCAACTATTTTTTCTAACATCTTTGGAAATCTATATACTGCGGTAGACGGTATCTTTGTTGCCCGCTTTGTGGACACGGATGCGCTGTCCGCCATAAACATCTCTATGCCGATGGCCTACCTTGCCTCGGCGCTGGGAATGATGTTCGGCACCGGTGGAAATGCCCTGATTGCAAAAAAATCGGTGAGGGAAAGCAACAAGAAGCCCTTGAAGATTTTTCTCTGCTGATGGCGGTTGCTTTTCTATTCAGCTTGGTGTTATCTGCCCTATGCTTTATTTTTCTTGACCCTTTGTGCCGGTTCCTTGGTTCCGATGAGGCACTGTTGCACTACTGCCGTCAATACATGATTCCGGGATTGATCTCCATCCCGTTCGCCGTGTTCGGTATGATGTTTCAGCTCGGTTTTATCACCGTGGGCAAAGCTGGTCTTGGTGCTTTCCTTTCGGTTTTAGGCGGCGTTTTGAACATCATGCTGGACTGGCTGTTCATGGGTGAATTTGATTGGGGATTGACCGGAGCTGCCATCGCCACCGGCATCGGCTATGCTGTTCCGTCTGTGATAGGCGTTATTTGGTTCTGTGCAAACAGAAAACAGGCTCTTTATGTAGTCCGCCCGAAATGGCGAGCAAAGACTATCATTGATAGTTGCATGAACGGATCATCCGAGATGGTCAGCTTGACCACCCTCTGCCCGATTTGTCTGGATTCCTCTCAGGGAGCAAAGGGCGTTCGTGTCCGGCGCGCAGACCCCAAGCAGAAAATCAAGGATGTCTGCACCTACTGCCAGATTCGCTACGGTTTCGATTATTATGTGCAGCCCGATAAGAACGCTGGGCAGTATGTGAAGCGAGGCCACTTCGATGATGAATCTGAATGCGCTTAAAATCGACCCGGAGTTTCAGGGCAAGATTCCACCCCTGAATTTTGAAGAAGAACAACAGCTTGAGCAGAACATTCTCCATGAGGGGCGGCTGCTCAACCCAATCATCATCTGGAACGGCTTTATTTTGGACGGACACACTCGCTATCGAATCCTGCGGAAGCATCCGTTCATCGCCTACCAGATACAGGAGATCAAACTGGACAACCGTTATGCAGCTCTTTCGTGGATCTGCCAGAACCAACTTGGACGCAGAAATCTTGACCCGGAACGAAAGAAGTTCCTGATGGGCAAGCTGTATGAATCTGAAAAGCCGGCACGGGGCGGCTCCAAAGAGCGGGCGCACGATGAGAACGGACGGTTCACCTCAATAGCTCAAAATGATCCATTGAGGGCAAAGCCGCTCTCTACCTGTGAGCGCATTGCCGCACAGAACGGCGTTGGGGCTGCTACCGTAAAGCGAGCGGAGAAGTATGCCAAAGGTGTAGACGCTGCGGAAGATGCAGTCCCCGGTGCAAGAGAAGAAATCCTGACCGGGCGCATCAAGGCAACGGATGCGGAGATCACCGCCTTGGCAAAAACGCCAAAGGCAGAAATTCCTGCGGCTCTCGCGGAATTGCGGAAGCCAAAGCAGGAACGTCAGCCCCGAAAAGCCGAAACAACTTCTTCAAAACAAACGCTTTCTGAAATCAGTAAAAGCATCCAAGGGCATCAACGCCAGCTCACTGAAGAAGAAAAAGCCTCTCTGCAGGCATCCATTGATAATCGCTATCAGGAACGAGCCGTTGCAAATGGTTCGTTGATGATGTGCGAAGTGCAGGGTGCCAAAGAGGACTTCATTCGCCGCTGGAATACGATTTTCAAAGAATACCCGGATGTTTTTGAAGATTCGGATTGCCGCAAGATCATTCACGACTTGACTGAAGATGCCGTACAGTATCTTCTGAAAATAAAGGAGAAAACAATATGATGCTTTCCAACCTGAACCTTTCCAGCCTGCCGGAGTGCAACTTTGAAGTGCGGTACGTTGACAGCGTTCTGCTGAACCCCTGCGCCGAGTACCAGCGACTGCTCCGCATGGGCAAGGTCGCGCAAATCGCAGCCAACTTTTCGGAGTACATCGCTAATGAGCCGAAGGTCAGCTACCGGGATGGCCGCTACTTCGCCTTTGACGGACAGAATACCATCGAGGCACGGAAAACGTGCAACGGTGGACGTGATCTCCCGATTCGCTGCAAGGTCTTCTATGGCCTTTCCAAAGAGCATGAAGCTCTGCTGTTTGCTGTGCAGACAGGCATTTCCAGTGAACTGACCGCTGGCGAACGGCTCCGTGCCAAACTGGTCGCTCACGAAGAAAACGCCTGTGACTTTGTTTCGGTAACGGAGGCTAACTATTAAAAGTCAAGCCCTAAAATGAAAAAATCCGTCATCCATTCGCTGTCCCTGACAAACAGCATTCAAATGCTGGTCTTGGAACAGCGAAGGCGACGGAGAGA
>ERZ1026898.1806-NODE-1806-length-10021-cov-19.069837_pt1 | contig 10021 bp, 8 predicted proteins | sample MGYA00380178_ERZ1026898 | MGnify/ENA primary metagenome ERZ1026898 (study PRJEB33269, sample SAMEA4719814) | human gut metagenome | biome: human-associated habitat; feature: organic feature; material: feces | place: Cameroon | collected 2013-10 ... | reverse complement strand
GCCTGCATCCGCAGCGAGCTGGACCTGACCGCCCAGCGCCGCATCGCCGTGCTGGACCCCGTAAAGCTGATCGTGGACAACTACCCCGCTGACAAGACCGAGTACTTTGACGTGGCCAACAACCCCAACCGCGAAGCAAACGACACCACCACCCGCAAGGTGGCCTTTACCCGCGAGCTGTGGATCGACAGTGAGGACTTTGCCGAGGTGCCGCCTCCCAAGTTCAAGCGCCTGACCGTGGGCGGCGAAGTCCGTCTGATGGGCGCTTACATCGTCAAGTGCGAGAGCGTGGAGAAGAACGCCGACGGCAGCATTGCCGCCATCCACTGCACCGCCGATCTCGAGACCGGCAACGGCAACCCCGCCGACGGCCGCAAGGTCAAGGGCACCATCCACTGGGTCAGCGCCGCCCACGCTGTGGACGCCGAAGTGCGCCTGTACGACAAGCTGTTCACCGAGGCCAACATGAACGCCATCCCCGAGGGCAGCGACTACAAGGATTACCTGAACCCGGAAAGCGTGGTCGTGCGCAAAGGCTGCAAGCTGGAAGAGAGCCTGAAGGACGCAAAGCCCGGCGAAAAGTTCCAGTTCGTGCGCACCGGCTTCTTTACTCCGGACTCGAAGAACCCGGGTGTTTACAACCGCGTTGTCACCCTGCGCGACAGCTTCAAGCCCGCAAAGTAAAAAGCCAAAGGAGCAGCTAACCTCTTATGAAGAAGAAAATGATCCGGAATATCATCCTCATGGCTGTGATCACCGTGATCATGGCAGTTGCGCTCAGCCTGTACATCCAGAACACCGGCACTGTGCCTGCCACTGACAACGCCGCGCAGCTGAACGACGGCACCTACACCGCCAGCGCACAGGGCTGCCTGAGCGAGGTGGCCGTCACCGTCACCGTCACCGGCGGCAAAGTGACCAATGTGGACATTGATGCATCCGGCGAGACTCCCGAGCTGGGCGGCACAGCTGCCGAAACTCTGGCAGCTGCATTGCTCAAGACCGGTTCTACCGCTGGCGTGGATGCTGTTTCCGGTTCCACTCTGACCAGTCAGGCCATCTTTACCGCTATGGACGACTGCCTGAATCAGGCACAGTAAATCTGTTTTGATTTTATAAAAAGGAAAGCGTCCGCAGCCCCATGCCGTTAAGATAAGCGGTTTTGGTCTGCGAACACTTTCCTTTTTGTTTTGTGGCGGGCAGCAAAAAGACCTCTGTACATGCGCACAGAGGTCTTTTGTTGTTTTCAGATCACTGGAAGATGCTGCGGAATGCGCCGCCGCTCTGCTGCTTCTGGGCCGCTGCGGCACCGGTGTACACCTTGCAGGTGGCATTCCGGCCCTCAGAGCTAGTTGCCGTGATGGTGGCTTCGCCCTCGCCAACTGCCGTTACCGTACCGTTTGCATCCACCGTGGCCACCGACGTATTGCTGCTGCGCCATGTGATGGACACAGCGGCGGGGTTCTCCACCGCTACGCTGGCGGTCAGCGTGGCTTTCTCGCCCATATTATTCAGGTACAGGCGGGCTTCGTTCAGGGTCACCCGGCCAATGTTGTTCACCACCGTCACCGCGCAGCTCAGGGTGGCACCGCGCGCCGTATCGGCATAAATGTTCGTGATGCCCTCCGCATTGGCGGTCACTACGCCATTGCCGTCCACCGTTGCAATGGACGGGTCCGCGCTGCGCCAGCTGACCACTCTGTCCCCTGCGTCCAGCGTCAGCTGCTCGTGCGGAGCGCGGTCATTGTACTCAATGTTCAGGCACAAAAAGGTGCGGTTCAGCCGGCCGCTCTCTTCGCGGGCCGACGGGCCGTTCTCCGCCATCCGGTACCCCGATGCAGCCGCCGCACCAAGCGGCACTGCCAGCAGAAGGCCGCAGGCCAATGCTGCCGCAAACACCATAGACTTTTTGACTTTCATATAGGGTCTCCTCCCTTCGCGCTGTTGTTCTTTACAGCTCCCCATTGTTAGAATACCTCTTTTGTATGAACTTTTCTAGTTGTTTTGCGCATTTTTTCTTTTTTTGACAGGTTTCGGCCCAAAATTTTGCTGTTTCGACCAAGGTTTTTGCGTAATTTCGGCACGGCGCTGCATTTGCTCGTTGTGTCTGCGGGCGCAATCTGCTAAAATACAGGAGGAATATTTTTTATTTTGCAAAGGAGTGGGCTGTTATGGGCGTATTATCCAAGCTGGAACCGGCATCGGTTTTTCATTACTTTGAGGAGATCTGCGGCATCCCGCATACTTCTCATCACGAAAAGGCGCTGAGCGACTACTGCGTGCAGTTTGCCAAGGCGCACGGCCTTGCCTGCCGTCAGGACGAAATGGGCAACGTGCTCATCAAGGCACCGGCCACGCCGGGCTACGAAAACGAGCCGGGCCTGATCTTGCAGGGCCATCTGGACATGGTGGGCGACAAGACCGCCGACTGCCCGCTGGACCTTGAAACAGATGCCATCCACCCGGTGGTGGACGGCAATTATGTGCGTGCCGAAGGTACTACCTTGGGCGGTGACGACGGCATTGCCGTGGCTTACGCGCTGGCCGTTCTGGATGCAGCGGACCTCCCGCACCCGGCACTGGAGGTCGTTCTGACCGTATGCGAGGAAGTGGGCCTTCTGGGCGCGTCTGCCATGGACCTTTCCGGCCTTGAGGGTCGGATGCTGGTAAACATCGATTCCGAGGAAGAAGGCGTTCTCACTGCAGGCTGTGCCGGCGGACGCCGCGCCGAGTGCCACCTGCCCATCCAGCGGGTGCAGCAGAGCGGCACCCTTGTCAAAGCGGACATCGTGGGGCTTGCGGGCGGACACTCCGGCACCGAGATCCACAAGTGCCGCGCCAACGCCATTGCCCTGCTGGGCCGCTGGCTGACCCTGCTGGCTGAAAATGGCGTGGAATATTCTGTGCTGGCCCTTTCCGGCGGCGCAAAGGAGAATGTGATCCCGAAGGAAAGCAGCGTTACCCTGCTGCTGCCTGCCGGTGTGACCGACGCCGTCCACGCCGCTGCCGCTGCGTTTGCGGCGCAGGTGCAGGCCGAGTACGGCACAGCCGACCCTGCCATCCATTTGCAGCTCACCGAGCAGGGCTGTGGCGAAGCGTCCGTAATGGATGCGGCTTCCACCCAGCGGGTGCGCAAGGCCCTGCTGCTGATGCCCTGCGGCGTGCAGGCCATGAGCGCCGACGTGCCGGGCCTTGTGGAGACCTCGCTGAACCTTGGCGTGGCCGAGACCGCCGAAGCCGAAGTTATTTTGCGCTTCTCCATCCGCAGCTCAGTGCCCTCGGCCAAAGAGCTGCTGAGCTGCAAGGTGCAGACCCTGACGGAGCTTTTGGGCGGCAGCGTGCGCTTCCATGGCGACTACCCCGCTTGGGCCTACGCCCGCGAGAGCGCCCTGCGGGACCGCTGCATCGCCGTGTACGAAGCGCAGTACGGTGCAAAGCCCCAGATCGCGGCGCTGCATGCGGGCTTGGAATGCGGCATCCTCTCCGGCAAGATCGCTGGACTGGACTGCATCTCCTTCGGCCCGGACCTTGAGCACGTCCACACCCCGAACGAGCGCGCCGACATTGCCTCGGTGGCCCGGGTGTGGGAGTACCTGAAGGCGATCCTCGCGTACAAAGCATAACGACCCAAAGCACAAAACGGCACCTGCGGAACTGGCAGGTGCCGTTTTCTGGTTTATTGCCACTTGGAAGCGGGCTCGCCCTCTTCGTCATTGCTTACGCAATGCCACCTCTCCCAAAGTGAGAGGCTTTGGCAGTACGGCAAAGTTTCCGGCTTTGCCAAGGGCTCTCCCTTTGGGAGAGCTGTCGAGCAACGCGAGACTGAGAGGGCTAGGATGTTTATCAATCCAGATACTTGATCTTGCCCGGCTCGATGCCCTTGATGCCAAGGCCCGGCTCGTTGGAAACGGTGATGTTCTTTTCGTTGAACACCGCACCGCCAAGGATCGGGTCCTCGCTGCACAGCACGGGGCCGTCCAGATCGATGCGGGTGATGATCTGCTTTGCGCAGGCCAGATGCACGGCGGCGTTCACGCTGATCTTGGCTTCCAGCATGCAGCCGATCATGCACTCCACACCGTACACTTCGGCGGCAGATGCGATCTTGAGGGCGTTGTACAGGCCGCCGCACTTCATCAGCTTGATGTTCACAAGGTCGGCTGCACCCATCTGCATGATGGTCAGTGCATCCTGCGGCGAGAACACGCTCTCGTCCGCCAGCACCGGCACATAGGAGCGCTCGGTAACGTACTTCAGGCCCTCAAAGTCGTGGGCCTTGACCGGCTGCTCCACGAACTCCAGATCCAGTCCCTTCTCCTGCATCCCGTTCAGGATGCGCACAGCCTCTTTCGGGGTCCAGCCCTGATTGGCGTCGATGCGGATGCAGGTCTCCTTGGGTACGGCGGCACGGATGGCGCTCAGGCGGGCGATGTCCTTTTCCGGCTCCTTGCCCACCTTCACTTTCAGGCAGTCGTAACCGCGGTCGATGGCGTTCAGAGCGTCACGCACCATCTCTTCGGGGTCGTTGACGCTGATGGTGATATCGGTGACGATGGACTTCTTTGCACCGCCCATCAGCTTGTACACAGGAATTTTGTACAGCTGGCCGTACAGGTCCCACAGGGCCATATCCACAGCGGCTTTGGCGCTGGTGTTCTTCTGGATGCAGGCATTCAGCGCGATCATCAGGTCCTCAAAGTCGTCCACATCGCGGCCAATGATGGTCTTTGCGATGTGGTCGCGGATGGCACCGATGATGGCACCGGTGGTGTCACCGGTGATCACGCCGGTAGGAGGAGCCTCACCATAGCCCACAGCACCAGTGTCGGTGTGGATCTCCACGATGACATCCTCCACGCTGCTGACCGAGCGCAGCGCCGTTTTGAAGGGCACGCGCAGCGGCACGGAGATCAATCCGAGACGTACTTCCGTAATTTTCATGCAAAACCTACCCCTTTCGATAAAAAAATATTGCCAGATTCTATGATCTATGGTAACATTGTATACGAAGTTGTCGATATTGTAAAGACAATTGTCCGTGAAAAAAATCGTAAAAAAGGAAAGGGGTCCGGAATCATGATCACCAATGGCTTCACCTATATTGCGGTGCTGATCTTCATTGCCGCAATGCTGGTATGGCTCCAGCGCTATACCAAGTCGAAGTTCTTCGACTACGCACCTCCCATCGTTCTGCTGTATCTCATCACCATGATCCTCTGCACGTTGAACGTCTGGGATATGGCTGCCACCAAACCCGCCTATTCTGTCCTCAAGAACAACCTGCTGTATGCAATGATCTTCCTGATGCTGCTGCGCTGCGACATCCGCAAGATCATCAAGCTGGGTCCCAAGATGCTGGGCGGCTTCTTTGCTGCTTCCTTCTCCATCGCTGTGGGCTTCATTGCCACCTTTGCCATCATGAAAGGTGCCATCGGCACCGACGCATGGAAGGCACTGGGCGCATTGTGCGGCAGCTGGATGGGCGGCTCCGGCAACATGATCGCCGTGCAGGCCGCACTGGACATCGGCGAAGCGGACATGGCTTACGCACTGGTGGTGGACTCCATCGATTATTCCATCTGGGTCATGTTCCTGCTGTGGGCCATCAACCTTGCCCCCAAGTTCAACAAGTGGGTCAAGGCCGACACCACCACGCTGGATGAAGTGTCCCGCCGTCTGGAAGAGGACGCAAAAGCCAACGAGGACAAGGCTACCTTTGTCAACCTGATCTTCCTGCTGGGTCTGGCTCTGGTGATCTCCGCCTTTGGTCAGGATATCGGCGCAGCCCTGAACGGCGCAATGCCCTTCCTGGATAAGTCCACTTGGACCGTGCTGCTCATCACGCTGGCAGGCCTTGTCGGCGCCGTGACCCCCGTAGGCCGCATGGCAGGCAGCACCGAGCTGTCCAACCTGCTGCTGTACTCCGTGGTTGCATTGCTGGCTTCCCGTGCAAGCTTCCTGGAGCTGACCGATGCCCCCGCATGGATCTTGGCAGGCTTTATGATCCTTGCCATCCACGGCATCATTCTGGTGCTGCTGGCCAAGATCTTCCATCTGGATATGTTTACCTGCGGTGTTGCTTCGCTGGCAAACATCGGCGGTTCTGCATCCGCTCCCATTCTGGCCGGTGCCTACAGCGGCGCACTGGTGCCCGTTGGCGTTCTGATGGCTCTGATGGGCTACGTCATTGGCACGGCAGGCGGCCTGATCACCGCAAACATCATGTCGCTGCTGGCCTAACAAATACCGCAAAAAGGGGCTGCTGCACATCGTTTCAGCCGAAAGTGCAGCAGCCATTTTCAAAATCGCCCGTATAATCAAACAATTCAAAAAGCATGTGCATCACGGATCCATCGAAAATTTCTGATTTTCGAGAAACTTTGTTGCACATGCTTTTGTTTTGGGCATTGATACGGTTTGTTCCCTACGCCTATTCGTACAAGGGGCTGTTGCAAAATAAAAATGTGATAGCACTTTGCACAAAGAAATAGCGCAAAATCAGAAACCCGGAACCCTTTTTGAGCCATTTTGGCCCTGAAAAGGTTCCGGGTTTTGTGCATTGTTTTTTCAGGAAGCTGTTTTGCAACAGCCTCTGTTCTTATGCAATCATTTTGTTTAACCGCCCAGATAGGCGCTGCGCACGCGCTCGTTGGTCAGCAGCTCGGCACCGGTGCCCTCCATGACCACACGGCCCGTCTCAAGGACGTAGGCACGGTCTGCCACAGAAAGGGCCATCTGTGCGTTCTGCTCCACCAGCAGGATGGTCATGCCTTCCTTGTGCACATTCTGGATGATGTCGAAGATCTCCTGCACCAGCAGCGGCGAAAGGCCCATGGAGGGCTCGTCCAGCATCAGCATGGAGGCGTTGCTCATCAGGGCACGGCCCATAGCCAGCATCTGCTGCTCGCCGCCGGACATGGTGCCCGCCAGCTGCTTGCGGCGCTCCTTCAGGCGGGGGAACAGCTCAAACACCTTTTCCTTGTTGGGGGCAATGGTGGCGTTGGGCTGGGTGTAGGCACCCATATCCAGATTCTCTTCCACGGTCATGTGCAGGAACACATGGCGGCCTTCCGGCACGTGGGCAAGGCCCGCTTCCACGATCTTGTGGGCGCGCATGCCCTTGATGCTGCTGCCCTTGTACAGGATGTCGCCGGTCTTGGGCTTCAGCAGGCCGGAAATGGTCTTCAGGGTGGTGGACTTGCCGGCACCGTTGGCACCGATCAGGGTGACGATCTCGCCCTGATTGACCTCGAAGGAGATGCCCTTGACGGCGTGGATATTGCCGTAGTAAACGTTGATGTTATCGACCTTCAGTAACGTATCAGCCATTTGTCAGCCCTCCTTCTTGCCCAGATAGGCCTCAATGACCTGCGGGTTGTTGCGGATCTCGTCCGGCGTGCCCTTGGCAATGATGCGGCCGAAGTTCAGCACGGCGATGCCCTCGCAGATGCCCATGACCAGACTCATGTCATGCTCGATCAGCAGCACGGCGATGTTGAACTCGTCGCGGATGCGGCGGATGGTCTCGGTCAGCTCTGCGGTCTCGGAGGGGTTCATACCGGCGGCGGGCTCGTCCAGCAGCAGCAGCTTCGGGCTGGTGGCCAGTGCACGCATGATCTCTAGACGGCGCTGTGCGCCGTAGGGCAGGCTGCCGGCCTGAACATTGGCAAGGTCTGCCATGTGGAAGATGTCCAGCAGCTCCAGAGCACGCTCGGTGCACTTCTTCTCTTCCTTCCAGTAGTTGGGCAGGCGCACCAGCGAGGAGGCCAGATTGTACTTCATGGATTCGTGCAGGCCCACCTTGATGTTGTCGATGACGCTCAGTTCCTTGAACAGGCGGATGTTCTGGAAGGTGCGGGCCACGCCCATGCGGTTGACCTGATAGGTCTTTTTGCCGGCGGTGGGCATGCCATCGATCAGGATGGAGCCGCGGGTGGGCTGGTAGACGTTGGTCAGCAGGTTGAACACGGTGGTCTTGCCGGCACCGTTGGGGCCGATCAGACCGGTGATCTCGTTGCGGCCGATCATCAGGTTGAAGCCGTCCACGGCGGTCAGGCCGCCGAAGTCGATGCCCAGCTCACGCACGTCCAGAATGGGCTTTTTGTCCTTGTCGCGGTCGGTCAAAAAGCCGCCGGAGGGCACACTGTGTAACTTGGTCTGGAACTCACTCATGGTCTGCACCCTCCTTTGCTTTCTTGCGGAACAGCTCACCGTTCATGATCTTTTCCACGATGCGGCTCATGGAGAAGTCATAGCTGCCAAGCAGTCCGCCCGGGCGGAAGATCATCATCAGGATCAGCACCAGCGAGTAGACCACCATGCGGTAGCTCTCAAAGCTGCGGGTAGCCTCGGGCAGGATGGTCAGCACGGTCGCGGACAGGATGGAGCCCAGCATGGAACCCATGCCGCCCAGAACCACCATGACCAGGATCTCGATGGACTTCATAAAGCCGAAGGTGGAGGGGTCCAGAACGCCCAGATAGCAGGCGTACAGACCGCCGGCCAGACCGGCGAAGGCAGCAGAGAAGGCAAAGGCCATGACCTTATAATAAGTAGTCTGGATGCCGCAGCTCTCGGCTGCGATCTCGTTGTCGCGGATGGCCAGCACGGCGCGGCCATGGCGGCTCTTCATCATGGCGTGGATGGCAAAGCAGGTGATGACCACGCACAGGAACACGTTCCAGTAGTTGGAATATTTGGGGATGTTCTTCAGGCCCTTGGCACCGTAGAACAGCTTGAAGCCCAGCACATCATCGATGTTGTTCAGGGTGATGCGGATGATCTCGCCAAAGCCCAGCGTCAGGATGGCCAGATAGTCACCGGTCAGGCGCAGGGCGGGAATGCCGATCAGCACGCCGAACAGCGCAGCCACGATGCAGGCCAGAACCAGACCCACGACAAAAGCGACGCCGGAGGGCAGGTTGCTGTATTTGGTGAACAAAGCGCAGGTGTAGGCACCCACGGCCATGAAACCGGCGTGGCCCAGCGGCAGCTGGCCCAGATAACCGGTGGCAACGTTCAGTGAGACAGCCAGAATGATGTTGATGCCCACGGTGAGCAGAACCTTGTTCTGGTAGGTGGACAGCACGTTCTGAGTGAGGAAGGACAGGCCCACGAACAGCAGAGCCACCAGCACGGCGTTCATCAGGTAGCGCACGGGCATTTTGAGCGTTTTGCGTTTGGTATTCATCTTCATGCCCTCCTTACACCTTTTCCTGAACCTTGCGGCCAAGGAAGCCGGTGGGCTTGACCAGCAGCACGATGATCAGGATCGCAAACGTGACGGCATCCTTCCATGCGGAAAGGCCGATGGCGGAAACAAAGCACTCGCACAGGCCGATGGCGATGCCGCCGATCATGGCACCGGGAATGGAGCCGATGCCGCCCAGAACGGCTGCAACGAAGGCCTTCAGGCCCAGCATGGAGCCCATGGTGGGAGTTGCCTGCGGGTAAGAACAGCAGTACAGCACCGAGCCGATGCCGGCCAGAGCGGAACCCACCGCAAAGGTAAAGGAAATGGTGCTGTTGACATTGATGCCCATCAGGCGGGCGGCGTCCATATCCTCAGAGACGGCGCGCATGGCCTTGCCGAGCTTGGTCTTCTGCACAAGGAAGGTCAGCACCAGCATGGACAGCACCGTGACCAGCAGGGTGATGATGGAGGTGAGGCCCAGCGGCACCGAGCCGATGCGGAAGGTCTGGTTGGTGTAGTAGGCCGGAATGACCTTTGCACCGGAACCAAGGATCAGCTCTGCCGTGTACTCCAAGAAGAAGGACACGCCGATGGCAGTGATCAGCAGGGAGATACGGGGCGCGCTGCGCAGCGGGGTGTAGGCGATCTTTTCGATCACCACACCCAGCAGCGTACAGGTGATGATGGTGGCACACACAGCGGTCACAGGGCCAAGGCCCAGCTGGTTCATCACGAACCAGGACATGTATGCACCAACCATGATAACGTCGCCATGGGCAAAGTTCAGCAGCAGGATGATGCCGTACACCATGCTGTAACCCAGTGCGA
>ERZ1026898.1804-NODE-1804-length-10027-cov-2.928901_pt1 | contig 10027 bp, 12 predicted proteins | sample MGYA00380178_ERZ1026898 | MGnify/ENA primary metagenome ERZ1026898 (study PRJEB33269, sample SAMEA4719814) | human gut metagenome | biome: human-associated habitat; feature: organic feature; material: feces | place: Cameroon | collected 2013-10 ... | reverse complement strand
TCTATGGTCGTCATGTGTTATTCACCCCCAGCGCGGTTTCAATTTCAGACAAGGCGGCTTCGTACTCGGCGTTCTGAGCAGCGAGAGCCTGATACTGCTCCCGCTCATACTCCCGTTGGGCGGTGTCCAACTCTGCCCACGGCTTCCACGGGGCAATCATCTCACCGGTAAACACCACGCCATCAGCACGTGTCCATGTCTGCCCTGCCGGGATGAAGCGGTAGCCCTCGATGTAAGCGTCGCACTTACCGTCGAAGGCATCCGTTTCAATCTGCGTCAACCCCTCGGCGGTGGAGGTGTGACACTTAAAGCCAGAATCTATGTAAATCGTTTTCATGAGCCGCCCTCCTATTTCAGCAATTTGATTTCCGTCGCGGTGTACGTAATCGCCAAATACGCGGTATGGTTACCGCCAAAACCGATACTGTGGAGCCCGGACAGGGCAGATATGTCAACCGTTACCGTGGTTAGATCGGTACCGATTGCTGTCGAAGCAACTACGGACGAACCACTGTACACCTCCAATTTTGTATCGGAGCCGCCCGACGCTTTGCACGTCGCTTGAAGCGTGCTATACTCTGTCAGGTCAATTTGGCCTTTTGTACGTGCAGAAATGATTCTGTTGCCGTTGAAGTTATTTACCGACTTAACCTTCAGTTCTGCTTTTGCGGTTACAGTGCTGTTCACAGGCATTTCCCACTCACCGGCTATAATGTCGCTCGGGGCATTGGGTTTGAACAGGAACAGCGCATAGCTCAGCTCCACAGAGGTGCTCTGACCATCCGTGGTGATAGTTACGGCCTTGCTGTCGGTCTCCGTCCCGCTTGTGGAGGTCACCGTCCACGTCCCGGCGTTCGGCACAATGCAAGCCCATGTACCGCTAGTATCAGGGGCGGATAGAGTCGTTGTGCCGTCAGAGCAAGTGCAGGTCGAACCGGCAGGATAGGTGATGTTGATAGTAGCTGCAAAAAATGCAATCACGGTTGAATAATCGGTTGTGACCACAACATTCTTTTGGGCGGTCTTGCCGTCACTGGTGATGGTAACTGTCCACGTTCCGGTTGCAAGCCCCTTGAAGACAACCACGCCGCTGGTGCCGGAGTTCTTGGTCTTTGTCTTGCCGTCCTTGGAAACAGTCACAGTGACGTTCGCCGGGGCTGTGACGGTCAGGGTGCCGCCTGTGCCGCCCCCTGCCACGAAAATATCGACCTCGCCGTCGGTATTAACTCTGCCAATCATGCGCTTACACCGCCTTTCCAGCAAATAATGGTGGGAATTGTAATTGCCGATTCCGGGGCGCTTGCGGCATACAGATACACGCCGCCGTTATAGGTAGCCGCAACAGGGGCAAAATTGCCGTCAATTGCGTCTGCCACGGCAAGAACCACCTCCGGAATCATGGTATCCAGCACCCCCGTCAGCGCGATCGCCGCGCGGAATGGATAATCCTGATATGTAGAATCAGCCACAAACGCGGATACCGGCACGCTGATGTTCGTGAACAGGAGCTTTTTCAGCTCCACCGCCGTACCGGCTTCCAGGTCTGCCAGCTCCCGGTTGATGGAATCCAGAACCGATGTGGCTTGTGCCGTGGTATCATCAAGCACATCTTTTACTTGTGCCTGCGTTTCCTGCAAAAGTGTGGAAAACTGACTTTGCATTGTGCTGGTATCAATGCCCACCTTTTCCGTCACCAGCCCGCACACCGAAGCGTCAAGCCGCTCATCCGTAATCATGGAAGCGGTGATAGCGGTTGTACCGGCTGCAACGGAAATCCGCGCAAGGCTGATCTGCCGGATTGTGCTGTTGTTTGTCAGTGCCGGGGCTACTGCCTTCCCGGATTTTGCGCCTTTCAAGATTTTCACTTCCGGATAGTCCACGTAGTTTGTGGTTTTCCACTCCACGATTACGCGATCAATCCGATTCAGAACGCCATCCGCCGCGTCAACGGAAAGCTGCAATTTGGCACCATCAACGGATTCATTATCAATCCACCACACAATGCCGTTCCTGCCGGAATTCGCCATCCATCCAGTCCCATCGGAGACTTCCACCGCCATTCCGGGCGCGGGAAGCGCCTGAACGGATGCATTGCTCCCAGCGGCAAAAACGCCGGATGTGCGGCCATGATGCCAGCGCATAACGTCTTCTGCGCCTATGTATGTATCTTGGTTATTCGGGAAACTTTTGATATTAGCCATTTAATTTCATTGCCCCCAATGCTGTAAGAATAGGGTCGCCCAAAAGGATCTCCGTCCGGGCTTTGTTGCTGTCCAGTGTGTACTTAATGCCAGTGATCCGGGCGCTGAACGATACCCCGAACCGGGCAGATACGCACGATACAATGTCCCCCAGAGCGTAATACTTGCCCAGGTCTTCCGGGTCGATGGATACAGAAAAGGATTTTCGCCGGATTCGCTTTCCCAGCTCCATTTGTCCATAAGCACGCGCACGGGCTTTGCAATCAGCCGCAGATTCGTCATTTTCCTGCCGAACGGCTGTCTTAAACCAAACTTCCCGGCGATTGTCCCCGGTGACGTCACCAACAATCTCAACAAAAGTGTTGTCTGTGCCGCTAAGGCTTCCTTGCACATAGGCCACATTGCAAAGTGTGGAATCGTCGTCGTTGATTACAAGGTCTTTCGCACTTCCCTGTTCCTCCGAAAATACAATAGCGTGAATGCCGGCCGTCAGGTCACGCCCTTTGTAAAGGCGGAAAGTGTGTGTCATGTCGTCGGGATTCCAATCCATTGTGTGGCCTATGCCCTTTTCTTCAAGAAACGGGATGATTTCATCCAGCAAATTCCCGCCCATGAAAACGTTGTCCGTTTTATCGGTCATCCCGGTTGCCTGTGCAACCTGGATTCTTGTCATGCCTCGGAGGTTATCGCTTATCAGCTTATACACGCCTGTCTCGATAGTTGTCATGTGGTACTCCGATGCGATGATGCGCTTATTCAAAAGCCAGTTTGCGGTGTATCCATTCGCCGTTATGCGGTTCGTGGTCGTGTCAATCTTTGTGTTTTCTATTACAAATGTTACGTTTCTGCTCGTGTCATACAGAAGATTGCCGACTTTCAACACGTTAATGTTGTAGTCGCTTACCGGCGCAACCAGTATCAGCTTTCCGATATCGTTGTAGTAAATATTCATGATAACACTGATTGCGTGCCGGATTTCGTACCGGGTGGAAAAGTCCTCTTTATAGATTTCAAAGCTCATAGCGAAATCCCCACGATCTCCGTTGCGAAATCAATATCCACCTGCAAATTCGCAAGCCCGCTTGTCGCTTCCGGCTTCAACACATTATCCCCAACTTCCAGCTGAAACAAAGTGCTTTTCAGGCTTAACGCGCCCCGGCAATCTCCGTCAACGGATGACGTTACAGTTGTCCGATCGTGCGTAATCTCTACAATCAGCCGCTCCCCGCTGACAATAGTTTTATTTATCAGCAGAAATTTTCCCGTCGCGGCGTTGGTGATTTTGGGGTTCTCCACATCACCGCTTGCCGAAAGAGTAGCAGTAAACGGGACAGGAACCTGACCGCGATTCTCCACATTGATAAATTTCGCTTCAAACAGCTGGCCGAAACGATACGGCCTTGAAATGTTCCATGGGAATTTGAATAGCTTTTGAATGCCGGACAACGTTACCGCTGCGGAATCGTCCTTGCACCAATACGGATACGCCGCCAAAAGGGAAAACTGGAACTGTGCGCCCCATGGTTTCGCCTCAATGCTGGGTGTCGCCGTAGGCCAAACATTCAGATAGTAATCATCCGCATATAGCTTCCCGGAAATGTCGGGGCGGATGACGGAAAGCAGCTTTTCTTTATTCGCTGCTTGTCCGTCTCCCACCAGATAGCCGTTGATATTCACAGGCCGGGGTTGAACGTTTTTGCTCTGAATTGTCGCGCCCGTCTGGTTAATGCCTTTCGCCTGAGACAGGGCGACCGTTACCGTATCAATGCCCGTGGGCTTATTGATAAGATATCCTCCGGCATAATCAAAGGTAACGCTATCCCCGTTTTCGTTCACGTAGCGGAACAACTTGCTTAAATTGTTGAAGTTCGTCAAATCGTCCACCTCGCTTGCGTGAAATACGCTTCTGTAGCCGCTGCCAGTTCAACAGGCGTTTGTGCAACGGACTGGATATTCTGTATGATCGTCACACCACGCGAACCGCCAGAGAACCCCACTCCGTCGTAGTCCGCCACGCCGGATGCACCAGCCGATTTTCCAGCCCTATATGCTCGCGCTTCCTCGGCGGTGAGAACTTTTTCCCCCTTGTGGAGGCGTACCAGATAATCGTCGTATGGTACATAATCAAGGCCGCTCTTCGCCCCGGGAACGTTACTCCCTTTGATATTGGCCTTTATCGTGAGCGTGTAGTTGGCAAAGCTATTTGTCAGCCGTGATTTCATCTGGGAAGCATGGTATTGGTTGCCGCCTCTGTCGCCGCCGCCTCCTGGTCAAGATCGCCGACCTTTTCCACGTAGCTGTCAGCAGCTTCCTGCATACGAGCGTTCACATTCTCCACCGCCAACGCCAATCCATCAGAAGTTTCGGTTCCTGCGGCCTCATATGCAGAAACATTATCCATAAGCTCCGCAAGTTTTTTTCTTAGCCCCTCGGTGCCGCCGGACATATCTTCTAGTTCATCACGTAGCCCTGCAAGGAATCCGGCCTGTTCCCCCGTACTCATGGACGCGAGATATTGAGAAAGTCCGTCAACGCTAATGCCTGCAAGGGCTGCTTTTTCGGAAACAAATGCAAAATCTTCATCGATCTGCTGAAGGACTTCGGTATTTCCTTTAAGATTACCCATGAAATCGTCCCATGACATTTTTGCAACTTCTATTTGGGAAGTAAATGCAGACCCCACATCATGCAGCCCGTTATAGATGGTGGTATAGGTATTCTGGTAATCCTCCAAAATGGACTGTGCGGCGGCCGCATATTCCTCAGAAGCAGCCTTTATCACATTTGCGGGCTTTGCCGCTTCCTCGGCGGCAGCCTGCTCCTGCGCTTCCAAATCGGCAAGATTCTGCTTCGCCTGCTTTATGGCTTCGGATAATCTATCCATCTCGACGGTGTCGCCGCTGAAACCAGCATCCGACGAGAACGCTTCCAGTCTGGCTTTTGAAGCTTCCTCGTACTGTTGCTCAAGCTCTTCTACCTTTGCGCGTGCTTCTTCTACCGTCTGCGGCTCTCCGGCTAGCTCTTTGACGAAATCCTTGTGCGCCTTGGTTGCTTTGCCGATGCCAATCGCCAGAGCCGCAACAGCAGCGGCAAACAGGCCAATAGGGTTCGCGTTTATAGCCGTATTCCATGCATACTGCGCCGCAGTTGCAAGGGAAATTTGCCCGGTGAGTACGCCTACGGCTATTTCGCTTACTGTAAACGTACCACTCAGCGTGGCTTGTGCTACCGCCGCTCTTCCGCTCTCAATGGTGGTAAGCTCAAGCGCCGAAGCAATTTCCATGAAGTTTGTGGCAATTCCGGCAATGGTTTTTCCCGCCAGATTGGCCGTAAATGCAGCCCCGACTACCACAGCAGCATCCGCCGCGCCCTCGAGCACCGTAATCACAAGCCCGATTGTGCTATTTGTTTCCCGAAGATAGGAAATAGCCTCAGTCGTAGCCGTTCCAAGGCCGGTGACAATTTGCTTTACACGGGGAACAACATTGTCGCCCGCCGCAACAACGCTATCCACAAAGCCCTTTGTAAGCTTATCTATGTCGGCGTTCTCGTCCGCTATGCCGGTCGCCAGATTCTCCCAAGCGGCCTTCATGGATGCCGTAGAACCCTCGATAGTGCCAGCGGCTTCGCCCGATGCAGTTCCGGCAATGCCCATTTCTTCCTGAACTTTGTGGATTGCGTTCACAATATCCGCGAAATTATCAACCGAATATTGCGTATGTATGCCCTGCTCCTCGTTCAGCTCGTTCGCCTTATCCAGCAGCTGTTGAAGCCCTTCTTTTGTACCGGCAAACCCAAGCATCAGATTATCCAGCGTCTGGTACTGGCCTTTTGCCAAAGCCTGATAAACTCCGGCCAGTTCCTCAACGGTGTATTTACCGAAAGCGTTGGCATTATCGGCAACGTCCCTGAGCGCCGTATCTGCCACTTTAGCCGCTTCTTTCTGATCTTTATTAAGGGATTCCACCAGCGCCGCAGAGAATCCCATAATATTGCTCATGTACGAATTTGCGGACATTTGGGCGGATTTGTACGCGCCGTTTGCGTTGGAAATTACAGCCTGTGCAGCATCTCCATACAGTTTTTTGATACCGTCCGTGAGCTGCTCATGCTGCGCGTAACTTGTATAGGCCGCTTTGCCAACGTCTGCAACTACCTCGGCGAGCTTCTTTACTCCGGCAATAATCGCGCCACTGGCAAGGTTGGCTTTCAAGATGTCGGCAAATAGATTCGTTTTGTCTCCGGCGTCCTCCACCGCCTCGGCAACATCGTCAACGGCTTCTGACGTATCGTGCATGGTGGTATCAAATTTGTTCGCAGCGTCTACGGCCTCGCTGATTTTTGCTTTATTTTCCCCCAAAGAAGTGGACAGTTCGGTAATCTGCCGGGCGACTTCCTGCGCTTCTGCGGATTCCTCACCCTGTTCCAAATACAAGCTTGCATATTTGGCTTTCAGCTCGTCCAAATCGGAGGCTTGCTTTGTCACGCTTTCTGAAAGCTTCTCAAAAGCGCTTTTTACCTTCTGCGTAAGGGGCGGAATTTCACCAAGCGGCTTTTTGGTTTCTTCGGTGGTTTTCTTCACGCCATCGATTCCATCCGACGCTTTGGTGGTGGATTTACCAAGATTTTCCATTCCCTTTGCCACTTTATCAGCAGCAGCGGGAATTTTTATCATGGCGGATTCCATGGCAGAAGATGAGGTTGAAACGGCATTCCCTGTATCTTTTGCGGTTTTCGCCGCTTTCGCCATTTCTGATTCATAGCTGGAAGCATCCAGCGTGATACTTGCTTCAAGCGTGAAAACGTTAATCCTGCCCACCGCCTTTCGTCACCAGTTTCAGTCCGGCATTTTTCACCACATCCGCCACGATATCCTCCGCAGACCGGCTTTCCTCCGGCTTCGGGTTGATGATATCCTCGTATCCGATAGATAAATACAATCGATTATCACACCCCGCCGTGTTTTGCGTTATCATCTGGATACCATCGGTAATGTAACGCCGAAGAATTTCACGTTCACATTGCTTTTTCAGTTCCATGGGAAGAATGGAGATGTACGCCCTCGCCCGTACTCTGGGGAGGGCGCACAGTGCGCTGATTATTCGCTCTGCTCCCCACGCCCCCACGATTTGAAAAAACTCAGCAGTTCCTTATCGTTGGAAAGCTCCTTGATCTGCCAAAGCGTCGCCATGGTGCTCTGCGCGGCCACTTCCTCAATGCTCTTTTCGCCCATGATGGACAAAATAGCATAAATGTCGGCGCGGTGCGTTTTCAGTAGCAGCGGAACAACGGTTGTAATCCTCTGCGCGCCAATCAGCATAACGCCAACTTTCGTGGAGTTTTTCTTGTCCACCGGCTTGCCGATGGCGTTCATAATTTCCTCGTCAGAAACGAGATTCACAATGTGCGGGGTGATCTCGCACAGCACGTCCAGGCACTCATCCGTGCCAAGCTGAGACAACTTTCTCATTCTTATCCTCCTACATCGTAGCGGATTCGGCCTCTCCGGCCTTCACGTAAATCTCAAAAGGCGGCGTATCCTGCGCCGTGATGGAATAATGGCCGGTAAACTCGAATGCGAACTGGCCTTTGCTCTTGTCGCCGGTTTTCAGCTGGAAACCGCCCGTAGAAAGGCCGTTCAGCATATGGATGGCAATATAGCCGCCCTTTGTCGCGCCGTTTTTGTCGGAGTAATCGGCCACAAGCCAGATATCCTTGAAATCCTCGGTGGCAATATCGTTTCTGGGCGTGATTTTCCCGACGGCTTCATCAGCGGCGGCCACCATCGATTTTGCGTTAGTGGCGTTCACAGATACGAAAGTGCCGCTAAGCTTCACCTCCCAGCTTTCCAGCCGTTTCAACTCCTTCGTGTTTTTGGGGCAGTTGTCAATATCTTCGCCGAAATCGGAGAAGCTAGGCGTTGCCGCGAAGGTCAAGCCGCCGCTGGTAGCGCCAATAATAGTGCCGTCGGTGACTTCTGCCGTATCAGGCGAAAAGGCTGAAAGCAGAACACCGGCATTCAGCACAAGCTCCTTAAAGGTATCCTGTGGAATCTGTGTAAATTTCATTGATTTCCTCCTATATGGTATTGAAAATTGCGGCAACGTTCAGTTGCCGCAATTTGATGGATTGATCTGATTCAAATGTGGAATTGATGCACCACGGCTCACCGCGCATAAGCCAAACTGTGCCGGTATCACAAGGCAGCTGAACGCCTCCACGTCCTATCGTGCGGGAAATTTCCTCTGCCTTGGCGTTCGGCTCTGCCTCTTTCTCCGTGTGATACCACAGCTTTACCGTCAGCGAGTTCGCCATATCGCCCCACCCGCCGACGGAGACCGAATAGGTGAGGTAAGGCATTACGGTGTCGCTCGGTACTGCTGTATCCGGGTACGCGGGGAGATTAAAGCCGGAAAAAAACTTGTAGAGCGCTTCTGTTGCCGTCATTTTGTCAGCTCCCATTTCTCGGCGGTAACCTGGCACATATCCAAAGTGCCGACCGTGGGTGCCTGCTTATCGCTCCCGTTGCTCGTCACCCGGAAAATTGCGCCATCGGAAAGCCGCTTGAATACATCATGGAAAGAAAGTGGATTCGCGCGGCGGGTGGTAATGGTGTACACACTGGTAACGCCCTCCTTCTCCGCGATTCTGGATTGCATGGATGTATCCAGAATAATAGCCGCGTCGAACTCCGCGCCCTGTGCCCATTCCGTTGCCCAGCCGCCCTCCCCATCCGGGGTGCGCTTCTTTTCCATCAGTGCGCACGTGCTATTCAAGTAGTAGTCAAGCAAGCTCATATCTTCCTCCATATCCGTAAGCGCGGCGCAAACACCGTTTTCCAGCTCGTGCTTTCGCCGGAGCCGGAAGAACTGCTTGCCTTTGTGTACGAGTAGCCACCGAAAGATTCGCTTTGATACGGGCTTTGTACGGCCTCAGCGTTCTTCTCCTGCCATGTGTTGATTTCTTCCAGAATCGTTAGCACCTCCGGCGGTACGCAGATTTCCGTAACGATTCCGGTATAAGTTTCGTTCCGCAAATCAGCATCACCGTACACGTGAATCCCGTTATTCCTCCGGCTCCCTTCGATCAGGTAGTAATCGCCGGTTTCAAGGCCAGGAATAACGATCCGGTTCCCGGTGATTTCCTCCCCGGTAAACTGCCAGTGCAAGCCGGGGAAGAAATTACGCAGGTACACAAGCAGTTCATACAGGCTTACCGCATTTCCCATGTGGCTCCCTCCTTTACCGGCTCTTTACAACGGCCAAAATGTCCGCTTTGTTCATTGCGGCGCTGACCCCGGAAATACCGTTTTCTTTGGCGTACTCCAAAAGCTGCGCTTTCGTCATTCCGTCAAAGTCCACGGTTTCCGGTGCGGGTTTGCCAGCTGTCAGAGCCGCCTTTAACCCCCCGCCGGGGTGACAGTGGCAACGGCGATGCCGTCCAGGTACTCCGCCCACAGTTTCATGCCCATGATGGCGTACATATCGCCGGTAGCCCGGGAATAGTCGCCCTCGACATGTACGCCGATCAGGTTCGTTTCGCCCTTCACGGTGTAATTCAGCCCCAGCTTGGCAAAGTCGCTGTCGCTCGGGTCGACGTAGTACAGGTCGATGTTCTCAACGGGGGTTGCAATCACCTTACCGGCGGCGACGTACTTGTCAGGCAGGAGGAAAAGGGTGTTGTAGCCCAGGAAGTTCTGAACATAGGTAAGGCCGAACATGGTCTGGGTGGTAATCTCCTTATCGCCCAGGTAGTCGTAAAAATCCATGATGTTGGCAAAACCAACAACCTCGGTCACGTCCTTGTCCATGCCCATGAACTTCGCC
>ERZ1026898.1801-NODE-1801-length-10035-cov-10.405311_pt1 | contig 10035 bp, 5 predicted proteins | sample MGYA00380178_ERZ1026898 | MGnify/ENA primary metagenome ERZ1026898 (study PRJEB33269, sample SAMEA4719814) | human gut metagenome | biome: human-associated habitat; feature: organic feature; material: feces | place: Cameroon | collected 2013-10 ... | reverse complement strand
TAATTAATTTTTATCGTATGAAAAGAAAGTTTTTTAGTGCTTTGCTTATGGGTGCTTTAACATTGGCATCCACAAGTACATTTACGTCTTGTAAGGATTACGATGATGACATTACTGCGAATGCAAATGACATCGCTAACCTCAAGACAGAGCTCTCTACGGTGAAGACCAACTTGGAAAACGAGTTGACTAACACAAAGAGTGCCTTGGAGACTCAGATTACACAGACAAAGGAAGCTTTGCAAGAGGCAATTGCTAAGAAAGCAGATGCCGCAACTGTTACAGCTTTGGAAACTAAGGTGACAAAGTTGGAAACTGACTTGGCTGCTGCTGAGGCTAGACTCCAAACTCAAATTGATGCTGCCAATACTGCTATTGACAATGCAAAAGATGATATTGCAGGCGTTAAAACTACTTTGGAGGCATTAACAGGTCAGTTGAAGGACGAGAAGGATGCTCGTGAGGCTGTAGAAAAGAACCTTGAAATTCAAACAAAAGCTCTCGAATCTTTCCAAGAAAAGGTTGGAAAGGACAACAAGGCTTTGCAAGAGCAGATTGATGCTTTGAAAGAGAAGGTCAACGGCATGGCAACTGATGGTACTGTAAAAGAGTTGCAGACTAAGGTTAACGCTTTATCAACAGACATTACTAAGTTGAATGAGAATGTTGACGCTTTGACAGTTCTCGTTCAGAGAGCTTTGTCTAGTATCGCTCTTGTTCCTAGCTTGTATGTTGATGGTATTGAGACTATCGAATTCCAGTCTGTAGCATATACTCCAGTTCAACCTGGTACAAGTGGCACTACTTACGTTACTGGTGCGAAGGAGATTCGCATTGATAATGGCTTGACCGAAGCTACTTATCGTTTGAATCCAACTACCGTTCAGCGTGATGGTATTGATGAGAACAACATTGAGTTCAAGGCTGCTATTGCTGAAACACGTGCTGCAAACATCTTGGAGAACTCTCCTGTACAGTTCAATGGCATCAAGGACTTCAAAGATGGCTTGATGACTGTTTATGTAAAGAAGTCTCCAAACTTTACCTCTTCTTTGGCAAGTGCTGGTGACAATAAGATTTACATTGTGTCTTTGAAAGTGCCACGTAACTCAAAGAAGTATGAGGCTGCTGATATTTATTCAGAGAACTCTCGTTTGTCTGAAACAACTATTACACCTCGCATAGCAGTTCTTCCTTGGGAAAATCATTCAGTAGATGCTTTGACTGATTCTTATAAGTATCATTATTCTGACTCAGCAACAATTTGGAATTCACGTGTAAGTGCTAGTCCTAACATGATTGTTAAGCAGATTTACTACAAGGATGCAACAAACCTTCAGGATTTGGTAACAGGTTGCTATGATCGCAAGACTGGTAGCCATAACCAGATTACTAAGGAGCAGTTGAAGAAGTATGGTTTGACATTCCGTTTCGCTATTCCTACAAAGGCTTATAATAATGGTGCAGAGAATGGTACAGACCAGCAAAAGTTTGCTTCTGTTACTCCAGAAGGTATCCTTACTTCAAAGACTCCTGCAGGTGTAACAAACAACGAGGCTGTTGTTGGCAAGGAGCCTATCATTCGTGTTGACTTGGTTGACTCTGTTCACAACAAGTTGGTTGACCAGCGTTACATGAAGGTTCAGTGGACATTGCAAGAGAAGCCAGAGGTTACACTTGATATCAAGGGTGCAGAGGCTACATTGAGCTGCAAAGATGTAAAGGCTTCTATCACATGGGATGAGTTCGTAAATGAGGTTTATGCAAAGGCTCGTCTTGAAGGTATCTCACAGAACAAGTTTGAGACTATCTACAAGGATATTGCAATCACTCAGAAGGGCTTCACCACAAACTGGAATCCTACAGCAGCTACTTCTGCAAAGGCTACAGGCAGTTTCACGAGACTTCCAGTAATGACTCCTTCTACCAATAAAGATGGTGATGCAACAATTGGTGAGTGGACTCTTTCTCCAGAAGATATTGAAACTGTATATTGCAACTCTGCAAATGATACAAAGACATTTACTGCTGAGGTTAAGTTCAAGTCTTCAATGCCATCTGAGTATCCTGACTTGAAGTTCAATTGGACATTTACTATTAAGTTGCCTGCTTTGCCAGCAATCAATGGTTACTATGACCAGTACTGGACTTCAGTTGGTAAGGAACATGATGTTTTGCCAGTTCAATGGAACACTGATGCTCAGACCAAGGCTTATTGTGTATATGACAACAACTTGATGAATGCATTCACTTATGAGTTGAAGAACAACGTTCGTCAGTTCATCGTTAAGAACATGCCTGAGTGTGGTACATGGGATTTGCAATTCTCATTCAACCAAGCAACTACAGGTTATGCTCCAAACTATACAACAGCTAATGCTAACGCTTGGAAGAGTGCAAATCAGTGGACTAACATTGAAAGCGCTAATTATTCTACATTCGCTGGCTATCAGTTGATGAATGGTTCTAATCAGGCTTTGCAGTTGAATTGGGATGAAGGTCACACTTCTTGGTGTGGTAGTCCTGCTCACAAGACTTGCAACCTCTTTGCAGATCACAACACACCAGCTAACCAAGGTTTGTTGAATGAGTTGGCTTCTACAGACGTTACTGGTTCCGATGGTACAGTAACTCCAGGACGTACTCATACAAAGGCTATCAACATGACTGTATGGGCAACATTGAATGGTTGGAACTACATTCCTGTATTGAACTACAAGATTTACCTCGTAGCTCCTATCCGTATCAACTCTGCAAACTCTCTTGGCAAGTTCCAGGATGGTGTTGCTTCTGGCGATGTTCTTGATTGGACTAAGTCATTTACTTTGACAGACTTCCGTGGCTATCTTGTTGCTAACACTGCAGATGGTACATTCGAAGGTGAGCAGAAGAAGTACACTGAGTCTTTGTGGAAGTATTATGAAATCAAAGAAGTTAAGGTTGACGAAGACAACATTCGTTACACCTTCGAGAAGAAGAATGGCAGTGTTAAGCCAAACACATCTCTTTCTTATGCAAACAGCTTGACCGCTAAGCAGATTAAGGATGAGACCAATGGTAACATTACATTGTCTATGTCACAAGTTGGTGCTAACCTCATCTTCAAGAACAATGGTGGTTCTAACATTGAGGAAAATGTTAAGGCTTACATTCCTGTAACAGTAACTTACGGTTTCGGTAAGTTGACTGCTTATGTAACAGTTGACATTGTTCCTCATGGACATAAATAATTCAATTAATTGAAAACTGTCTTTTAGACAACCCTCAGGGAGTGTCCTACTTATAAATGGAGGGCACTCCCTTTTATAATTTTTAAATTTAGAGTGAATTGGAAATGAGACATATACTGAAAATTGCATTTGGGCTTCTCTTTATTTTTTTGTTAGCAGCTTGTTCAGAGAAGAAGAATAGCTCAAAAGATGAGGTCATAATTCCAGACCCAAGAAAAGACATGACAATGGCTCGCTCATCGAAAGATACTGCAGAAATCATGAAGCTTGCCGATGACTTTTTGCAAAGCCTAAAAAATAAGGATGTCGATGGAGCTCTTAAGCAACTCTATACTGTAGAACATAATACGGCAAAACAACTTACCGCAGAAAGGAGAATCAAATTGGAAAAAATGTTTTCTGCAATACCTGTAGAAGACTATAAGATTGACCAAGTGTTTCTCTACAGTGACAGTGACACCGAAGTTAGATATTCTGTAGAAATGTTTAAGAAACCTCAGGGCAGTAATCAGCCAAATACTATTAAGGGAGCTTTGTTTCCATGCCGTGTGAATGGTACATGGTTTTTGACTATTTCTGAAGAAAAAGTAGAATCTAATTTTGAAGACAATTAATCAACAACTTAATTGCAATAGAATATGAAGAAATATTTCTCTTTATTAGCGATTATGCTATTTTCTTTCTTGGGTAATCTTTGTGCTGATGAGAATAACTATCAGCTTTTGAGTATTACTCCTGAGAATAACTCTACAGTGGAAAAGTTCAATGAAGGAGATAAAATAACGTTCAGCACAAATTTCGACGATGACTGTGGCGGTTTTAAGGTATCTATTATTGATAAATATCGCCAAGATAACAACATGGAGGGAAGTCTAGTTTACAAAACTTTTGTAGCTAGTAGGAAAAACGCCACATCTCCATGGACAGTTACTTTCTACCAGCCCCTTTCTTTTATGAAAGGACATACTTACATCGTACAGATGGAGGGACATGAAGCTGCTGACGAAAATAGTCCTGTGGTCGCTACCGTACAAGCTCTTTATAAAGGGGATGGAACAGAATTCACTTATAGTGATGCTACTTTGACAAACATCGCTCCTGAGGCAAGTTCTACATTTAATGATGCAGATAAAAATTATGTATTCCTAACTTTTAGCAAAGAAGTAAATATCGACAAAGAGCGTAGTTGTATTATTTGTTCTGATGGCAGTCAAGCAAAAATAGAGTATTTTGGAAATCCTTATAGTGAAAAAGGCAAGACTATTTGGCAACTTAACGTTCCTAAGACGGTACTTCTCCAATCTACAGGTGAATTCAAATTGCAAATTTATGCAAAAGACTTGGACGGTCAAGTTGTCAAAGGTAACAAAGGACTTGATGAAAACTCTTACAACGAGATAATCTATAAGTGCGATTTAGGTTATCCAAGTGTTTCAGTTTTCCCTAGCGAAGGAAAGGTTACCAAGTTGTCAACCTTCAATTTCTCTTACGACCAAGATATTAGAGTCATCAATCCTGAAGCAATCCTTAACTTATATAATTCAGATAAATCTAATGTTATATATAGTTTTACTGCTAACGATTTGCATAAATCAGCTGATGACGAAAATGTCTTAACTTATACTCTTCCTGACGTATTGACTACCCAAGGTTCATATGTATTGAGTATTCCTGAAGGCGTGTTCGGCTTAGGAAATGGTACTTCCATGTTAAATAACAGAGCTATGGAGCTAAGCTATTCCATTACTGACAGAATGGAAGAATATGATGTCACCATCACTCCTGCAGACAACAGTCAAGTGAGCAGTTTGTATAAGTTTGTTATTACACTTAACAAATGGGATGCTGCAATTCCTTTTTATAGAAATAAAGAGAAGATAACTTTGATAGATTCCGAAGGTAATATCATTACCGAGGGAGAAGCTAGCATTGATGAAAACAGAACCAAAGCTAATCAATGTATCATCACTTTGAATAAGGAAATCTCTACTTCTGGAAGTTACAGATTGAACATTCCTGCTAAAGCGTTCATTGTTGACCACACTGGCAACTATTATTCTGATGCAATGTATTTTGAATATACTGTAAATGAGCTTCCGGCTCCTACAATAAAAGCCAACATTGTCCCTGTCAAATCAGAGAATAATGAACTTGAAAAACTACAAATCAACTTTGTTGATTACTCGTTTGTTAAAGTGGTTGATAAAAATGCAAGAATCATCATTAAAGATGCTGCAGGAAATACTGTATCTTCTGGTCGTTTAAGTGATGGAGAGACTTGGTCTCGCTTGAATGTTGTAATAGTTGGAGATCCTATAACTACAGATGACACATATTTTGTGCATTTCCCTGCTCAATCAATTTGTTTAGGAAACCAAACTTATGACAAGGAACTTGTTTTAGAGTTTGTATATGACACAACAACTGCCATTGCAAATATAGAACAACCTTCTGATAGAACAGCTAAGATTTACAATCTCAATGGTTATCTCGTTGGGGAAGGAAATCCTTCGGAGGTATTAGCCAATAAGAAGGGTATCTTTATTGTCAATGGTAAGAAAGTCGTTTTAAAATAATCATCAATAACAATTATAATTATGAAAGCTTTTAAAACTTTATTCACTGTTGCATTGGCAGGTCTCAGTACTGCTGCCATGGCACAAGCCACCTACACAGACAAGGATGGCAATGAGTACACATTTAAGAAGCACGCTTTCCTTGATTTGCAAGGTGGTGCTCAGTACACACTTGGTGAGGCTAAGTTTGGTGACTTGATCTCTCCTAACGTTCAGTTGGGTATCGGTTACCAGTTCACTCCTGTCTTCGGTATGCGTTTGCAGGCTAACGGCTGGCAGAGCAAGGGGGGCTGGAATGGCTACAAGGCAACCAAGGATGGTACTCCTTATACTGCAGATTACAAATTTAAGTATGTGGCCCCTGGCTTGGACTTTATGTTCAACCTCTCCAACCTCTTCTGTGGTTGGAATCCTAACCGCGTGTTCAATGTAGCTGCGTTCGTAGGTGGTGGTGCAAACTTTGCTTGGGGCAATGACGAGGTGAATGAAATTGCCGCTAACATTAAAGACCAACACAACTATCTCTTGGAGTATCTCTGGGATGGTACTAAGGTTCGTCCTTTCGGTCGTGCTGGTATCGACTTGGAGTTTAAGGTAAGCAAGTCTGTAAGCATCATGTTGGAAGGAAATGCCAACATCACTAGCGACAAATACAACTCTAAGAAAGCAGGTAACGCAGACTGGTATTTCAACGCACTGGCCGGACTTCGCATCAATTTAGGCAAGAGCCACACCAAGACAGAGCCTGTAAAGGAAGCGCCAGTACCAGTACAGGAGTATGTAAAGCCTGAACCAAAACCACAGCCAAAAGTGGAGGAGAAAAAGGTAGAAGAAATCAGACGTGATGTATTCTTCGTTATCAACTCTAACAAGATTGCTTCTAATGAAGAGAGCAAGATCAAAGAGGTGGTTGACTTCCTGAATGCTAACCCAGAAGCTAAGGTAGTTGTTACAGGTTATGCAGATGCTGGTACAGGTAATGACAGAATCAATGATGCGATTTCTGCAAAACGTGCAGATGCTGTAGTAAAGGCACTCAAAGAGAAATATGGTATTGAAGAATCCAGAATCACAGAAGACTCAAAGGGTGCTCGTGTTCAACCATTCTCTGAGAATGACAAGAACCGTGTTTCTATCATGGTTGCAAAATAAGGATTGAAACAATAACCATTCTCTAAAAGTGAGAATGGCAAAAAAACAAAGCGAGGTTTCCATAGGAGTCAAATCCATCCAGGAAACCTCGCTTTTACTATACCTCATCCATTCGAAAGAGTTTCCAACCATTGAACTGCATGATGATCTTATGCAACTGGGTACCTTGGCGAAGCGCCTCAACCCTTGGAGCCTCAGCATAATGCTTAATTTGCACCTCAGCAGCATCCCATTGCTGCTGGATGGCAGCCTCGTATGTCTCTTGACTCATACCTTTTTCTTTTTGGGGGATGAGTTTTAATTCCAAGATGTAGCAGTGCTTGGAGGCATAATGGGTCAAGTCTGGCAACAGGAAGAAGTCACAATAACCATGATTCAATTCCAACTCTGGTGCCGTCATGTAGTAAGCATTCAAGTTGAGGTACGCCATGAAGAAACCTTGTATATTTCGCTCCGCCTCGATGCCGTCACGAACGGAAGATACCTTGGCGTACGAATCTGCCAGAAACTGCAAAGCGTCATGCCACTTGCCATCGTAGGCCATATCATAAAAATAGTCTTCAAGTTGATTCGTATCCAAGGAAGCCTTTTCTTCATACTGCTCTAACAAATACTCGTAGTACTGCTTGCGTACATTATTATTAGGAATGCCCAACATAAGGCGACTTCCACGAGTACCCTTGATGGTCAACATTCCATAATAAAACAACAGACTGACAAACATTTTTGGATTCGTCAAAGTCTCCGCAGGGAATGTTGTCTCTAAATTCGAGATGATTTCCCCTTGCTCGGCTATTTCATATATGACTCCCTTACGATTACCATCCAGTTTGTCCAATTGGAGGAGTTTCTTCATCTTGTTATAGTCGGTCTTGGTGTTCGGGTCAATCATCTGCCTTGGCGACTCTCCTGTTTCCATGTAATTGCGGAGATAATAAAGTACCATGTCGCAGTTGAATACCCTACTCTGGGTTCGTAAAGCATCTTCTGAAAAACAATAGTTGTCATACCAAGGCTTCATTTCTGCGATTACAGATTCTACATCGCAATCGGGACGAACTTTTCCTGCACTCTTGAAATATTCAAACATCTCACGTACATCCTCGGTAGAGAACCCCAACATCTGATTGAAAGCTGGCTTTGTAGATATGTGCCAACCTATATTGAAGCCACTGGTTAGGTCGTCCAGGGTCACAGGACTGACTCCTGTCATGAAGATGCGAGTGAACATACCCTTGAACATCTTGAAAATCTCTCGATAAAAGCCTTTCGCATGGGTCAATGCCCAATACACCTTCTCTCCATGCTCGTTGAGCACGACATTGGTAAAGTTGTCATACTCGTCAATGATAAGATATAGCTGCATGTTTGCATCCTTTGCTTCGGTATCTATCATATTCAGCTTATCCACTGCGGTAGGGGCACTCTTTATTTTCTCGACAATTTCAGGGCGGTAGGCTCTCTTATATCTTTCTATGAAATTATCGAGTCGGATGTTGCAATAATTATTGAAATTCTCCTTCAAATCCTTTATATCTCCCCCGATTTTAGAAAAATCCAAGAACAAGACCTGAAACTTTCCTCGGTAAGGTGTTGGATGGGAGCCAATCCATAATTTGCCGAACAGTTCCTCAAACCTATCAGACTGGTTGATGTCATAGTAAGCACACATCATGCTCAGCAAGAGGCTCTTGCCGAAGCGACGAGGGCGTATGAAGAACAAGCTATCCGCCTCCTCTTCCAACTTAGGGATATACATTGTCTTGTCAACATAATATTGATTTCTCTTTATTATATCGACAAAGTCAGAAACACCGTAAGGTATACGTTTCACATTCTCCATGTTTATTTTATTTTCTGTTTTGCTGCAAAATTAAGCAAAAATATCGTAATCTCAAAACTTTTCGCTTCATTTCTTTTATTATGCCAGCTTTGTCTTCGAAACGGGCAGTCTGATTTATTTTTGCATTTCTTGGGGTAATTTGCCTTGCGCAAGCTTCAACCTATCACTAAAGCAAGTCTGTAAGCATCATGCTGGAAGGAAATGCCAACATCACTACCGACAAATACAACTCTAAGAAAGCAGGCAACGCTGACTGGTATTTCAACGCATTGGCCGGACTTCGCATCAATTTGGGCAAGAGCCACACCAAGACAGAGCCTGTAAAGGAACATGTAAATAAGAAAACAAAGCATACAGAAAAAAGGGTGCGTCATGTAGTATGACACACCCTCTACTCTATCTTTTTATCGTATTCTATTTAGAACTCTGCGTTCTTTGGTGTACGTGGGAATGGAATCACATCACGGATGTTCTGCATACCGGTTACGAAGAGTATCAGACGCTCGAAACCGAGACCGAAACCTGCGTGTGGGCATGAGCCGTACTTGCGGGTATCGAGATACCAGCTCATATCCTTCATAGGTATGTTGCGAGCCTCTATCTCTCCCATCAGCTTGTCATAGCTCTCTTCGCGAACAGAACCGCCGATAATCTCACCAATCTGTGGGAACAGTACATCGGTGCCCTGAACGGTCTGACCGCTCTTGCCTCCGAAACCGCTCTCCTCCTCGTCTATCTTCATATAGAATGCCTTGATAGCCTTTGGATAGTTGGTCATGATGACTGGACGCTTGAAGTGCTCCTCTACCAGGAAGCGCTCGTGCTCGGATGCTAAGTCATCACCCCACTCGCATGGGAACTCAAACTTCTTGCCATTGGCGATTGCCTCCTGCAGGATGCGGATTCCCTCGGTATATGGGAGATGTACGAAGTCGGAATTCAAGACGCCTTCCAGACGGGCGATCAGACCCTTGTCGATCATCTTGTTCAGGAATGCCAAATCGTCCTTGCAATGCTCCAACGCCCAACGGATACAATACTTGATGAAATCTTCCTCCAACTCCATCAAACCGTCCATATCCAAGAAAGCTACCTCTGGCTCTACCATCCAGAACTCTGCCAAGTGACGAGGGGTGTTACTGTTCTCTGCACGGAAGGTTGGACCGAATGTGTAGATAGCGCCCAAGGCTGTGGCTCCCAACTCGCCTTCCAACTGACCTGACACGGTGAGGGA
>ERZ1026898.1796-NODE-1796-length-10051-cov-5.458784_pt1 | contig 10051 bp, 5 predicted proteins | sample MGYA00380178_ERZ1026898 | MGnify/ENA primary metagenome ERZ1026898 (study PRJEB33269, sample SAMEA4719814) | human gut metagenome | biome: human-associated habitat; feature: organic feature; material: feces | place: Cameroon | collected 2013-10 ... | reverse complement strand
GCTCAGTATTCAAAAGAAGTATCATGTATACACGCTTTAAAGCACCTAAATTTTCTTCGAAAAATCTCAAAAAAAGTTAAAATTTCTACCGAAAAACGGTAAAAAACGCGTAAATTTCTCCAAAAAAAACGAGCCGACGCAAGAATTTTTTCTTTCACCAGCTCGATTTTTTGTACTGATTCTATTCTATTTTTCTTCTATCGGCAGCTTAATCAGCTTCTGTCGCTCGCCGCTGTTATCCAGCATCACAAAAATTTCTTCTGTATTACCGGTCTCCCAGTCTGCTTTAAACAATTCAATCGGATACAGCTTATGGATTTGGCGCCAGCTGCTGAACTTATATGCAGGAATATATCGGCGCACCTTTTCCTCATCACGCCAAAACGCAGAAACTGTCTCAAAAATTGCTTCTGTCTGCCACTTCAGCCACTCCGGACGCCATTGAGGTATCTCACAGAACACGTCAAAGCGCAGAATCTCCAGCAATTCCGCCTGCTTATCAGCATAATTTTCTTCTATAAATTGCTTTAAGATAGCTGCTACACCCTTGGCGTTATGTGTCTGCGGATAGAAGCCTGCCTTCACCCACCACTGCGTCAGCTTTCTGTAAAAGGCAAAGGCTGTCATGCCTGAAGCACGCAGCAATGCCCTCAGCGTATATTTAAAGCCACCGCTGTTGGCCGTCTGGTCCAGAATATTATCCAAGTGCTTCAAATACAGCATATCCTCATATGGCATATACTTAGTCGCCAAAATTTCATAAGGCGGTTCGTCCATATAACGTAAATCATGCTGCTCGGTTTCGCGACGCATCTGCGTACCCGGCAGAACTTTCAAAAATCCCAACTGCAGCATATCCGCACCTAATCCGTAAACATCGTCAAAGGATTTAGCAAAGGTCGGCAAATCCTCATAAGGCAAACCGGCAATCAAATCCACATGGATATGCATATTACCGAAGGACAGCAGACGCTTAACATTTGCTGCCAGCTTCTCCCAGTTATCCTGCCTGTTGATGGCCTTTAATGTAGGCTGATGCGTGCTTTGAATGCCGATTTCCAATTGGAAGCGTCCCTTAGGCACCGTCGCCAGGAAATCCATAACGCGCTCAGACAGTATATCGGCCTTGATTTCAAAGTGGAAAGTTGCATTTGTATCAGCCTGCGCCAGATGCTGCATCATCGGCAAAAAGTATTTTTCGTCCAAATTATATGTACGGTCGACAAACTTCACCAACGGCACGCCTGCAGCAATAAATCTGTCCAAATCGCGCAGCACCAGCTCCAGCGGACGCTTGCGCACAGAACGTGAAATGCCGGACAGACAGTAAGCGCAGTTAAAAGGACAGCCACGCGTGCATTCGTAATATACTATCTTATGTTCTGCCAGCATTTTTTCCAGATCAGGATACGGAAACGGCAACAGGGACATATCCTCTATTACGGTGATGCCGCCGTTCAGGTTCACCTGCTCCCCTTCGCGATACGCAATATGCTTAGGAACAGCGCCACCGTCAGCCAAATACTGCAGCAGCTCGCTGAATACCAGCTCGCCCTCACCCTGTACGATATAGTCTGCCTGCGGCAGCTCCGCAAAGATTCTCTCTGCATCGAACGCCACCTCCGGTCCGCCAATCACTATTGCAGCCTGCGGACGCAGCTTGCGCAGCATACGGATCAGCTTAAATACGAACGACTTGTTCCAGATATGTACCGAAAAGCCATAGACCTGTGCCGGTACAGCCATAATTTTTTCCAATACCGCTAAAATCGGTGTGTTGATAGTTTCTTCTATTAATGTTACCTCATGCCCCTGCGCTTTGGCATATTCGCCGACATAGCGCAAGCCAAGGCCGGTATGGATGTATTTACTGTTAATTGCGCTTAATACTACTTGCATTTCTTTGCTCCTCAAATTTTTAACCACAAATACAGAAAAAGCTCTACAACCGAAATTGTAGAGCCTAAATTTACTGGTGCCGAAGGCCGGACTCGAACCGGCACGAGCGTGAACCCGCTTGATTTTGAGTCAAGTGCGTCTGCCAATTCCGCCACTTCGGCATAAGTTCCAATCACTCGGAACAATAGTAATTATACTCGTTTCTTAAAGCTTTGTCAATAGCCTTATTTAAAATTTCTTATAGAGGAGTTACTTGCCAGGAAAATACCTCTTAGAACAGACTATCCATCTGCCCTTCATCAGTCACCTCAACACGCGCCAAACTCAGGAACTCCCCATCATTACCGGCAATATGCTTGCTCTTCAAATAAGAAATATTATTCAGCTTAGACGAAATCAAGTTTAAAACATAGATGTTGTCATAGCAATTATAAATTGACTCACCACCAAGTCCGGTAAAGGATATCAGCTGAGTGTTATTCTTTGCTGCCATCTCCATTAACGGCGTAAGCAGATGCGCGGCATTAGTCTGAGCAAACGGATTATCCATCATTAATACCTTGCCTTCATTGCGGTCAGCAAAAATATCTGTCTCATCTCGACGCATATAATACAAAAGGCTCGAAAGAATGACAAAGGCTGATAAAAAGCCCTCGCCGCCAGAATTTCGCGCCACATCACGCCATGAAATCTGTACTTCGCGTTGTGCCTCAACCTTAAACATCTGCACATGAACATTGTTGATGCCTATAACAGCATCGTAAAGCTCTTTAGTGGTCAGCAGCTTGCCCAGCAACTCATTGATAGGCTCGCTTTTGCGCAATTTTTCCAGCCCTCTTTGTGCTATCATATCAACCATATCCGTTACATTAATATGATAAATGTTGGCATTCTCCTCCCACACAGGAAGATTAAGCTTCAGCATTTTTACATTATTACCTCGAATTTTGATAGTAGAATTGCGGTCTATCTGTCCTATTTGTTTATGTACATCTTGAACGTAATCCTCTAAAAGTGTGATAATATGTGCCTTCTCCTGCTCAACTATCGCAATATCTGCCTGCAGCTTTTCAGAAATGCTGACAAAAGACTGCAAAACAGCCGTAATCTGCTGCATGAAGGTATACGCATCATTAGTAAGTCCCAACAGAACGTCGATACGTCTTTTATAAAAATCATCTTGGAAGGCATCACTGTTAGTCAGCCTATTTAGTGTCTGTACCAGCTTTCTTTGTGTAGCAGCTTCCTGCTCCTGACTGTTTTTATAAGCTTTCTTCAAGGATGCAGTATAAGCATACAGCTCCTCTTGAGAAAAATCCTCTAGCTTGAAGTCTTCGCTCCATACAGCAGTCGCCGCTCCATCACTATACTCTACTAAAACAGCAAGATTCTCCTTAATATTTTGCTCCTGCTCTGCCAAAGATTTTTTCTGCGCTTCCTTCTGCTTACGAGCATATGCCAAAGTATTTTTGACCTCTGCAAAATTTTTCTCAACAAGCTCTTCCTTAAGTAACGGCTGATTAACAGAACATTTTTCTTCCATACGCTTAAGAATGTTCTTTTGCTCTGCTTGTACTTCGGTAATTTTTATTTCAATTTTAAGCAATTTATCCTCTACTTGCTTCAGCTCTTGAACTGTCTGCTGCTTCTTAAAATCAAGCTCCTGCATTTTAACTTCGCTATAACGCTCAGATTCCCAATCCTCACTTACCAAGCTAAAGCGCTTAGCTCTTTCTTGCAAATCCTTTTGACTCTTTTGTACACGCCTGGCAACGTTTGCCACATTATCCTCCAGCATTTTTAATTCACCGGAAAGCTTTTGCAAAATACTTTCCAGACGAATTTTCAACGCCGATGTATCCTGCTCAAGAGACGCGTCAAAGTTATTCGGTCGCACTGCCTGCTGATAGCTTGCATATTGAGCAAACTCTTTATTTAGCTCATTAATTTCAATGTTTAGCTCCATAAGATACTGCGTACACATCTGCAGCCTGCTTTGCAGTTCATCTAGCTCTTTAGCTAAACTCTTCTGTCCGGCTTCTGCGTCAGCTAAATGCTTTTGACATCCCTGCAGCCGTTCATTAGCAAGCAAATATTGCTTATACCCTGCTTCTAAATTCTGCAAATCTGCCTGCTGCTGTTGCAGCTTATCTACCAGCTTACCAACCTCAGCTATAGCCGCAGCAATCTGCTCCTGTTCTTGGGCATTTTGCGTCTTTTTGTCGTTTATATCAGCAATTTCTCTCTTTTTATCTTCAATTGCGTCATGCAAGGAAAGCAACTCCTCCTTAAGTCTTACATAACTATCCTTGGTAAAGCTTTGCTCATCCAGTTCGCCATACTTTGCCCTATAAAAATCATATTCCTGTTTTCTTTGCGCCAACGCTTGCTCAATATCCTGTAGCTCTTGCTGCAGCTCTGCCAGCATACGCTGCAGTTTCTCTTCGTTCAACAGGTTATCGTTAAAGAGCATAAAAAAGCTTACTTCGTCCCCTTTAAATATACCATTATCAACACCAGTCTTATTGTCCTGTGTTATGCTCTCACGCAAAATAATCGGAACAGGAAAAGACGTATAAATATTTTTTTCTGCCTTTTGCAGCTCAGCAACTTCCTTGGAAGTCATCAGCAGAGCATAAGGCAAAAAAGGATGCTGCTTTACAAGTTCAAGGTTCTGAGCTTCATCATAGCTGTTTTCTTTGAGCCATTGGAAGCCATATACAATATTTATACCTAAATCTTCAAGCACCTGCACTAATTCAGGAGATAGCTCCAATGTTTTGCCAGTCCGCAGGCCTTGGAACTTCTTTTGCACGTCCGTCAGTCTGCGTATAAGCTTATCCTTAGCTGCATCCATTTCTGAAAGCTTTTGTGAAAGCTCCTTTTGAATTCGTACTTTATCAAAAAGAAGCTGCTCATCAAGATGAAGATATTGCAGCAAAGTACTTCTCTTCGCCAACTGCTCATCCAATTGCTTTTTAAACTCTACACGCTTAGATAAAAACAGTTCCTTAGCCTGCTTATCATTTGAACATTCCTGCAAGCTACGTTCTAAACTGATAAGCTCTTCTTTCAGCCTATGCTGATTCTGCTGCATGCTCAGCTGCTTTTGCTTTGCATTTTGTTCATCAGCGGCAAGCTTTTGTGCCGTAATATTCAAAGCACCGGCTTCATATTCTCCCAGCATATTGCGCTGTAAAGCATTCGCTCCACATTCCCACTTTTTATTATAGTTTTCTTCAACATCATCGTAAGCACGAATTGAAGCCTCAAGACGCCCCTGCGTATTACGCAATTCACCAAGCTCGCTTAAAAGTTGCTGCATTTTGCGTTTATTATCCCGCTGCATGGCAAGGCACTCGCTTTTTTCAGTTTCTCTTTGCTTACATGCCTCGTGCTTATCCTTCAGCTCCTGTTCTGTATACTGCTTAAGCAAGTAGCCAATATATGCACGTTCTGGCTCTAAATTCTTGTTTTTCTGCCGTAAAACCGCAACCCTCTGCTCAGCTCTTTGCAAATCTCGCTCATCATCATGTAAGCGTTCTTGCAAACTTGCACATTCCAAAATATGCTGCTGCTTTTCTATGAAGGCAGTCTGCTCCTCGAGCTGCTGCTTTTGCTCATTATACTCTTGCTTATAACCAAGCAGCTCATCTTTTTTGCTTTCATTATGATAAAAATCACTAGAATACTCTTCGTGCAGAAGCCGTACAAGCTGTTTTCCTAACTCTTCCAGCTCTAATTGGCAATTCTCGCTTGCTTCTTTATTCAATCCAGCTAATCTGTTGAGCTCGGCAAGGCACTCATATATTTTACTAAGCCTTGCCATCACAGCGTTTGAACACTCCTCAAAAGCTTTTCCCTGCTCCAGAATTGGCGCTGCCTCCTGTTGGAATAAATCAAGCTTTTCCTGCCGCTGGATTTTATTATAGTTTTCGCTATAAACAGAAATATATTCTTCCAAGATATTGCGAAACTCCTGCATTCTGTTTTTTTCTTTATTTAATTTATTTTCTACTGCGTCCAGAAACCATTTTTCCAGCAAGCCCTTTTCGTCCTTACACTCAGCAAAGAGCTTGGACAGACCGGACTCCTCTTCATTGATTTTCTTAATGATGTTCTGCCATTCGCGATAATCAATGCCATACTCTGCAAGCTTACTAAAATACTGCTTGCTTTGCGCATAGTTATTCATGTCAAAGCAAAAAAATTCATTCAGCTTTTGCTTTTTATATTCCTCGAACAGCGTACGACAAGCTGCAAAGCTCTTGAGCCTGATTTCTTTGGCATTATTCTCGACAACAGGCAAATGATTAATATCCTGTTCACAAGACACCTTATACTCACTGATAAAATTTATCAGCTCCAACTCCTCGTTATTATCCATATTCTGGCTTTTACGCACCATCATACCTGTCAGGCAATAACCAGCGCCATTCTCCAGCGCCCATTCTACCATAATAAAGGAAGGCCTCGGCGTAGTAAAGTAGCTGGCAAAAGTACGCTCATTAAGGTTGCGATACCGTTTCTGCACGAACGGAGCCGTCAATAATTGCACCAGTACAGACTTGCCGCCACCATTTTGTAAGGAAATCAATGTGCTTTTGCCATTAAAGCGCAGCGTCTCATCACTAATATGTATAGCATTATGATTGTAGTTGATATTAACCAATCTTATTGCATTAATTTTGCTCATTTTCTTTTGCTCCTAAAACTCTCTGTACACGGCTAAAATTGTTTTTATTCAACAGATTCCAGTCCATAAAATTATCCAGCTTGCGCGTAGTCTTAATCATTTCATCCTGTTCGATATAATCTATTAGCCCCTGCGACTGCAAAAAACGCAGAATACTATACATAAAGCCTTCCTTAGTTGTTTTTTGGCGACGCCCTCTTTCATCTGACTTCAATGCTTCATAAGCCTGCTGCATCGCTGTAAAAGCCAAGCCGTTTTGTGCCTGCTCTTCCTCCGAATAGCGTGCTGCGCCTTCCTTAAGCTTCTCCGTTATAGAGTTTTGTAATTCTCCCAAGCGGATAAAATCACGCGTCTTAGAGCTGCTTCCCTGTCCGTCATAAAACTCCAGCAAAAGCACAAGGATAACGAACTGTACCAGATAATAGTCCTTATCCGTGGAATTGCTGCGACACAGCTCTCTTTTCAGCTGTCCCTTAGAATAGCCTAAAAAATTATTCTCCTGCTCAGGTATAAGATAAATAACACCGCCATATGTTTCAATGCTGCTTTCAGCAGCCTCTGCCTGCGACTTAACCAATGTCTGCACCTCATCCTGCTCAAGATATGCCTTATGCAGCTCTGGTTCATTTTCCTCACGCAGCTCATGATGCTCTAATAAATAATAGAAGATTCTCTGCGATTGTTTAATTGTCTCTATCTGATAAGCCATACTCTCACTCCCAAATTGCCTTCAGCATTACGTCAGAACAACGAATATTTTTTAAAATTCCGGTATTTTTATCAAGCTGCTTCAGCAAAACCGGATTTGCCTCAGGCAAACGATATACTATGATTTGCTTAACCATTTGCCACTCAGCCCGTTTATCAAGAATATCTAAAAGCATACTCTGCAGCCTGAAATCCTTAGTCTCCTCCTGAATATATTCAGCACGCTCAATGCGCAGACTTAAAATATCAATTTCGTTAACCTTGAGCAGCTCAACCATAATTTCTTTAAATACACCTATTTCCGGTATCAAGCGCTCGCGTTCCTCCTGACTAAGCTGATTTATCAAGTCAGAAAGCTTTAACTGCTTTCTACTAAGCATATACTTAAGAATAACTGTCAAGCTTGCTTCATATTGGGCAAGCTTTGCTTCCAGCAGACGCTTTTGCTCTTTCTCCCAAGCATCGGCATCAAAGCTTTCAGTTTCTTCCTCTTCCCACTCAGCTTCTAATGAGCGTACTCTTTGTGGCTCTAAAATTAAATTCAGATTAATAGACTTATCTGGCGCTCTATTAAACAAAGGGTGCAAGAAATCATCTAAATCAGCCAGACATTGAGGCTTGGCTAAAAGCTTCTCGTAAAGATCAGTACGCAGATTAAACCTCTGCACAAGGGACATTTCCGAAATTTTCTCCAGCTCTACTGCATATAAAGCCTTAAGATCAAAATGGTTATTCAAAATACGTTGGTATTCATCAATTGCTCTGCCAAGATATTTGTCAATCTCGCGCAGATTTTGCAGCTTGGCTGCATCCTTAGACAACAGAGTCTGCAAATTTATCTTATCCTGCTCCATTTCTGAAACACGAGATTTAACAATCTCCCGATAACCCTTAAACTTATCCTTGGACTCATCAATCGTCAGCAGATTTTCCTGCATAAGCTCGCTATATTCCTTTACACTGTACTCCAAGGCATTGCGTCTTATCCGCAGCATAGCTGCCTGAATCTTTTGCAGCTGAATACGCATCAGGTTAAATATATTTTTCACATCATCTAATGCCTTATCGTAGCTTTGCTTTTCCAGATGCAGCTTGAATATCATCTCCTGAATCGTCAGCTTCAGATTGCTTTCCACCTCCAGCGTTCCCAGAAGCAGATTATAGCCATCGTCCGTAAGGTAATACGAAGTACGCCGCATATCAAGTTCATCGTAAACAATACGGTTATTAACATAGCTTATATGCAGCTGCTGCATATCCCGCTGCTCATAATCATAGCCTGTAAAATACATAGGCTTACCTTCATTGGAAAGCACTATATTCACAATAAAATCTGCCAACTCACGGCAATCGTCATAGCTGAGCTGTTTTTTATAATACTGCTCATTAAGGCTATCTATAAAAACGGTAATATTGTCAAGCGTACAGCTTTCCTCTTTCAATGACTGCTCCATGATATAAAGCATAACAGAGAAAACTATATTCATCTGCTCAGCTAGTGATTCAAAGCCTAGCTGCTTCCAAATTGCCTTCTGGCTGCTGTTCGCATAAAGCAAAGCATGCAAGCCAACGCACTTCATGCGTCTGGGAAAATCCTTTAAAAATTCATATTGCATAACAAACCTCAAAAATCACTTATCGTCAAAATCTCCTGCGGGATATACAAATCCTGCTGCAAAATACTTTGCATTTGCGCTTGCGCATCAGCTGGAAAATAACGGAAGAATTTTCCCTGCACATTTCGGTTCTGGTCCTTTTTCGTCGACGGCAGCTGCTTATAATCGCCTGCCTTCGCTAGCATCGCCAGATACGCAGGAATAAACGGTTTAATCTCTCCCTGCTCAGCAAAGCCTTCTGCCAGCGTTTCGTAAATGCCTATGCCTTCGTAATCCAAATCGCCAAAGTACAACAGCTCATTTGCGTCTGCCAGCATATATGGTTCAGCGCTAGCGTTAAACTCCTGAAAATAGCTGACAACTCTTTTGCCGGCGCCGTAAATAATAGTACTTATATTTTCTCCCAAAAGCTGGCTGTTTCCTGCCAGCAGATGCTTTCTCATGCTAAAAAAGGTGTCTTTATTTTCTATAATCAACAGCTTTTGCGGTACTGTGCGTGTTGAAGCAAAATAAGCAAAGGGCTCAGTAGTACTATAGCAGTTGAGTTCAGCAAGCTCCAGATCGCAGTGACTCAATATTTTTTTGCCTGCTCCCTGAAGCAAAAACTTTTCTCTTTGCCAGATTTGGAAGCTACGCTCGTTATAGGAAACCTGTTTCGTAAGTAAGGTCGCACCGTTCTGCAGGAAACTGCTCAACTGCAAAACATCCTTACGTTCTTTATTATAAGTTTCAAGATTATGCTGATAATATGTTATATTAATTTGCGAAGCCAAGTTAAACAAAAGCTCCTGCTTCAACGCTGAATAATCCTGCTCTTCTTCTAGCTCCCAGTATTCCCGATACAATGCTGGCTTCTTGCCATTTTTCTTCGACGCAAGCACAGGCTTTATCCGTCCACTTTCTACAAGCTCCATGATATAAGCATGCTGTTCGCTATATTCTGCATTAATCTTACTGCCTAAAATTTCTTCCAATGTCCTGCGCTTTTTCATTTTGCACCTCAAACAAAATACTCCTAAAGCAGCTAAAACCTGTCTGCTTTAGGAGTATTATAACATATTTTTATCTTACTTTAATTTACTTTCCCAACAGCGCCTTCAGCTCCTTGAGCTTAGCAGCAAACTTCTGCAGC
>ERZ1026898.1795-NODE-1795-length-10052-cov-3.419126_pt1 | contig 10052 bp, 10 predicted proteins | sample MGYA00380178_ERZ1026898 | MGnify/ENA primary metagenome ERZ1026898 (study PRJEB33269, sample SAMEA4719814) | human gut metagenome | biome: human-associated habitat; feature: organic feature; material: feces | place: Cameroon | collected 2013-10 ... | reverse complement strand
GGATGCCCTGAAGGCTGCAAAAGAAGCATTAGAAGGACAGCTTGCATAAAATTTTACTGTCAATTCGCGAAATTTTGCAATTTTTTCCAAAGTGGAAGAAAGTTGTTGACGTGAGAAAAAAATATGTTATAATCATATGTAGTGCAATAAAAATACCCGAACAGTCGTATGATGCACAATATAGGACTGGAGGGGAGGTTAGGTGTGAGTCTATGTCAAATGTAATCGTTAAAGAAAACGAATCGTTAGATAGCGCTTTACGCAGATTCAAAAGAAACTGTGCAAAGGCTGGTATTCAGCAGGAAATTCGTAAAAGAGAACATTACGAAAAACCAAGCGTAAGACGCAAAAAGAAATCTGAAGCTGCTAGAAAACGTAAGTATAACTAATATGTGCAGAAATAGAGTGTCGTATGACACTCTATTTTTTATCGCCATGCGTTCGTAAGAAGCTGCCGGTGGCAGGTTCTATAGATGCCTTAGATGTTTCATCTTAGCATGTGGGAAAGCTGTCAGTAGCAGATTCTTGTATACCCGAGTATGTAATATAAGTTGTCAACGTCAAATTTTAAATACTTTAGCAAAGCAGCACGGAAAAATATTTTTAAAAAAATTTCAAAAAACATATTGACGTTTCAAAAATGCAGGTATATACTGTGAATCGTTGAAAGGCAAAGGCGCCATACCCGTTAGGGTGTGGTGCCTTTTTTCGTTCTATTGACAGAGTGATAAAAGGATAGGAAGAGGAACGAGATCATAATTCAACAAATTCGAAATGGATGAAAGTGAGGAGTTTTATTATGAGATTAAAGGATACGGGACTTACAGCACAAGAGTTGAAAGACATGGTAAATAAGTATATGGTGGAGACTTATGAAAGATATGATTTCATTGCAGAGAGAGCAGAAGGCATGTATCTGTATGATGAAGAGGGAAATGCATATCTGGATTTCTACGGTGGAGTTGCCGTTAACAGCTGTGGCAACAGAAATCCAAAGGTCATCGCAGCAATCAAGGACCAGTTAGATGATATCATGCATACATTCAACTATCCATATACCATTCCGCAGGCATTACTGGCCAAGAAAATCTGTGATACGATCGGAATGGATAAGATCTTTTATCAGAACTCCGGAACTGAAGCAAATGAATGTATGATCAAGATGGCAAGAAAATACGGTGTGGATAACTTCGGACCAGAAAGATATCACATCATTACAGCAAAACATGGTTTCCATGGAAGAACTTACGGAGCAATGTCTGCAACAGGTCAGCCGGACAATGCAATCCAGATGGGATTCAAACCAATGCTTCCTGGATTCGATTATGCAGAATATAATAACCTTGAAGATTTCAAATCAAAGGTAACAGAGAATACAATCGCAATCATGATTGAGCCTGTACAGGGCGAAGGCGGTGTTCATCCTGCGACACAGGAATTCATCGAAGGACTTCGTAAATTATGTGACGAGAAAGATATGTTACTTCTGTTTGATGAAGTTCAGACAGGATGGGGACGTACCGGAGCACCGATGGCTTACATGGGATATGGTGTAAAACCAGACGCAGTATCTATGGCAAAAGCAGTCGGAGGCGGAATGCCGTTAGCAGCATGCTGTGCAACTGAAAAAGTAGCAAAAGCATTTACAGCAGGAACACATGGCTCTACATATGGCGGACACTGTGTAACATGTGCAGCAGGTCTTGCATCAGTAACAGAGATTCTTGATAACAACTTAAGTGAAAATGCAAAAGAAATGGGAGAATACATGAAACAGGAACTTGCAAAACTCCCACATGTAAAAGAAGCAAGAGGACGTGGACTTCTGGTTGGATGCGAATATGATATTCCAATCGCAGTAGAAGTAAAACACGGATGCCTGGACAGAATGGCACTGATCACAGCCATCGGAGACAGCGTAAACCGTATGATTCCACCACTTATCGTAACAAAGAAACAGATCGATGAGCTGATGCTGATCATGAGAGCGTCTATCGAAGATGCTGCCGCAAAATACGAAAGCAAGTAAGCGTAATAAATATAAGAAGATACAGAAATACAAATGATTCAGACGTTACCAAAGTATACAAGAAAATCTGCCAGTGGCAGGTTTTGCAGATTAAGTTTCTTCTTCATCAGGAACAGGCTCAGGGACCTCTGTATCTCCGGTGTATTCAATGTCCGGAAGCAGTTCAAAATAAAAGTCCTGATATTCTTTTGAAAGAGCCTGAATGATTTCTTTCTGCACGGATTTGAACTTGGAAATAGAGATCATATCATGGTTCATGGTGATATACACGCTGATCCATAATTTCCGGCCGGTACGCAGGATATCATAATATAATTTTGTGTCCCCGTATGTGGCGAGAATCGGAGATACGATATCTTTGATCTCCTGAACCGTTTCTTCCTCCGGAGGGAGTAAGAACAGGTCCCGAAGTCCCGTGATCACGGTTTTTATCGGAACCGGAAGCATAAAAAGGGACAGGATGATCGCCAGTATCGGGTCGAGATAAGGAATCAAAGGCTGAAACCATTCTCCGGTTATGATCTGTGGCAGAAAGAATGCGATGCACATACCAAACGATGCGACAGAGTCGATCTGCCATTCCTGGATCTCCATGATCACGATCGGTGAAGTCAGTTTACTGTTCATCCTGCGAAGCAGGAAGATCACAGCAATACTGACTAAGGTGGCACTCATTTCAAAATACGCAACCATGGAAAAGTTGACATGCTGGCCGCCGTGGAAGATGATCTGGATGTTGTTAATGATCAGTCCGACGGTAACAGCAATCATGATCGCACCTTTTACAACAACAAATAAGGATTCAATCTGCTGGTAACCAAATGGGTGGCTTTCGCTGGACGGCTTGTACATCAGCGGAACCAGTGAAAGTGACACGAATACCATCAGAATCTCGACGCCGTCATAGACACTGTCCAGAAGGACGGCCTGCGACCTTGTGATGACCGCCATAACGATCTCCAGGATTACGAAAATTGTACTTCCTGTGATGGAGATACGGAGTGCGGATTTTTCGTATTTCTGTTTACTCCGGCTAGAATGCATAATGTATCTTCTCCTTTGGCAAAATGGAATCAAGTTCATGGTAGAGTCGTGCGATCGGAAGGCCGACTACATTATTATAATCACCTTCGATCCCTTTTACGTGGATGGCAAATGCGCCCTGGATGCCGTAAGCGCCGGCTTTGTCAAGAGAATCACCGCTGTCAACATAAGCATGAAGATCCTCTTTTGTGACCGGATAAAAGGTGACATCTGTTTTTTCGTAGAATGTGTGTAAGATCTGCTGCCCACGGATACACCCTGCAAATGTAACTCCGGTATAGACCTGATGTGTGCGGTCTGCGAGCATGGAAAGCATATCAAAGGCTTCTTCGTTATCTGCCGGTTTTCCAAGAACCTCACCGCGGTAAGACACAATGGTATCGGCACCGATGACGATACAGTCTTCACCCTGATATGCGGGATTGTCTTTTATCTTTGATTCATATACATCAAGAGCTTTCTGGTGCGCCAGTTCCATCACGACATCGGACGGAATATCTTTGGTGATCTTTTCGTCGATTGCAGACGGGATTACATCGAATGTGAATCCTGCCTGGGTAAGCAGCTCCTGCCGTCTGGGAGAAGCTGATGCTAATACGTATTTCATGTCTTTTTTCTCCTTTATGACCTTTTGAAAATATATAAAATACCAACTATAGTATAACATAGAATGAAAAAAACAGAAATTCATAACGGATAAAATTGTAATGTAAAAATTGCAATCACTGTGCAGATTCGATATAATGTTAACAAGTATAAATATCGGAAACGGAGGTTTATTGTTATGTATATCAGTGAAATAAGAACGAAAGCACCGGCAGACGAAAGAATGCCGTTAGAGCGGAAATTCTACGATACATTGGAAAAATTAAAAATACCATATGAACAGGTGGATAATGATCCGGCATCTTCGATGGAAGAATGTGCAGAAGTGGATAAAGCGATCGGAACAGAGATCCGGAAGAATGTCTTCCTCTGTAACCAGAAGAAGACAACCTTCTTTTTGCTGGTAATGCCAGCAGACAAAGCATTTGACACTTCTTCATTCAGTAAAAAACTGGGCGTGTCCCATATGTCATTTGCGCCGCCGGAGAAGATGCTGGAACATCTTGGCACAACACCGGGATCAGCAAGTGTTGCAGGGCTTCTGACCGATGAAGATGATTATGTGCAGGTAATTATAGATAAGGAAGTTGCAGAGGCAGAATGGTTCGGCTGCAACCCGGGAATCAACACCAGCCATTTGAAATTTAAAACGAAAGATCTGCTTCAGAAGTATCTTCCGGCGATCCATCACAGAGCAAGAATTGTGGATCTGTAGAATCCAGAGAAGCGAATAAGAGAAGCAGATCTGCGGGAAAGAGAGAAGCGAATAAGAAAAGCAGATCTGCGAGAAAGAGAATAGTGAATAAGATAGACAAATCTGTAAAGGATAGAATAGAGAATAAAAAGGAACAGTAACATTATAAATATGAAGACATCAGAAGATTTAAAACAGATACTGGAGCGCATTGATCACAGAGGATATCCGGCATATAAGGATACCAGAGGCGCATACCAGTTTGGAACATATATACTGGGGATTGATCATGTACAGGGAGATCCGTTTGCGGCACCGTCCAGGCTGCATATACAGGTGGCAAGAAGAACGGCCCGGATTCCGGGAAATCTATATGACAGCAAATGTAAAAAGATGGCTGTGGCAGATTATCTGCTGCGGAATTTTGCAAAGCAACTGGAACGGTACTCGTTTCAGGCACACGGTTCCGGAAAAAGCGGGATCATCCAGGTGACACGATGTGGTCAGGAAGTGCTGGAACGTACGGCCTGTGAGATAGAGGAAAAGACAGGGAATATTATTGTACGGTTTGAGGTCGGATTCCCGGCAAGAGGACGTACGATCCAGGCAGGAGAGCTGATTAAGATTCTGTATCAGTATCTGCCGGCGTGTGTGGAGAAAGCTCTGTATTATAAGAATATGGACCAGAATGCAGTGAAGCGGGCGGCAGAACTTGCCGTGGATCAGGAATATATCCGGGAACAGCTGAAAAAAGAAGGACTGATAGCATTTGTTGCTGACGGTTCGATCCTTCCGAGAGAATCGGGCGTGTCCCAGAGACCGATGAAGGATGCGGTGCCGTTTGTCTCGCCGGATTCTATGAAAGTTACGATGAAGCTTCCATATAAAGGGGTGCTCACCGGAATGGGAATACGAAAGGGAATCACTCTGGTTGTAGGTGGCGGCTATCATGGTAAATCAACGCTTTTGAAAGCACTGGAGAGTGGTGTATATCCTCATATTGCAGGAGATGGCAGGGAATATGTAGTCACAGATGATACTGCAATGAAGATCCGCGCAGAAGACGGCAGAAGCATCCGGCATACAGACATTTCCATGTTTATCAATGATCTGCCGAACGGAAAAGATACGTATGCGTTCGACACGGAAGATGCAAGCGGAAGTACGTCACAGGCGGCGAATGTGATAGAAAGTATGGAAGCAGGAACACAGGTATTTCTGATCGATGAAGATACGAGTGCAACGAATTTTATGGTGAGAGATGAGCTGATGCAGCAGGTGATCCGCCGTGACATGGAGCCGATTACACCGTTTATTGAGCGTGTGCGGGATCTTTATCAGGAATATGGAATATCGACGGTGCTGGTAGCGGGAAGCTCCGGAGCCTATTTCCAGATTGCGGATCAGATCATTCAGATGGATAAGTATGTTCCGAGAGAAATCACGGAACTGGCAAAGAAAGCGGCTTCGGACTATCCGGCATTGAAGTTTCCGGAAGAAAAGCCGGAACAGCCATCGTTTGACCGGAAGGTGCGTAAGAATCCGGGCATCCGCCAGAAAGGCAGGGTGAAATTAAAAACAATGGGACGCGATGCGGTCATGATCGGTCATGAGACGATTGATCTGCGGTATGTGGAACAGCTTGTGGACAGTGAGCAGTTAAATACACTGGGGCAGATCGTACGTTTCCTGGAAGAGGAGATATTTGATGGCAGGAAGACACTTGGACAGGCCATAGAACAGGTGGAGAACGTTCTGGATAAAAAAGGGCTTGCCGGTGTGTGCGAAGGGAATACCGTACCGGGAAATCTTGCAAGACCGCGTATACAGGAAATCTATGCCTGTATGAACCGTTACAGAAAGCTTGGAACAGACAGGAAAGAGAGGGGATAGAATATGAGAGTCATTGCAGGAAGTGCAAGAAGAACACAGTTAAAGACGTTAGAAGGCATGGATACCAGACCGACGAGAGACATTATTTAACATGATCGCTCCATATCTGTACGACAGTATCTTTCTGGATCTGTTTGCCGGAAGCGGCGGGATCGGGATCGAAGCTCTGAGCAGAGGAGCAATGGAAGCGGTATTTGTAGAGAAGAATCCGAAAGCTATGGCGTGTGTCAAAGAGAACCTTCAGAAGACACATTTTGAAAGAAAAGGGATGACCATGCAGATGGATGTGATGACAGCACTCTATAAATTAGAAGGAGAAAAACAGTTTGATTATATTTTTATGGATCCACCGTATAATCATGAACTGGAAAAAAGTGTGCTGACTTATCTGGCAGAATCATCGCTGCTGGCAGAGGAAGGAATCATCATTGTAGAGGCTTCTAAAGAGACAGACTTTGATTATGCAGAAGATCTTGGATATAACATTATCAAAGAAAAAGAATATAAGACAAATAAGCATGTATTTTTGGAACCTGCGGGAAGGAAAGAAATATGTTAACAGGAATCTATCCGGGAAGCTTTGACCCGGTCACATACGGACATCTGGATATCATAAAACGTTCTGCTGAAATGGTAGATGAACTGGTAGTCGGAGTGCTGAATAATAAAGCAAAAACCCCGTTGTTTTCCGTAGAAGAACGTGTTAAAATGTTAGAGGAAGTAACGAAAGACATACCAAATGTTAAGATTATTCCATTTGAAGGATTATTGGTGGATTTTGCCCATAAGCTGAATGCGAAGATTGTAATAAGGGGACTTCGGGCAATCACTGATTTTGAATATGAATTACAGATGGCGCAGACCAATCATAAACTTGCGTCAGATGTGGAGACGATATTTCTGACCACGAATCTGCAGTATTCGTATTTGAGTTCTACCACGGTAAAAGAAGTGGCAGCCTTCGGAGGAGATATATCCCAGTTTGTGCCGGATTACATAGAGCAGAAAGTCTGGGGGAAAATGAAACATAAAAGGAGAGTGTAAATATTATGAGCAGCCGTATTGAGCAGATCATAGAGGAAATTGAAGAGTATATTGACAGTTGTAAATTCCAGCCGCTGTCGACAACAAAAATTATTGTAAATAAAGACCAGATGGATGAACTGTTAAGAGAACTTCGTATGAAGACACCGGATGAGATCAAGCGTTATCAGAAGATTATTGCGAACAAAGACGCAATTCTGGCTGATGCACAGGCAAAAGCAGACGGAATGATCCAGGAAGCACAGATTCAGACAAATGAGCTGGTAAGTGAACATGAGATCATGCAGCAGGCGTATGCGCAGGCAAATGAGATCGTAACTGCAGCAACTGCACAGGCACAGCAGATTCTGGATAATGCAACAAATGATGCAAACCAGATTCGTATCGGAGCCATTCATTATACAGATGATCTTCTTTCTCAGGCAGAGAGTGCGATCGGACGTACCTTGGATACGTATACATCGAAGTATGACAGTCTTGTAAATTCTCTTCAGGAATGTTATGACATGGTGCGTAACAACAGAGCAGAGCTGGATGTTCCGCCGGAGACAGAACAGAGTGTACAGTCGGAGTATCCACAGGATGAATATCCTGCAGACGAATATCCGCAGAATAATTATGAGCAGGATGCTTATGGACAGGATGATTATCTGGATGATGAGAATCAGTATCCGAATGATATGTCAGTTCCTGGTTATGATATTCAGGAAGATGACACACTGGATTAAGATACAATCAAATAGCATATATGTAAGCGGAGATAAGAAGACTGGTTACCAATGCGGTGGCCAGTTTTTCTGCTATATAGGGCAGGATTGGTAAGTGATTGCCGGAGATCATGGAATATGTCTGGGCAATACAGCACCAGCCGCCGAAAGAGGTAAGTGCAGCGCACAGAATAATCTTATGGGAGGTATACAGTGCGGATGACGCAAGTCGTCGGATTCCGGTGCTGATCTCCAGGCTGGAATACAGAAGAAGGGAGGCTGTATTGTCTGGAAGAGCAGACGCAAGCAGTTGAATCAGGACAGAGAACATCATTATATATCCACCGACCTTTGTGATGGATTCGAATGCATTCATGATACAACGGTCGAAGTAATTACCAGATAAATTTTCAGACTGTGAAGCAGTTGAAGAAGAAACCTGCATCATGTGTGAAAATGGATGGATATGGTCTTTTGCGCGGTAGAAAAGACGAAAGACAAAGCTCATCATAAGAGGCGTAAGTGTAAGAATAAGAAGAAACGGAATGGAAATAGAATCCTTTTTCAGATTCTGAATGACAACATAGCTTAAGATGAAAGCAGGGCTTGTATTGTTGCAGAAAGACAAAAGGTAAGAGGCTTCCGAACGCGAAATTTTCTGAGCGTCCAGAAGGTCGGAGGCTGTCTTGGCACCCATCGGATATCCGCATAAGAAGCCGGTGAGTACTGCAAATGTGCCATAATAAGAAGTGCCAAGGAGCGGACATAGAAACGGTGATGTGATGTGGCAGATCCAGTGAAGTGCAGGAGTGCGGATCAGAATATTGATCAGGACCATATAGGGAAGTAATGTGGGAAGGACATGCCGGAACCACAGGAGGAGTCCGTAACTGGCACCGGCAAAGACTGTCTGTGGAAATGACAGCATACATAAGAAAAAAATCAGTATCGGAATGGTAAGGAAATGACGTTTGGACATAGGAATCTCCCGGAGGACCTTGTTAATTCATTGTATGGATAAGGTTGATTTTTTATGAAGACTGTTAGATAATAGATAACAGTGTAATATAGAAGGAGTGTAGGAAAATGGCAGTATTAAATGAATTAGAACCGAAAGAAGTCTTCCGGTTTTTTGAAGAAATAAGTGCGATCCCGAGAGGAAGCCGCGATACAAAACGTATCAGTGATTATCTGGTGGCATTTGCAAAGGAAAGAGACTTAAAAGTGATTCAGGATGAAGTGAATAACGTGATCATATTCCAGCCTGGAACACCTGGATATGAAGAAAGTGAACCGGTGATCCTGCAGGGACATATGGATATGGTATGCGAAAAGACACCGGATTCCACACATGATTTTAAAAATGACGGACTGGAATTATATGTAGAAGATGGATTTTTAAAGGCGAAAGATACCACGCTTGGAGGAGATGACGGCGTTGCGGTTGCAATGGCGCTTGCACTGATGGACAGCGAAGATATTCCACATCCACCAATCGAAGCAGTATTTACTGTAGATGAAGAGCTTGGAATGGAAGGTGCCGAGGCTATCGACCTGTCAGTATTAAAAGGAAAGAAACTCATCAACCTGGATTCGGAAGAAGAGAAGGCTCTGACGGTTGGATGTGCGGGCGGAGTCCGTTATCAGGGACTGATCCCGGTAGAAAAGGAGACTGCATCCGGAGAGGTGATCAAGATTACGATCCAGGGGCTTCTGGGCGGACATTCCGGCGAAGAAATCCACAGACAACGTGGTAATGCGAATAAGATGATGGCACGTCTGCTGTATCATATTGCAGGAGAGAAGAATTACCGTCTGAGCGAAATCTATGGCGGCTCGAAAGACAACGTTATTGCGATGGAAGCACACGCGTCTATCCTTGCAGAACCGGAAGACTGCGAAGAGATCCTTGCTATGATCCGGGACATGGAAAGTATATGGAATGCAGAATTCATGGGAGAAGAACCAGGCCTGACTGTAAAAACAGAAACTGAAAAAGTAGAAAATATAGTAGTGTTCTCAAAAGGTACTACGC
>ERZ1026898.1792-NODE-1792-length-10071-cov-3.965954_pt1 | contig 10071 bp, 8 predicted proteins | sample MGYA00380178_ERZ1026898 | MGnify/ENA primary metagenome ERZ1026898 (study PRJEB33269, sample SAMEA4719814) | human gut metagenome | biome: human-associated habitat; feature: organic feature; material: feces | place: Cameroon | collected 2013-10 ... | reverse complement strand
GTAATATGTACTGAAAAATAATTGTTAAAATTGTATAAAATGATGAATTTAACACGTGTTAACATAAATGTGAATGTAAATATTGACATAAGAGAGATGAACTGATATTTTATATTTAACACGTGTTAAATATTTCGTTTACCATAGATTCGAAGGGACTGTACATAGCAGATTCTGCCAGATTTTTGGTGATTGGAATAAAAGAAAGGAGAAATTCCATGATATTTGAAAAGGGCGGTAAGTTATACCGCAGATATGATAAAGAATTGTTATGTCTGGAACCTTACGGAAAGAATGGATTAAGAGTAAGAGCAACGCAGCTCAGTGAATTCTCGGATGAGAGGCTGTCGGCATTGATCGAACCGGAAGAAAAAGCAAAAAATGCAAAAGTCTGGGTAGATGGAAAGACAGGATACATTGAAAATGGAAAGATCTTATGCAAAGTTCTTCGTACGGGAAAGATGAAATTCTATGACGGGCATGGTAAATTATTACTGGAAGATTATGAAAAGAACAGATTTCGTGAAAACGATCCGGAAGAAAAGGACAGTGCATTGGAGATTGCACCAAGAACATTTACACCGCATCTGGGAACCAACAGCTATAAGCTTTCGGTAAAATTTGAAGCAAAAGAAGATGAGAAATTTTATGGAATGGGGGAATATGCGCATCCATATCTGAATTTGAAAGGATGTGCACTGGAACTTTCACAGAGAAATTCACAGATTTCCGTTCCATTTACACTTTCAAGCAGGGGATATGGCTTCCTGTGGAATAATCCTGCGATCGGTAAAGCAATCTTCGGAAGAAACCTGACCGAGTGGATCGCTGATTCGACGAGACAGATGGACTTCTGGATTACGGCAGGGGATACTCCGGCGGAGATTATGGAGTCTTACAGCAATGTAACGGGTCATACGCCGATGATGCCGGATTATGCAACCGGATTCTGGCAGTGTAAGCTCCGCTACCGTACACAGGAAGAACTTCTGAATGTGGCGAGAGAATATAAGAGAAGAGGATTACCAATCTCTGTGATCGTGATCGACTTTTTCCACTGGACAGCGCAGGGAGATTTTCAGTTCGATCCGGAATTCTGGCCGGACCCGGAAGGCATGGTGAAAGAATTAAAAGAGATGGGAATCGAACTTATGGTTTCTGTATGGCCGACTGTAGAAGAAGCCAGCGAGAACTATAAGTATATGGAAGAGATGGGATATCTGATCCGGACAGAGGCCGGATCAAGGATGAACATTAAGAACAAAGATACTTATATGGATGCAACGAACCCGGAAGCAAGAGAATTCGTGTGGGAAAAATTAAAAGCACACTATTATGACAAAGGAATTCACCTGTTCTGGCTTGATGAGTGTGAACCGGAAGTAACAAAATACGAATATGAAAATTATAGATTTTATGCAGGTTCTGATAAAGAGGCCGGAAACTTATATCCAAAGGAATTTGCACGCATGGTATATGAAGGACGTAAGGAAGAAGGAGAAGAAGATATCTTAAGCCTGACGCGCTGTGCATGGGCCGGATCCCAGAGATATGGGGCACTGGTGTGGACCGGAGATGTATATTCGGACTTTAATTCTTTAAGAAACCAGATTGCGGCAGGAATGAATATGGGACTTTCCGGAATTCCGTGGTGGACAACGGATATTGGAGGATTCCACGGCGGAAACGCAGCTTCACCGGAATTCAGGGAATGCCTAGTAAGATGGTTTGAATTCGGAGCGTTCTGTCCGGTATTCCGGCTTCACGGCTTCCGCAATCCGATCGTAACAGATCCGGAAGAGATGGTATTTACCGGAAAGAATGCAAAAGAGTGGAAATATACCAGCGGATCTCCGAACGAGGTATGGTCATACGGGGAAGAGGTATATCAGATCTGTGAGAAATATCTGAAGCTTCGTGAGAAGATGCGCCCGTATATCAATGAGCAGATGAAACTCGCACATGAAAAAGGAACGCCGGTGATGCGTCCGTTATTCTTTGATTATCCGGAAGATGCGAAAGCATGGGAGATTGAAGATCAGTATATGTTTGGACCGGACATTCTGGTAGCACCGGTTGTATATGAAGGAACGAGAGAACGTGAAGTGTACCTTCCGGAAGGGGAATGGGTACAGATTCACAGCAAGGATACATTTACCGGAGGACAGAAGATCGTCTGCAAAACAGAGTTAGATGAGATACCGGTATTTGTAAAGAGAGAGAAGGAGGAAATCTTCGATGAGTAATTTTGGGGTAATCAACTGGATCGTATTGCTCGTGTATTTTGTGGCAATGATGATACTTGGAACACAGGTTGGAAAATCCAACAGTAATACAGAGTCATACTTTCTGGGAAGCCGTAAGATCCCGTGGTGGGCGATCGGCCTTTCGGTAATGGCAACACAATGTTCAGCTGTATCGTTTATCGGTATGCCTGGATGGGGATATACAAGCGGTCTGCAGAGACTGACATTTACCTTCCAGTTCCCGCTGGTAATGGTAATCCTGATGACAACATTTGTACCATTTTTCTATAATACAAAAGTTGTCAGCATCTATGAATATCTGGAAAAACGTTTTGGATCAAAATCCAGAACCCTGATGGCGTTGATATTCCTGTTATCAAGGGGATTACAGACAGCTGTTGTAATGTATGGACCTGCACTGGCACTTTCTATGATCACAGGTGCAGATCCAAAGATCGCAATCCTCATTATGGGAGTATTTGCAATTGCATATACTGTATTTGGCGGAATTGCAGCAGTTATCTGGACAGACGTTGTACAGATGTTCGTAATCTGGATTGGTGTTATACTTGCAATTGCAATCCCGATCGCGACAGCGCACGGTGGAATTGGAGAGATTATGTCCAATGCAGCCTCTAATAATCTGCTTCAGGGACTGGATTTCAAATTAGGACTGGATAATCCATATTCCTTCTGGGGAGGACTTCTTGGATCAGGATTCTTATATCTGACTTATCTGGGAACTGACCAGAGCCAGGTGCAGCGTGTACTGACAGCAAAATCCATTCGTGAGACAAAGCTTTCACTTTCTTTAGCAGGCTTTATCGTGCCGATCCAGACACTTGCATTCTTATTCTCAGGTATCTGCCTGTTCACAACTTATGGTGGAAAGACATTCGATAACTCAGACTATGTAATGCTTACATTTATCACAAAACACCTTCCGGTAGGTATTGCCGGACTGGTAACAGCAGGTGTATTCGCAGCAGGTATGTCAAGTGTTGACTCTGCCCTGAACTCACTTGCAACAGTCAGCATCAATGACTTCTATAAGAAATGGAAACCGGACGCAACGGATGATCAGTGCCTGAAAGTATCCAGAATCATGACATTATTCTGGGGCGTATTTGCAACATTATTCGCATTGGTTCTTGGCGGACTTGGTTCTGTACTGGATCTGATCAATGTGATCGGTCCTATGTTCTATCCATGTATGTTAAGTGCATTTACACTTGCAGTATTCTGCAAAAAAGGAAATGAAAAAGGATGTATTGCAGCGATCATTACAGGTCTTGCAGTTGATCTTTACATGTTCCTCAGAACAGATATTGGTTCTTTATGGTGGAACTTCTTCGGCTTCCTGATTGCATTTGCAGTTGGTTATATCGTAAGTATTATTACAAATAAAGACACAGAAGCTGTAGCAAAAGAGTTCTCTTATGAGACAGCAACCGGCAGCCAGTTGACGATCAGCAATGTAGTAAAATTAGCAGTAGCAGGTAAGATTGAAGAAAAAGATGAAGACGGATACTATGTAGTACCTGGTAAATTAGACAAGATTGGATATGCACTGATCGCATTCTTTGTAATCCAGTGCCTCGTACTTGCATTGATTTAATATGATGAAATCAGGTGGCGGAAAGCACTGACCGGAAAATCCTATAGATGAAAATGGAGTGAAACGGATGAAAATAGAATGTTTGCAACAGAAAAAAGAGATAGATAAAAAAGAAATCCTGGCAAGCTTCCTGCGTACGATCGTGGCAGTTGCCCGCTACGGAAGAACAACGATCTATGAAGGTGATACGTATTATGTGCCGTATACGATTGTTTCCTATCAGGTAGAAGAGACGAAAGAAATCTACCGCTTTATCACCAGTGAGGTCAGTGAAGACGTAGCAGTATTCCGGCAGGATGAAAAAAAGGTAATCGAGATGGTTGAGACAGAAGCAGATGAGCGGTATGTCGTAGAAGGGGTGCGCGGTAATGAGGAGCTTTTGAAAGAAGTGGAAAAGAAGATCAGACTCAATAAGAAGATGCGTAAGATGTTCCAGAAATATCATTTCGAATTGCAGGAGATCAAGACGGTCTATCTGCCGGAGCAGACATTCTACGGACGGGGAAAGAAGGATTACCTGTTCCTGGTGGATCCGTTGCTCCAGAAAGTAGATTTTAAGAATCTTTCGGCGGTGGAAGAAAGATTTGCGAAGAATTATATGCAGAGTGCAGTGCAGTAAAATTGTTGTATACAGATAAAAGTAAAATATGAATAAACAGCCGGTAGGCATCCTTATGATATCTATAAAAGAAGGATGCTTATCCGGCTGTTTTACTGTGTCGGTATTGGAGCATGGAGATATGGATATAGGAGTTAGAAATCTGCATAGAATATCTATACTTTCCAAGAATTCCGGTTCGTGTTAGAATATTGAATAAGAAAATGTACGAAAATCAGAATATAAGTGAGGTGAGCAGACACATGGCAAGAGGCATCGGAATTATAGAAGACGACACATTATTACATCAGGCACTGAAAACAGCACTGCAAAACGCAGGTTATCAGACCGTATCCGCATATACAAAACAAGAGGCTCTTACTGAAATTACAGGCGGTGAGAGCCTTCTTCTCATTGATATCGGTCTTCCTGACGGCAATGGAATTGCATGTTACAAAAAGATCCGGGAAAATGCAGAGATACCGGCCATTTTTCTGACAGCAAGAGACGAAGAAACGGATATGTTGACTGCATTTGATACAGGAGCGGATGATTATGTTGTAAAACCATTTTCTATGAAGGTGCTTTTAAAAAGGATAGAAGCAGTGCTTGGCCGGAACAACAAAGAAAAACAATTAGTTTGCGGAGAAATTATATTACTTCCCGATAAAAAGAAGGTATATAAAGACGATAAAGAAATCAATCTGACTGCAAAAGAATATCAATTACTGGAATACTTGATGTATAATCAGGAAAATGTGTTGACAAAAGAAAATATCCTGGAACATGTCTGGGGACTGGACGGTCAGTTTGTAGGGGATAACACTGTCAGCGTTACAATTAATCGATTACGGAAAAAGATAGAATCAGATGCAGCATCACCGGTATATCTGAAAAATGTATTCGGATTGGGATACAAGCTGGAGTGTGTCTGAAAAAGTAATCGTGGATACAAAAAAGGAAGAGAAAAGAATGAATATTACAATAATCGCAGTGGCAGTAACGGCAGGAGCAATTCTGGGCGGAACTGCCATATATGTTTATCAGGAAAAGTGCAGACAGAAAGAGCTTAAGTTATTGGCGGAATGTATGGAAAAGATACTGCGTGAGGAAAAGATCCATGAAGTAAAAGCAGGAGAAGAAACGTTGTATGCAAGATTGGAATCCAGACTGGTAAGGATTCAGGAGATGTTAAACGGCCGGACAGAAGCGGCGGAAAAAAGTAAAGATGAGATTCAGAAGTTGATCTCGGAGATTGCACACCAGATGCGGACACCTCTTGCCAATATCCGGACATATCAGGAATTATTAGAGGAAGAATGGAGTAAAAATGGGGCAAAGACAGATGAAAATGTGGATAACTATTTAAGTGCAATGCGATCCGGAGAACAACAACTGGAATTCCTGACAGAGGGATTCGTGAAGATGTCCAGGCTCGAGCAGAACATGATTCAGATACAGAAAGAAGAGATAGACCTTTTAAAGACTGTGCGAAACAGCCTTGGAAGAATTCAGAAACGGGCAGAAGAAAAACAGATTGTATTCAGAATAGAGATGCCACAGGAAGTTAAGTGTCCACATGATGCCAACTGGATCGGGGAAGCAATCGACAATGTTCTGGATAATGCCGTGAAATACAGTCAGATTGGTGGAATTATAGAAATGAAAATCCAGAAGAATGAAATGCATGCAAAGATTACGGTAAAAGATAATGGACTTGGAATTGAAAAAGGGGAAGAGCATAAGATTTTCCAGAGATTTTACAGAGGAAAGAACGTGACTACACAGAAAGGCTATGGAATCGGTCTTTATCTGGCGAGAAAAATTGTCAGTCTTCATGGCGGATTTATGATTGCAAAAAACAGATATCCGGAAAAAGGTTTGATGATCGAGATAAATCTTCCGGTTTGTTAGAAGTTTGTTAGATTTGTCCTGTATGCTTTAGAGAGTGTGAAAGTTCTGAAGTACCATGTGTATGAAAAAAGCTGCTACCTGCAAGAACTACCGCTGGCAGTTCCTTGTGGCTGATTTGGCAGATAGCAGATTATGGAGATATGGAATGGACACAATTATAAGTAAGGAGAGCCAAATCTTATGGAAATGATAAAAGCAGCAGGATTAAAGAAATATTATGTGACAGATAATTACGAAGTCCACGCATTGGACGGAGTGAGTCTGTTGGTAGAAGAAGGGGAATTCCTCGCGGTCATCGGTACATCAGGAAGCGGGAAGACGACATTACTTCAGATACTTGGCGGTCTGGATGAACCCACTGCAGGTGGAGTCTGGATACGCGGCAACAGTCTGAAAGACATGACGGAAGATGAACGCACAATATTCAGGAGAAGGAATATCGGATTCGTATTTCAACAGTATAATCTGATCCCGGTTATTAATGTATATGAGAATATCGTGCTTCCGCTCAGACTGGATGGTGCAGAGATTGATGAGACATTACTGGAAGATATTGTCAGAACGTTAAAGATTGGAGAAAAGTTAGAGAATCTCCCGGAAGAACTGTCCGGCGGACAACAACAACGAGTGGCAATCGCAAGGGCGTTAATGGTAAAGCCGGCAGTACTTTTGTGCGACGAGCCAACAGGAAATCTGGATTCTGTTACAAGTATGGAAGTAATTTCATTGTTGAAGACTTGTGCAGCACGATTCCACCAGACGGTGATTGTTGTGACCCATCAGGAAGCGATCGCACAGATGGCAGACCGTATCCTGCGCGTAGAAGACGGAAAATTATACAATGCGGAGGTGTAATGAAATGAATGGATTTACACCGAATAATAATACGAACGTGATCCGGCTGCTTTCAGAAGCTATCAGAAAATGTAATAAAGGCAGAAACCGGATTCTTATGGGAGCAGTCGTTTTATGCATTCTTACGCTGACATTTGTCTTTGGAACGGCTTACGGAAAAATAAATGCAGAATATACGAAAAATATCCGGATGGATGGAACAACAGCATCCACTTACATAGAAGAGGGAACAAAGCAACAATATAAAAAAGTACATTCCTTAGGATATGTAAGAGAAACCGGAAGAAGAATGAAAATGGGGGAAGCCGCAGAATCCGGGAAGAAAGAATCTATCTGTTCCATACAAGTGCTGGATCAGGCTGCATGGGAAAAGATGATGAAGCCCGCCTATACCGGTATTCACGGAACATATCCGGAAAAGCAGCAGGAAATCATGCTTCCGGTAAAGATATTAAAAAAGCTTGGAATTAATAATCCGAAAAGAGGGATGAAGATAGCACTTGATGTATCGATCAGCTTTTTTCAGACAGAAAAAGAAGAGTTCGAATTATCAGGCTGGTACAGTGCTTATACAGGAGATAATGGAAGAAGCAAAGCAATCGGATATGTGTCAGAAAAGAAACTGAAGGACTGGGGTTATGATATCAAAGATGGTTCGGATATTCTGATCTGTCCGTCGAATGACATGGACTGGAAAGATACAGAAGAAAAATTATATGAAGATGTACCGATGAAAGACAATTCCCAACAGATCATTGCGACAGATACAGCGAAGAACCGGGCTGTAAAAGAGGTGACAGGAAGTTACGGGATGGCAGCAGTGGAGGCAGTTGTGATTCTCTGCGGAATGTTTTTGCTTGTCTACAATGTGATGCAGATATCCATGGCAGGAGATATAAGGCAGATGGCACTGCTCCATACGATCGGTACAACGAAAAAGCAGATCTGTAAGATCTATATCCGGCAGATCATGCGGACGATAGTGCCGGGAGGTATTGCAGGGATAGGTTTGTCGGTTGTGTTATTGCGATATCTGATACCGCAACTATTGGGCAGACAGTATCTGAATGGATATGGAGGCGCAGAAGAACTGCAGATCTTTCGGGTGGAAATCTTGTTGTTAGCGGTAGTCTTCACGTTGTTGGTAATCTTGGGTGCATCGGAACAGGTGATCTGGCAGACGGTAAACAGAACCTGTATAGAGGGAATGCATTACACGGAGCAGAAGGGAAGAAAGAAACAACAGCATGGAAAAGCAGGTCATGCAGATAAAGGAGCAGTCTTAAATAAGAAAAAAAGAAGCGAAACACAGGAACTGTGCTTTATGGCGTGGAAAAACGTCACAAGATACAGGCAGAGATTTGTCATTACAGTTATTTCATTGTTCCTCGGAATAGAAATGTTCCTGATTGTCATGGTGATCACAGATGGAAGTGATTATGCTAATATCATTAATCAGAGACCGGATTTTCTGATCGCAGGAGCATTCAGCGAGTTTGCACAAAAAGAGGGAAGTGGAACAGAATATCAGACACAGACACCTGACCAGGATCCACTGAAATCAGAAGGGGACTATTTCGAACTTTTATATGACAATGACTATGATGAATTTTCACCGATATCTGAAAAGGTGCGGAAACAATTATGGAACCTTGATGGTGTGAAGAAAAAAGAGTCTTACATAACAGAAGGAGCCTACATGCTTTCCACCATATCCAGAGACGGGATACGTCCACTGGAAAAGGATACTTATCTTGGGAAAAATGTGGAATATGCAGAAGAAAGCAGTGTTGATTATGACTCCGGGGCAAAGATGATCGAAGGCCTGGATGCCGATACCGTTCAGATTGTCAGTGAAAATGAGTTAAAAGCATTAAAAACATATGTAGAGAAGAACAAACTGAAAGTCGATATGGACAGTCTGGAAAACGGAACAGGAGTAATGATTATTCATGATCATAAGCTGTCACAAAAGCAGGAAAAACAGGCAGAAAAAGCAGTGGGAGAAACGGTATGTTTATCTCCATTAAAGAACAAAGAAGCATGCATCCGGTGGAATTCCATGACGAACAAAGAAAGGGATAAGGAAGATGAGAAAATAAAAGCAGAAACGCCGTCTGCAGAATATACGTTAAGCGGCTATCTGGATAACCAGGCAAATGCCTTCCCAGAGATTCACCAGACCTGGCATGGTGCAGAAGGAGATATCTATTATCTGGTCAGTGAAAAAGGATTTAGCCGGTTATCAACGAAGAGAAAGACATTCTGCATGGAATTAAACGTAGAGAAAAAGAAAGAAAAACAGATCATGCATGAAATCCAGAAGATTCTTTCGGAAGAAAACCAGCGGCGGAAAAGCAATACACAGACAAGCCCGGACGGCGAAGGAGAAGCAGGCATTTTCTACATTGCAAGATCAGATCTTATGCAGAAAAACGCAGACTACATCCGTGGAAACAGGATTATGTTCGGAAGTATCAGTGTGATATTGTTGTGTGTCGGGTTAGTTAATTATTTCAATATTGTATTTACGGGAATCGTGAACAGAAAAAAAGAGCTGGAGATTATGAGAAAGATTGGAATGACATACCGGCAGGAAAGAAAGCTGTTCCTGTTGGAAGGCAGCTATTATGTGCTGTTCATTGCAGGTCTTGTGATGTCAGTTGGATCGATCGTGTTAAAGGGAATTGAAGTATATATGAGAAAACAGCTTTCTTATTTTACATTTCATTATCCGGCTGGATGGATCATTGGAAGTATTATAATTCTGGAAGCACTATGTGTTGTAATTTGTAACCTACTTTTGTTGAAAAAAATAAAAAAGTAGGTTAAAATATTAG
>ERZ1026898.1789-NODE-1789-length-10091-cov-4.979275_pt1 | contig 10091 bp, 8 predicted proteins | sample MGYA00380178_ERZ1026898 | MGnify/ENA primary metagenome ERZ1026898 (study PRJEB33269, sample SAMEA4719814) | human gut metagenome | biome: human-associated habitat; feature: organic feature; material: feces | place: Cameroon | collected 2013-10 ... | reverse complement strand
CGCTCTATTTCTGGAGGTGCTGATTTACAATGAGTTATAAAACGGGGCGTGGAAACGTGGCCAAAAAAAGGCTGCGTTTCCACGCCCTGGTTTAAATGGTATCTGATTATCAAGGAGTTACAAAATCTACCGTGGCCGCGTCCCGCCGGAGGTGCCTGAGCATGGGAGAACCCACCATGACGCAGGCGTGCAAAACTATCTCGCCCCGAGCACCACGCGCTCTGCTACCTGGCGGAGATAGGCGGCCTGGTCATGAGGGATGCCGCAATCTATCGAGGAAGTGGCGCCATCTGCAGGCTGGGACTGGAACGGCTTGCGGAAAATCATGAGGTAATTTACGCAGGCCTTCAGGTAGGAACCGTAGTCGGACTGATGTTTGCTGTCGGCGCTGTAGAGGTCAATGCCGGGATTCTCGTTGCGGACAATGCTGAAGGCGCGGCCTATCGGCGAAACCTCGAAATCATTGGCCCCGAATATCTTGGACGCATTGCGGATCATCATTGATGTGCCGATGGTCATCAGGCTGTCGAACGCGGCGTGGCTGCCGAAACCGCCGAAATCATCCTTTTCGAAGGACCAGGTGCTTTCGAGAATCACGTGACAATTGCGCGAGCGGGAAAGAAGCCTGTCGGTCAATTTCAGGAAATTCGTATTGACATAATCGAACTGGGTCGTGTCGGAAGCGTATCTTGCCGGACTCTGGCTCTGATCCTGGAAAAATGCATAATCGTAACGGCCGGCATTGACAACATTGCGCGAAACCGGGAGCGCGAGATGGTCGCCAAACGTCTGGCCGCCCTTCAACGTCGATTTCACGCGGAGATAGTGCCCCTCGTTCCATGCGATCTCCTTGAGCATTGCCGGACAACCCCAGTAATACGTGAAGGAATTGCCGACGCAGAGGACGTTCAGGGTGTCCTTCGGAACCGCATTGCCGAGATACTGCACATATTCCGCCAAGTAGCTCTTCGGCATAATCATCTCAGGCACAGCGTTTTCCACTGCTGCCGTATCAGCTTTCTCCTTGCCGGTCGGACGGAAACGGAGCTCCAGTTCGCCTTTCACCGGCTCAGGCAGGCGGAATGTCTGCAATATTGTGGACGGATGGGCGCCCGCACCGGTCGGACGGCCGGAACACATGAACATGTCGCCCTTGTACCAGGTGCTGCCCGACTTGCACTCCACGACATAATATTTGCTGCAGGAAGCGGTCGTATTCACAGCCGCATCGAACTCGATGACTCCGCCCTTCGGGATGTAACCCACCGGAATCTTGAAGTTGAACATGCCGTCCTCGTCAGCGGCAATCGTCCTGTCAGACGCCTCGCCGGCCACATAGACGACCCTCAGCGGAAGTCCCTGAGTATCAACCTTCGGCGCACAGCTCTGCAATCCCGCCAGCGCCATAACAGTCATGATCAATGCCGTTTTGACGGCTGCAAATGAATGTTTCATAGTTACAATGTTAATATCCTCGTAAAGTTACTAAATTATACGAACAATTCAAGCCCCAAAAAAGGTCTTAGCCCATCCGTCAGATAGGTGCCTTCTGCCCGAAATAGGGCAGTTATTTTCTGATCCACTTGGCAGGCATGGATGCTTGCGGGTAATCGTTCAATCTGTTGTATCTCAATAAGATGACTTTACTTTATGCTTAATCGGCGCATGCCAAGTTCCATGTTTTTTCATGAGACTTGGCATGTAAGCGTTTTTGTAACTTGTTGATACGTTGTTGTTTAGTTAAATACTTGGCTGCCAACTTGTTCAGTTTGCCGAAAGTTTCTCCATGGAATCGTCGCCTCAATTTTCGATGCATTGTAGATGTGACTCGGTGGACGTTATACACTTATCGAGAATTTCATTGACAATAGCTTCCGGGACGGGCAGGTGAGGACCACAGGAACAGGCATTCTTCGAGAGATACTTTGGGCTGTAGAATTGTGTCGTGCGCAAAAACGCCTGATTTGCGCACGACATGGCGTTTTTACCTCGCGACGTGCGTATTAAAACGTTTTCCGCTCACGACGCGCTACTTTCGGCCGCCGGGAAATTGGAACAGGCGTGGAACGGCTGGCCGAAAATTATACGAACAATTCATGCAGAACCTGGAGCGAGCGGATATTGATGGTGGACTCCGTGTGGAACTCCAGGTAGCGGATTATGGATGAGGCGATCTCGCTGCGGACACGGCCGGACAACGGAATGAGCATTGCCGTAGGCAGATCCGAACGCATGAACTGCTCTACAAACGGCTGATACTCACCGGTGAACGGAATCATGTCGGTCGCCTCCGGGCGGAAACCCAGGGCGATGCAGAACTCCAGCAGGAAATAAATGTGGTAGTTACTGAAATCCGCCTGGAGCGCATCCAGAGTCAATATCTGACGGACACACCAGTCGAAAAGTCCGTCTTCCTGCGCCCCATCCTTTACGGTACGGTAAATCACCTCGGCCATGAACAAGGACATCGTGTTCTTGAAAACATTGTTCCGTATTCCCAGAAGAGGATATTTTGCCGCCAGAGGACTGGCATACCAGAGATCTGATTTGGTATTTTCCGTTATGGAAAGCTCCAGAATGTTCAGCGGAAGGTAATACGCCATCTTCGCCTTCGCCCCCGTCTTCACCAGAAAACTCTTCCGGCCGTAAGTTCGGGTCAATGCGTGCACGACAATGAGGTTGTCACGTATCTTCGTGTAATTCAATATTATAGCGCTGTCATCCATGGCGGTGTCTACTTGCCGGCGTGCTCCTGAAGCCATGCCGCCATCGCACGCAATGCCTTGCCACGATGCGAAATGGCATTCTTCTGTTCGTCAGTGAGCTCCGCAACAGTCACGTCGGGATATTCGTCGGCAATGAAAATCGGATCATATCCGAAACCGCCGTTCCCGACTTTTCCATAGCCGATGCGGCCTTCCATGGTGCCCTCGAAATAATGCTTTTCCCCGTTCAGAATCAGGGTGATGACAGTCTTGAACCTGGCCCTTCGTGTGGCATGAGGAGTGCTGATGCCATATTCCCTCGCCACGGATGCTTCGTATTCATGAATGGCCATCTCGCTGAGAAGCTTGTCCATATTGGCATCGAAACTCTTGGAAGGTCCGGCATATCTTGCGGAATATACACCTGGAGCGCCGCCGAGGATGTCCACCTCAAGTCCTGTGTCGTCAGCGAAGCAATCTGCTCCTCCGGTGTGGTCGAAAATGTATTGTGCCTTCTGTAATGAATTGGCACGCAGAGTCGTGCCTGTCTCCGGAATATCTTCCGTGATACCTTTGTCGGCCGGGGTAACGAGCTCAAAACCCTCGCCTAGAATCTCTGATGCTTCACGCAGTTTACAGCTATTGCCCGTTGCAAAAATAATCGTCATACTGCTTTTTCTTTTACCTTAATAATTTCGCGTGCAAAGGTATCAATTCCAATCGTAACGACAATGGGTTTATCCCCATTTATGATTAGAATCGTCCGAAGAATTACCAATTTTTTGGGATTGTCCGCCATGCCGCCGTGCAATAAATTTGCAGCCGAAAAATGAGAAAGTATATATATGGCGAACAAACAAATAATTGCTGCCGTGACAATGATGATGACGGCAAGCATCGCTGCAGGTGCGCAAAACGTTGATAACGAGACAGTAAAAGAAGCCGAGAAAAAGGAATCGCGCATCAGCAATGCTCTCGGGCGTCTTACCGTCGGCGGCTATGGCGAGGCGGTGATGTCACGAAATTTCTACAGCCAGCATTTCAACCGCTACCGTGATCCGGAAACCTATAAGAACGACAAATCGCATGGACGTTTCGACCTTCCCCATGTTACATTGAACCTCGGATACGACTTCGGAAAAGGCTGGACAATGGGAATGGAGATTGAATTCGAACATGGCGGGACCGAATCGGCAGTCGAGATTGATGCTGACGAAAGTGGTGAATATGAGGCAGAAACAGAGAGAGGCGGCGAAGTCGCATTGGAACAATTCTGGCTGAACAAGGCCTTCTGGGCCGGCAAGTTCAATGTCAAGGCTGGCGAACTGATAATCCCTGTCGGAGAAATAAACCAGCACCATCTGCCAAATGAATTTTTCTCCGTCTATCGTACTGAGGGTGAGGCGAAATTCCTTCCGAATACATGGCACCAGGTGGGTCTGTCATTGTGGGGCAAACTCCCTCAATGGCGATATGAGGCCATCTTCACCTCAGGTCTGGATGCTGAACGCTTCGGTCACGACTGCTTCGCACATTACGGCGCGACCAGTCCTTATGAATATAAAATCGGAAACGTGTATGCCGGCGCGGCAAGAATTGACAATTATTCCGTTAAAGGGCTGAGACTCAGCCTGAGCGGCTATTACGGATATACATTCAGAAATACTGAGAGAAAGGCAAGCGCATCCTATGATGACTGTCACGGAGCCCTCGCCATCGGCAGTTTCGGCTTCGAACTGAACCGCTGGAATCTTATAGCCCGGGGCAATGCTACCTATGCCCATCTGTCTGATGCAGAACGTATTACAGCCTTCTGTAATGCCTTCCCGAAACACACTCAGCAGGACGGCTCCCCATCCAAGCATTCGCCGATAGGTACCAGTGCATATTCCTTCGGCGGAGAAGTCGGGTACAATGTCTTCGGACTCGTTAACAAACTGAAGGAGGAACAGAAACTCTACGTTTTCGGACGTTACGAGGATTACAACACATACGCCTCAGGAGACAAGAAAGTGGCTTACGATTATGACCATGTAAAACGTATGGCCTTCGGTATCAATTACATGCCGATACCGCAGATTATCATCAAAGCCGAATATGCTAAGCGATATCTCGCTGTCGAGTACAATGACGAACCGTCCGTTTCCCTGGGCATAACCTTCGTGGGCTGGTTCAACAGAAAATAATATTTAACGAACAATAAGATGAAAACATTGAAATTCATGATTGCCGCCTTTGCCGTCTTGGCATTGGCGAGCTGCGAAAAAAGCTCCAACGGAGAGTCCGGAACAGTAAATCCTGACCTGAACGGAACCGATGCGATGGTAGCGACAGCCGGTGAACACTGGAGGTCAGCACGTCAGGATTGGGAATGGTCGGAAGCATTTCTTTTCGGTCCTGCAGGTGATTATGGTCTGGACCCGCACACCGACACATGGCCGTTCGACCGTGTGCAATTCGACAAATATATGAAGAAATACAGCCCTGCGACTGATGAAGACGATGCCGCCATCATGGCGAACAATATCGCTACAGGTCAGAACCTTACGGGCTTCCATGCTGTGGAATACCTTATCTTCCGTGAAGGACAGTCCCGTAAGATCGCTGATATGACGGCCAATGAAGTATGGTTCGCCCGGACAGCGGCACAAGACCTCTATCTCAGCTCATTGAAACTCGTAAGTGCTTGGGGCGGAGAGGTTTCCGACGCTGAACAGGCGCTTTTGGACGAGGTGGAATTCGAGTCTGGCGATTACGGCGCTGATTTCAAGAATGCGGGCAATGCCGGTTCACGCTATTCAAGCATCACTCTTGCAACCTGCCAGATTATCGCCGGAGCCAATAGTATCATCGGTGAAGTCCGTGACTCCAAGATCGGTGCCCCTGCTACCGGAGCGGATGTGAACTATATCGAATCTCCTCATGCTCATAATTCAATTCAGGACTTCTATGACAACATAATGTCTTGTAAACATGCACTTTACGGCGGATTTGACCAGAATGGAAAGACCCCGGATGCAGCTTCCCTGATAGGCGTCTGCCTAAAAATCCAGCAGACGAAGGCAGCAGCCGAAAATGTGCAAACAAAGCTTGAAGCGGCTCTTGATGCCATCAGCAAGATGAGGAAGCCTTTCGTAAAATACTACAGCGATGCCAGCGCAAAGACCGCGATGTCCGCACTCGATGATTTGGAGGAATCTCTTGACAAACTCAATGGTATTCTCGAAAGCTATTCAGGCAATTCCACCATCGAGGCCATGTTCAAGAACGTCAATGAACAATTCGTCGAAAAGACCGTGAAGCCTACTTATCGCGCGCTTGCCGACAATGACTTGAAACTGGTGGAGGCATTGAAAAAGATTACTTGGTAAAAGCTAAAATCATGAAACACAACTATTTGACATTGGCAATGATCGCCCTGGCCGTCGCAGGATGCAAAGGCGAGGAGCCGGACAAGGACATTGACAAGATCATTGACCTGGGCCCCGGCGCGAGCAGCGAACATCCGGCGGAGTATTACGCCGGCGGGCTTTTGGGGACGACTACGATGGTCAATGCTTATGCGTATCAGCAGCCTACTCCGGCTGTGGAACAGGCTGGCATGGGGATGGAATTCCAGAATGGCGAGACGCTTTTCGAGCGCGATTACAATGAAAATTCGGATGGCGCCTTCACGGGTCTCGGTCCTCTGGCCGTGCGCTCCGGCTGTTTGTATTGTCACCCGAATTACGGGCACGGAAAACGTCAGGAGCGCTATCGCGCAAGCGACATGGGAAACGGTTATCTGCTGGTGATTTATGACAAGCAGACCGAGTCTTATATCATGTCTGTCGCAGGTATGCCGCAGACGATGGCGACCAAGCCGTTCAAGGCGCCGATTGACGAGGCCGGCATATCTCCGATCGAGTGGAAAACCTATGTGGACGAGTGGGGCAATGAGTTTCCTGATGGTGAAAAGTATGAACTCATCTATCCGGAAATCACCATTTCTGCTGACGCGTATTATGCACCGGTGGTCGTGAAACGCAATGGTCAGATGGTTACGATTCCTGCCGACAGGGTAGCTGATGAAATCGGGGTGAAACTGGAATCCACCATCGGAATCTATGGAACCGGTCTGACGGATGCGATTCCGGAAGAAGAAATCACGAAACAGTGGATAAAGGAGAGCGAATATTATAATTCCATCGGGAAGACCGACGCCTTGAACCCCGCTTATTGGGACCAGGCCGGGATGAAATGGACGAACATGTACAAGAATACCGTTCAGGGCAACGGCACACAGTATGTCCGCCGTTATACTTATGCGCTTTCCCGCGGTCCGCTTCTGGATGCTGCCGGTGCCAATGCCATCTGGAACATCACCAATGTGACTCGTTCGGACCGCCGTTACCACTATCTCGACCTGGCAGGTACATACTATGCCAAGACAGCGATGAACGACAAGGATGTGCAGGCGGAATTTCCTGAGTATATCGACCGGATCGACCCGGAAAAGAAGCATCCGGAGTGGCACACGGATGATATTGCCCAGAATATTTACAATTATCTGACAGGCAAGAACCAGGATCCGGAAATGTCCGACCAGCAGTTCAAGAATCTGATGATCTGGCACAGGGGACTCGCAGTGCCTGCGGCCCGCAATGTCGGTACGGACAAGTTCAATGAAGGTAAACGTCTCTTTTCCGAATTGCATTGCGATGCATGCCATCGTCCGTCATGGACTACTGGAGAAGATCACATCCAGGACCCGAACCTGATGTTTTCCGATGAAGACATGCCGCGTTATCCGGGGCAGACCATCTGGCCTTACACCGATTTCGTGCAGCACCGCCTTCACATGGAAAATGACATCCGCACGGGCTGGTGCCGTACGACTCCTCTCTGGGGGCGCGGCCTGAGCAAGTTGTGCACCGGTGCTGAGGACCGTCTGCATGACTGCCGTGCCAGAAACACCCTGGAGGCCATCATGTGGCATGGCAATGCGAAGAGCGATGCGCGTGCTTCCATCGAGGCCTTCAGAAAACTTACCAAGGAGCAGCGCGATGCTGTAGTGTTCTTCTGTGAATCTATCTAAAGTGAAGTATTTGAAATACAGCATAGTAGCCATGGTCATTGTCCTTGTTGGAGTGATGGCCACGGCTACTTGCGTTGAGAATGTGAAGGGAACGCCATTTGTGGCAGAACACGTCTACGGGACGTGGTGGTTCGTCATGCTCTGGGCGATGCTGGCGGCAGCCGGAGCGGCATATATCCTGAAATCCGGGTTACAGAAACGTCTCCCGGTTTTTCTTCTCCATGTATCGTTCCTCGTTATTCTGGCAGGTGCATTCACCACGTTTCTGACTTCGGAGCGGGGAAGTGTGCATCTCCGTGAGGGTGAGACTGTTACTGAATTTATGAAAGCGGACAGCACGATGGCTGCCCTGGGATTTGAATTGGCGCTGAAGAGTTTTTCCGTGGAATATTATCCGGGGACGGACTCTCCGATGGATTACGTCTCGCAGGTAGAGGCCGATTCCACGCCGCTGGACATTTCCATGAACAATATCGGACGATACCGCTGCTGCCGGTTCACGCAGGCAGGATATGACAATGACATGAAGGGCACCCGACTGGGCGTCCTTTACGATCCGTGGGGAATAGCATTGACATATACCGGTTATGCGCTGCTGCTGATTTCGATGATTCTCGTCCTCTTTTCCAAGGCTTCGCAGTTGAGGTTCTGGTATCGTAAGTCATTGGGCGGCAATGCGATAAAGCTGGCCGTATTCCTGGCCTTCCTGTGTTCTCCGTTGTCCGCAGGCGCGACGCCGCGCCCCGTTGACGATGATGTCGCCGACGCATTCGGGAACATCGCCGTTCTTTACGGCGGCCGCGTGTGCCCGGTCAGTACCGTGGCCAATGATTTCGTTACCAAGCTCTCCGGCAAGGCCGGGTGGAACGGATATGGTGCAATGCAGATTTTCGCCGGCTGGACTTTCCGGCCATCCGACTGGGAGCGGGAACCGATGATTCTCATCAAGGACAAGGTTGCGCGCAAAGTTCTGGGTATCAATGGCAAATGGGCTTCGTACGATGACTTCTGGAACAGCCTCAATGTTTATAAACTAAAGACTCCTCTGGAGAAGGCTTACAAGGAAGGTGATGCGGCGATGGTGAAACATCTGCGGGATGCCGATGAAAAATTCAATATCATCCGCATGTTCTATAACGGGGAACTTCTCCGGATGTTTCCATATACCTCGCCGGACGGAAAGTTGACGTGGGTGGCTCCGGGGCAGAAAGACATTGACCTGATGCTCCCGGAGAAGGAGTGGAATTTCGTGCGCAGGTCAATGGATTATCTGACGGAGAGTGTCCAAGCCGGCAATGACAATGCGCGTGCGCTTCAGATCATTGACAAAATCGTGGACTATCAGCGGTTGCGCGCATCCGGCGTGATGCCGTCCACCTGTCGTCTGCGGTGCGAATCCGTATATGGTTACCTTAATTCAATGCGCTGGCCTGTAATGCTTTATCTGACATTGTCGCTGCTTCTTGCCGTCTGTTTTTCGCTCGGTGTGGCCGACGGCCGTGACAGGCTTGCGGGCTACGCAATAATAGGGACAATGCTGGCTCACCTGACCGTTCTCCTGGCGTTGCGGTGGATTGTTTCCGGCCATGTCCCGCTTTCCAGCGGATTCGAGACAATGCAGTTTCTCGCTTGGTCGATTCTGCTGTTCACTCTGCTGGTACTCAACAAGTTTCCTATCATAATGGGCTTCGCCCCGCTGCTCGCGTCTTTCGCAATGCTCGTGGCAATGATAGGCAGCGGGAGTCCACGCATCACGCCGTTGATGCCGGTTCTGCAGTCACCGCTTCTGTCCGTGCATGTGATGGTGATAATGTTTTCGTATGCATTGTTTGCCCTGATGATGCTTATAGGTGTCCAGGGGCTTGTCATGCATTGGAAGGGTGATGAAATAAGGGAAGAGTCGTTCGCGGCGCTTTCGCATACATTGCTTTATCCTGCCGTCTTTCTTCTGACTGTCGGAATATTTGTGGGTGCGGTCTGGGCCAATGTCTCCTGGGGCTGTTACTGGAGCTGGGACCCGAAGGAGGTCTGGGCGTTGATAACGATGTTCGTCTACATGGCACCGCTGCATTCGTCGTCGCTGAAGTCTTTCCGGAAACCGACTTTTTTCCATGTGTATTGCATCGTGGCTTTTCTGAGTGTCCTGATGACGTATTTCGGTGTGAACTTCTTTCTTGGCGGTATGCACAGCTATGCATAGATTTTTCAATGATTTTTTCGCTTGGCTGTTTGTTTTCAAAAATGGAATACCTATATTCCTGTCTTTGACACTTTGATTTTGTAGAAACAAGGATAATTCAAGGCTCCAG
>ERZ1026898.1786-NODE-1786-length-10098-cov-3.219855_pt1 | contig 10098 bp, 7 predicted proteins | sample MGYA00380178_ERZ1026898 | MGnify/ENA primary metagenome ERZ1026898 (study PRJEB33269, sample SAMEA4719814) | human gut metagenome | biome: human-associated habitat; feature: organic feature; material: feces | place: Cameroon | collected 2013-10 ... | reverse complement strand
GTGGGCTCGGAGATGTGTATAAGAGACAGATATTGAACACATCGGGGTGGGCCTTTTCGATTTCGTCGAACAGCACAACCGAATACGGACGCTGACGCACTGCCGTGGTAAGCTGGCCGCCCTCATCGTAGCCCACATAGCCCGGAGGCGAGCCGACCAGACGCGACACCGAGTGCTTTTCCATGTATTCAGACATATCGAAGGAAATAAGCGCATCTTCGGAGTTGAAAAGGAATTCTGCCAAAGCCTTGGAAAGCTCGGTTTTGCCCACACCCGAAGGACCAAGGAAGATAAACGATCCGCCGGGGCGCTTCGGATCTTTCAGGCCCGAACGTGAACGACGAATAGCCTTCGAAAGAGCCGTAACCGCTTCATCTTGACCGATAACGCGCTCATGGAGCACCTGTTCCATGCGGAGCAGCTTTTCGGTTTCCGCCTCAGTAAGATTGGAAACAGGCACGCCAGTGGTCATGGAAACCACATCGGCAACGTCTTCTACCGCAACCTCATTAATCGTGTTGCTGTTCTTTTCTTCCCACGCCTTGCGCGCTTCATCGCGCTTGGCAACAAGCTCCACTTCCTTTTCGTGCAGGATGTCTGCACGCTTGAAGTCCTGCTTTGCGATGGCGTCATCCTTCTGAGAACGAACGGTGCGCAGCTCGTCGGCGATCTTCTGCACCTCTTCGGGCAGAACCATGTTGCGGATGCGCATGCGCGCACCTGCTTCGTCCAAAACGTCAATGGCCTTATCGGGAAGGAAACGATCCTGGATGTAACGGTCGGAAAGGCTTACCGCGGCACGCAATGCATCATCGGTGAAATGCACATGATGGTGCGCTTCATAACGGTCGCGCAAACCCTCAAGAATGCGCACAGCCTGCTCTTCGCTTGGTTCCTTCACCATTACCGTCTGGAAACGGCGCTCGAAAGCGGAATCTTTTTCCAAATGCTTGCGGTACTCGTCGAGCGTGGTAGCGCCGATGATCTGGATTTCGCCGCGTGACAGGGGCGGCTTCAAAATAGCAGCTGCATCGATGGAGCCTTCAGCGGCGCCGGCACCAATAAGCGTATGCAGTTCGTCGATGAACAGGATGATATCGCCCGCCTGCTCAACTTCCTTAATGCATTTCTTCAAGCGCTCTTCGAATTCACCACGGTACTTGGAGCCCGCCACCAAGGCAGATACATCAAGTGTGACGATGCGCATATTGCGAATGATATCGGGTACCTGATCGGCAACGATAAGCTGAGCCAGACCTTCGGCAATAGCGGTTTTGCCCACACCGGGCTCACCGATAAGCAGCGGGTTGTTCTTTTGGCGACGCGAGAGGATCTGCATCACGCGCTCGATTTCGCCAGCGCGCCCGATTACGGGATCGAGCTTGCCGTCCTTGGCCTTTTTGGTGAGATCGACGCCAAATTCCTTCAGCATGCTGTCGGAAGCACCCGCGTTAGGATCGAAATTGGTAGCACCAGCGAACACCGCAGACTGGCCCACCATATCGTTCAAGGAAGAGCGAATGGCATCGCCTTCCACTCCGAGTTTGCGCAATACGTCAATTGCTGTGCCTTCGCCTTCGCGGACGATGCCCAATAGCAAATGCTCGGTAGAGATATAGCTTTTGCCCATCTGCATGGCTTCACGCAGTGAGTTTTCCAATACGCGCTTTACGCGCGGGGTAAAGCTCAAGTGACCCGAAACATCAGCTGACGCATCGCCTTTAATGAGCTGCTGCACGCAGGTGAGGGCAGCTTCGTACGTAACGCCCAGATGGTCAAGCGACTGGGCGGCTAAGCCTTCTTTTTCCTTTAGCAAAGCCAAAAGGACGTGCTCAGTGCCCACATAAGGCTGGTGCAGCGCACGAGCCTCTTCCTGGGCAAGCACCAGTACCTTTCTGGCCTTGTCGGTAAACTTGTCGAAGGACATGTAAGCCTCGATTCTCTCGGCAAGTAAGTTTAATTCGGAATAATGCTAGCACTCATTAAAACCGAGTGCTAACCCGTTAACAATCTGTAGCCAGAACAAACTCCTAGACAGAATATTTTCTAGGTTAAACGAAAAGGCGCTCCTAAAGAGCGCCTTTAACAACTCCCATTTTCGGACGAAACAGCGAGGGCAAGCCTGGTGCTTCAGGTAGGCCTAAAAGAGGAGGAACGTGTACTACGTTACGCGGACGACGAATGAAGGCCTAGATGAAGTGCCCGGCTTGGCCGCAGCGTCATCGCGTCTCATGCGAGGGTTACGCTGTTCGTAGAACGGCGTAACTACTTGGCCTCAGGACGCATGTGGGGGAACAGCAACACGTCACGAATGCTCGGCTGGTTCGTAAGAAGCATCACCACACGGTCAATGCCGATGCCGATGCCGCCCGCAGGAGGCATACCGTACTCAAGAGCACGGATATAGTCGGTGTCATACTCCATTGCCTCATCGTCGCCAGAAGCCTTTTCCTCCATCTGCTTCTGGAAACGTTCTGCCTGGTCAACCGGATCATTCAGCTCGCTGAATGCATTGGCGTACTCATGACCTGCAATAACAAGCTCGAAGCGGTCGGTCAGGCGAGGGTCGTCCTCAAAGCGCTTGGCAAGCGGGCTTACCTCGACCGGGTAATCCACAACGAACGTGGGGTTCACGATGGTAGGCTCACCGATCTCATCGTACAGCTCGGCAATAAGTTTGCCGGCAGTCCACTCGGGCTTCACCTCGATGCCGTTCTTCTTAGCGAGCTCGGCAAGGTGGCTAACAGGCGTATCGAGCGTAACCTCTTCGCCGAGTGCTTTGGAAACGATTTCCGTCATGGGAATGGAAGGCCACTCGCCCGAAATGTCGATGGTCTGACCCTGGTACTCAAGCTGCTCGGAATCGTTCACTGCAGCGTTGGCTGCTTTGATAACACCCTGAGCCAGTTTCTTCATGCCCTGCAGGTCGTTGAAAGCGCAGTAGGCTTCCATGGAGGTGAACTCAGGGTTGTGAGTGGGGTCCATGCCTTCGTTACGGAAGATGCGGCCGATTTCGAACACGCGCTCGAAACCGCCAACCAGCAAACGCTTCAAATGAAGCTCGGTGGCAATACGCAGATAGTTTTCCTGATTCAGCGCATTGAAGTGCGTGATGAACGGCTTCGCAGTTGCGCCGCCCTGCACGGTTTGCAGGATGGGCGTTTCCACCTCGTAATAACCGTCCGCCTCCATGTAGCGACGGAAAGCCGAAAGGATCTTCGAGCGCTTCTGGAAGGTATCGCGCACTTCATCGTTGACGATAAGGTCGACATAGCGCTGGCGGTAGCGGGCTTCACGGTCAGTCAGGCCATGGAACTTTTCGGGCAGCGGACGCAACGCCTTGGAAAGCAGCTGGAACGAATCAACGGCAACAGAAAGCTGACCACGACGCGTGCGCATCATAAGGCCGTGCGCGCCAATCCAGTCGCCCAGGTCAAGGTCTTTCATCTCGGCAAAGGCATCTTCGCCCAAAGCGTTGATGCGGCAGAAGAGCTGAATGCGACCGGTGGCATCCTGGAGCTCGAAGAAGATGATCTTGCCCTGAACGCGCTTGGCCATAACGCGGCCCGCAATGGAAACGGCATCTTCGGTGTTTTCACCATCTGCCAGCTCGGCGTACTTTTCGTCCAAGTCGGCAATGTGATGGGAGTACTCGAATGCAGCGTGACCATAAGGGTTCTTCCCCTCGGCCAACAGCGCCTCGCGCTTGGCGCGACGCACTTCAATCGGATCGTCTTCGATAACTTGCTCGTTGTTTTCTTCTGCCATGTGAATTCCTTAAAGCTTGCTTAGCGCTCGATTGCCTGAATGGTCATCTTGATAACGCGGCCGGTGGGACCCTGGGCCTCTACGGCTTCGCCCTGCTTATGGCCCAGAAGGGCAGCGCCTACGGGAGATTCGTTGGAGATCTTGCCCTCGGCGGAGTTTGCCTCTGCGCCGCCAACAATGGTGAATACGCGCTCGCGGCCACCCATATCTACCGTTACGCGGCTGCCGATGTTAACGCGGCCAGATTCGGTGGGAGCCTCCACGATGGTTGCCTCGCCGAGGATACGAGTGATCTCTGCGATGCGGGCCTCGTTTGCAGCCTGCTCGTTCTTTGCGTCATCGTACTCGGAGTTCTCGGAAATATCGCCGAATTCGCGAGCAACGCGGATACGGTCACCGATCTCTGCGCGCTTTTCGGTTTCCAGGAAATGGAGCTCCTGCTCGAGCTTTTCCTTGCCTTCCTGAGTAAGTACGTAATTGTTGTCCATGGTTTACACCCCTCGGCCATGCATGCGCTGGCCAGTCTTCCTTTCCTATACTCGCGAAAAGGGCGCGCCTCCGTAAGAAGCGTGCCCTTTGCATACCAGTGATGAAGCGAAGCGGTTAGCTCTATGCTTCTTCTTTTTTAGCCTCTTCGGCAGCCTCTGCCTTCTTGCCAGGCGCAGGCTTGTCGATAACCTCAACTTCGATTTCTTCCTTGGCGTCTGCCGCCTTGGGAGCGGGCTCTTCAGCCTCTTCAACCTTCTTGCCGCCGCCCAGGCCTTCGCGCAGGTTCTTAACTGCCTTGCCGATTGCGGTACCAAGCTTGGGAAGGTTCTTGGGTCCGAAGAGAACGAGGATTACAACGAGGATGATGACGATCTCAAGGGGACCGAAAGGTCCAATCTTCATGAAACACCTCCGTGGTGGTGAGCTGGCGCCCCGTGAGAGCCCCAACTTTTTACTGCGAGTACATATAAAAGCACTCTAACAAAAAAGAACGGTACCCTTTTCAGGATACCCCTCAGTGGTTGTAATGGTCGGGATGACAGGATTCGAACCTGCGACCTCTGCGTCCCGAACGCAGCGCTCTACCAAGCTGAGCCACATCCCGCTGTTGTGATTAGCGGGTGCTATAGTACCACACTTCCCACAAAAGAAAAGAGGGCATGCAAATGCCCTCCATAAATATGAATACCGGTTCGTTACCTACCCGAAGCAGTGCTCACCTGCAAATGCTGCGCCCGCTTGACGAACACCGTTTAATAGCGAACGTACCACATGCCAGAATGAACAGCGCTGATCTTAACCACGTCGCCCGTTCGCGGCGCGTGAATCATCTGGCCATTACCAATATAAACACCGGTATGGTGACTGTTCAGGCAGAAGTCGCCAGGCTGAGGATTGGTAACGCGCTTCCAGCTTGCCATGGTGTAAGTGGTGCACCAATGGTTGCCCATTTTGCCAGTGATGCAGTACCCAACCAAGCCAGAGCAATCGAAGGAGTTCGGGCCGGCTGCACCCCATACATAGGGCTTGCCAAGCTGGGCATAGGCGCGATCAACTACCGTGTTGCCCGTTACGGTTTGGACGGCGCTGTTGTCTACCGTACCGCCCCCATTGTTCTTCGATGCTGCAGCGGCGGCAGCTGCTTCACGGGCAGCAGCTTCCTGGCGAGCCTTTTCGGCAGCCTCTTCTTCCTTGCGCATCAATTCCTGCGCCTCGGCGGAAAGGCTATCGTAGGTCTGCTGCATCTGAGCGGTGGTTGCCTCAGCTTCGTCCTTTACGGATTTGGCTTCTGCAGCCTTGTTGGCGGCAACCTCAGCCTGCTCTTCGGCTTCCTGCTTGGCGTTTTCCAGCTCTTCGCGTGCATTCTTGGTTTCAGTTACCAATTCAGCATCGTTTTCGTTGAGTCGCTCAAGTGTATTCCACGTGGTGGCAAACTGCTCAAACGAAGAAGCACCCAGGATTACGTCGAGGAACCCGGTATTGCCCGAACGATACATATCACGAGCACGGGTACCAAGCTTTTCCTGATAACCTTCAATTTCCCTGGTTTTCTGGTCTACCTTTTCCTGAGCTTCCTCCACCTTTTTTTCGGCGGCTTTCTGCTCATCGATAGCCGTGTAGTAATTATTCGAAGCCTCATCGAGCTTTTGTTGCATCTCGTTGAGCTTATTGAGCGCCTGTTGCGCTTCAGCTTGCTTTTCAGCGGCAGTAGGTTCTGCCAAAGCAACCGTGGTAGGCACGGCAAGGCCCGCGACAAGAACCACGGCCATTGCTGCCGAGGCAAGTGCTCGCTTATGTTTTGCGATAGAAATACCCATCGTGAGTTTCCCCCTGGTGGTGTTGTGGTGCGATTAAGCGATAGCTGGATCAGTTTAGCAAGCGAACGGTTTGCGCTGCAACGCCACCGCGCCGTATTCAGTGTTTCAATGCGCAATATCCACAAATAACACCAGGTCAAAGCTTTATGTACATTTTGCGCTTGAATTATGGACGCCCCAATTTTGCCAAAAAACAAGAAACCCCGCCGAAGCGGGTTTTCAAAGAATCATATGATAGCGATTCGCTAGTAGCGAACGTAAATCATGCCACTGTGTACGGAACTTACCTTAACCACGTCACCCGTCTGAGGAGCATGGATCATCTGGCCACCGCCGATGTAGATACCGCAGTGATGGCTGTTTACGCAGATGTCACCAGGCTGGGGGTTGGAAACGCGCGTCCAGCCCATGAAGGTACCCGTGGTACCCAGGCGGCTGTAGCTGCCGGTGAGGCAATAGCTTACCAAGCCAGAGCAGTCGAACGAGTTCGGGCCAACTGCACCCCACTTGTAGGGCTTACCCAGCTGAGAGTAAGCACGGTTTACCACGCTGTTGCCCGAAACGGATTGGGGCTTGCTGTTGTTGGTTGCCGAGCTTGAAGCATTGTTCTTGCTGGGCTTGTTGTTATTGCTGCTGTTGTTGCTCGAATTGTTAGAGGTAGCGTTATTGCGATTGTTGTTCGTGATGGTAGCTGCAGCATCGTCGCCCGCCGTGCCATTCTGCTCGGCAGCTGCTGCGGCAGCCTGCTGCTGAGCTTCCTGAGCAGCACGCTCCTGGCTGATGAGCTCCTGAGCCTCAGCGGAAAGGCTGTTATAGGTCTGCTGCATCTCGGATGCCTTCTGGTCTGCTGCCTCAGCAACAGACTTGGCTTCCTCTGCCTTATCGGATGCTACCTTGGCCTGCTCTTCAGCCTCCTGCTTTGCAGCCTGAAGCTCTTCGCGAGCAGTCTTGGTTTCGGAAACCAGTTCAGCATCATTGCCGTTCAGGGTTTCCAACATGTTCCAGGTAGTGGCGAACTGTTCAAAAGAGGATGCGCCCAGGATAACGTCCAAGAAGTTGGTGTCGCCCGAACGGTACATATCGCGAGCACGATCGGAAAGACGCTGCTGATCCTTTTCAATCTGAGCGGTTTTCTCTTCGATCTGCTTCTGAGCTTCGTCTACGCGATTCTGGGCATCGATCTGCTCCTGATGGGCAGCTTCATAATTAGCGGAAGCCTGATCAAGCTCGCTCTGATACTGATTGAGCTTCTGCAGGGCTGCCTGGGCCTCTGCCTGTTTATCGTCGGAAGGCGCAGCGAACGCACTGGCTGCAGGGACGGACAGTCCAACGGCCAAAATGGCAGCAAAAGCAGCGTTCAAAGCCACCTTAGACTTGGAAGCGCATGTCTGTTTTGTCATATGAAAGGGCCTCCTAGCACTTTCGCGTTGACCTTGCACATGTTCGAGACGTATCCCTAGTGCAAGAATTCAGCTTTTGCAATGGTAACAAACTCGTATTGAACAACGCAAAGATATGTGAAGGAGAGCTTCATAACGCCAGTTCAGCGGAATATGACTATTCATTCTCGTCTTGAATGCGCTCTCGCTTATAACGCCTCTCAGCCTCATGGGCAGCGTGCGACTGCCTGTTGTTGACAGAGGGCAGCTCCATTTCGAAGCGCTGACCTCGACGTGTTGCTGCCTTCGCCTGGAAGAACAGGAATGTGAAGCCCAAAACGCCCGCCACCAACGATGCCGACAAAATGGCCACCTTGGCAACCATTACGTACGCTGCGTCGGCAAAAGCCAAGTTGGCCACAAAGATGGACATGGTAAAGCCCACGCCGCCCAAAAGAGCCGCACCAAGCATATGGGACCAATTCACGTTTTCCGGCAGAGTTGAAAGTTTCGTTTTCACAATAATGAAGCTCATAAGCATGATGCCTGCAGGCTTGCCTATCACCAATCCGAAGAACACGCCCAAGAAGATAGGACTTGAAAGGATATCGCCCGCAGGCACCTGCATGAATGCCACATCGGCATTGGTCAGAGCGAACAGGGGAAGGATCGCGAAGTAAACCCATGGGTACAGCCTGCGCTCCAGGCGCGTTGCAGGAGGGACCACCTGACGGGAAACGCGCGCCAGACGCGTTACGCTAGCCAAGTAGTCGGTTTGGCCGATTACCGGCTCGTCGGGAACATAGCTTTCCTCCGCTTCCTTCACACGCTGCCCCGACCAGCTAGCGAAGCTCTTCAGCTTCACATGCGAACGGGAGGGAATGGCGAAGGCCAGCAGCACGCCGGCGATGGTCGAGTGAACTCCCGACATAAATATGCAGTACCACAGCACTGCACCCACTAACAAATAAGGCACCAATGAATACACATGGGTGCGATTCAGCACAACAAGCACAACCATAACCACTGCCGCAGCCGCCAACCACATCAATGAGGGGCTCTGCCCGTAGAAGATAGCAATGACCAGGATTGCCACGATGTCATCGGCTACCGCAAGAGTGCTGAGGAACACGCGCAAGCCGGCAGGAACGCGCGATCCCAACAACGCCAAAATACCAAGCGCGAAGGCAATATCGGTTGCAGTGGGCACGCCCCAACCCATAACCGTTTCCGGGTTGCTCGCGTTGAACAGCAGATAGATGCCCACAGGCATAAGCACGCCGCCAATAGCGGCAGCGACAGGCAAGATGGCCTGACGAACATCGGTAAGTTCGCCCACCGTCATCTCGTACTTGATTTCCAGCCCAACCAACAGGAAAAAAATGGCCATAAGCACATCATTGATAATGTGAGCCAACGACATCTCTGCGTGCGTCGCGCCAAACCCAAAGGATACTTCGGTGTGCCAGAACTCGGTAAACGCTCCGTGCGCAGCCGTATTTGCCACCACCAACGCAATAATTGCGCCCAGGAGCATGACGCCTGCCGCCTTGGTGGTTGAATGGGTGAGCTCCAGCACCTTATGGTAGCGACGCTGATGGGAAGACACCTCGTTGATGAAGATGCCGGTTTCCTTATGCGGTTTATGGGCCATAGGGTATTCCTCCGCTTCTCTTTAGCGTTCCACAATAGCAGAGCGAATCATTCAAAATGCCTTACCAATAGCAACGTTTATACAACGTTTTAGAACAAGTTCATTTTTATTGATGAAATCAGAAAGAAGTGCGCTAGACTAATAAGCGAAGACGGTTGACGAGGGGAAATACGAAACCGCCTCCCATCATAGAAGGTGCTGCAAGGGCGCATCCAACCATGCATTCCACGCAGCATGAATTGTCGTTTCCGACGTTCCAGTTTCATGAGGGGCCCCTCGAAAAACCGCGAAGTTCGTTTCAGTTTGAGAGGTGAAATCATGGAAATCACCATCACCGGCCGCAAGATGCCCATCACGGATCCTATCCGCGCTTATGCCGAAGAAAAAATCGGCAACTCCATGAAGGTCATGGACATCAACCCCCTTACTGCCGAGGTTGTACTGCAGGTTGAAAAGAACCCTGCTAACCCCACCCCCGCCAAGTGCGAGGTTACCATGCGCGCACGCGGTCACATCATCCGCGTAGAAGAGACCGACGAGAACATGTACGCTGCAATCGACGTTGCCGCTGCTAAGGTTCTGCGCCAGCTCCGCAAGTACAAGACCCGCATCATCGACAAGAAGATCGCAGACGCTCCCGCCAAGGCAGGCACCGAGCTCGACATCGACGGCCTGATGAAGGAACTTTCCGCCGACGATGAAGTAGTACGCGTGAAGGAACTGGTTCTCGAGCCCCTCACCGAAGAAGAGGCCCTGGTTCAGATCGACCTGCTCGGTCACGATTTCTTCGCTTACATCGACCGCGACACCAATGCCGTGAACATCCTGTATCGCCGCGACAACGGCGGCTACGGTCTGCTGAAGGCAACCGAGGAATAGGCATTCATTCCGCAACCCAGAAAGGGCCCGCTCATGCGGGCCCTTTCTTATTTTCGAAACGCGATGTCTGCTAATCCGATGGCTTATAGGACAAAAAGTGTGTCTCATTTAG
>ERZ1026898.1785-NODE-1785-length-10100-cov-14.318367_pt1 | contig 10100 bp, 9 predicted proteins | sample MGYA00380178_ERZ1026898 | MGnify/ENA primary metagenome ERZ1026898 (study PRJEB33269, sample SAMEA4719814) | human gut metagenome | biome: human-associated habitat; feature: organic feature; material: feces | place: Cameroon | collected 2013-10 ... | reverse complement strand
TCAGCAGCATATCTGCGGCCACATCCTCTGTGACCTTGATGCCGTTCAATGTAAGGGTGATCTGCATTTAGTTTTCCTCCTGTACCGCGCGTGCTTCCAGTTCCAGAACGGCGCGCTTTGTCAGCACGCCCGCCAGATGGCGGCGGTATTCGGCACTGCCGCGCATATTGGAGCCGGTAATGATATCGTTCTTTACTGCATCGGCGCATTTCAGCGCCAGCTCCTGCGCAGACACGCCGCATTCCGCCGGGAACTCGTACAACACCGCTTTGAGCGGGCGTGCGCCGATCGCAATGCGATAGCACCCATCTGCAAGACGGGCGACGGCGCAGGTAAGCACCGGTATATCGGTCTGGCTGTTGCGCACAGACTGATAGAAAAACTCCGCTTTTTCCTTTTTGACGATCAGCCGCACAAGGATGTCCCGGTCATAGGGACGCTCGGCGTACTCCCGCAGGGACACGATGCCGCCCTTGTACAACTCTACCGAACAGTCCATAGCCATAAACAGTGTGAGCACATCGGAAAAGCCGAACCGGCTGTAAATGCTGCCGCCCACCGTGGCCAGATTGCGCAGCTGCACGCCCACGATGTGGCGCAGCGCTTCTTTCACCGCGCCGCGGGTGTAGGCGGCAAGGCCCGGGTGTTCTTCCAGCTGGCGCAGTGTGACCATTGCACCGATGGAAAAGCCGTCCTCGGTCTCCTCAATCGTGTCAAGGCCAAGACCGGAAAGGTCGATGGCTGTGCCGACATTGATATTCTCCATCTTGAGCCAGATCATGCCGCCCAGCACACGGTTCGGCTTTTTCTGGTTCAGCTGCCACGCCTCTTCCAGACTTTCGGCCCGCTTATATTCTCGGATCGTCATCATAGATGCAGGTTCCTCTCTCTTTTTTCTCTGTTCTTTTATTTTAACACAGATTTCGATATAATACTATTGTCAATTCGTTTCAAAAGGAGTGTTACGATATGAAAGGATCTCTTCCGGTGGGCTGTGTCATCATGGCTTCCGGTCTGAGCCGGCGCTTCGGCTCCAACAAACTGCTAGCAGATTTCTGCGGGGAACCCATGCTTTGCCGCGCATTTGCTGCTACGGATACATCGCAGCTTGCAGCACGCATCGTGGTGACACGTTCGGACGAAGTTGCGCAGCTTTGCCGCTCCCGCAATGTTCCGGTGCTGCTGCACGATCTGCCCGGCCGCAACGACACGGTGCGGCTGGGGCTTTCCGCGCTGCTGGAACAGGTGCCGGATCTTTTTGGCTGCATGTTCCTGCCGGGAGACCAGCCGCTTTTGTGCCGCGAGACAGTGGAAGCCATGGCAGGCATCTCCGGGTGGGACCACAGGACGCGGCTGGAACGGCAAAAAGAAACAGAACGAGAGATCTTCCGTCTGGGATTCCGGGTCCGTAACGACCCGTCTCCCCTTACCGGAAGCCCCGTTCTGTTTGAAAAAGGACTTTTTCAGGAACTGCTCACCTTGCCGCAGGGCATGGGCGGAAGCGTTCTGCTTCGGAAATATCCCGCGCATGTTCACACCGTTTACATTGCGGACCGGAACGAACTGGCGGACGCCGACACGCCCGAGATGCTGGCACAGCTGGAAACGCTGGCCCGGCGGAAGGGCTGAACGTTGACCCTCAGGCGGCCTTGTCGTCCTTCGGCAGCAGCACGTTGAGCAGGATCGCCACGAACGCAGCCGGAACGATGCCGGACTCGCCGCAGATCAGCTGGAAGGCGTGCGGAGCCTGTGCCAGAATGCCGCTGTTGGCACCCATGCCGTAGCCCACGCCCAGAGCCACCGACACGATGGTAAGCTGACGCGGGGTCATCTTTTCCTTGGTGATGAGCTGGATGCCGCTGACCACGATGGAAGAGAACATCATAACTGCTGCGCCGCCCAGAACAGCCTGCGGCATGATGGAGATCAGCGCACCCAGCTTGGGGATCAGGCCGCACAGGATCAGGAAGATGGCACCGGAAGCCAGAGCCATACGGTTGACCACCTTGGTCATGGCCACCAGACCCACGTTCTGGCTGAAGGAGGTGTTGGGCAGCACGCCGAACAAAGCGGCAAACGTAGAGCCCAGACCGTCACAGATCACGCCGCCGGAAAGCTCTTTATCGGTGGGTTCGCGGTCCATGCCGCCTTCCATAACACCGGAGATATCGCCCACAGTCTCCACAGCGGTAACGATGAACATGATCATCACCGGCATGATAGCGCGCATATCAAACACGATCTTGACCGGCATCAGTTTGGGGATGGCAAACCAAGAAGCCTGCGCCACTTTATTCCAGTTGAGCACCCATGCCTTGGTGAACTCCACACCGTCGGCAGTGACGCCGGTGGTGGGCAGCACCAGACCCATGACAAAGGCCGCAATGTAACCGGCCAGAATGCCGATCAGGATGGCGGAAGAGCTGAGGAAGCCCGTGGTCCAGTGCTTGAAGATCAGAATGACCACCAGAACGAACAGGGCCAGCAGCAGGTTTTCCATGGAGCCGAAATCCTTGGCGCTGTTGCCGCCGCCAAAGGAATTGATGCCCACCGAGATCAGCGAAAGGCCGATGGAAAGCACCACCGTACCGGTGACGACCGGCGGGAAGAACTTGCGCAGGGGCTTGAGGAAGAAGCCCAGCACACTTTCAAAAATGCCGCCGATGATGGAAGCACCCATAATGGCACCATAGGCCAGCACACCGCCGCCCATGCTGCCCACAACACTGTTGAACACGCCAATAAAACCGGAACTGGTGCCCATGATGATGGGCACACCGCCGCCCACGGGTCCAATGGTAAACAGCTGCACCAGCGTGACCACGCCGGCCACAAACATGGCACTTTGCAGCAGCGTGACCTGTAGGTCTGAGAACTCGCCGCCCGCAATGCCGCAGGCGCTGGTGATGATCAGCAACGGGGTCAGGTTGCCCACAAACATGGCACAGACATGCTGCAATCCCAGCGGGATGGCCTGCTTCAGGGACATTTTTGCGTCGAACTGATATGCCGACTCTTCGAGCTTGACTTCCTTCAAATGTTCCACTCTCCTCAAATCTTGACAAAATTCGATCGTTTCGGAAGCTTTACAAAAAGCGGCTCCATTATAGCAAAACGGCGAATTCTTGTAAATTAAGTATGACTTTTCTATGAACGACAGTTGTATCCCGGAGTGGTTGTTTTCCGTCCAAAAACAGAAAAAAACAGGGCATTTTGCGCATCTTTTCCGTTTTTGCCGGAAGGATTTCGCGCAGAACACCCTGCTTTTTGGCTCTGTTTGGTTTGATTTTTGTGCGATATGGAAATTTTACAAGTCCGCCAGCCCATAATCCCGCAGGCAGCGGCGGATGCCCTGCTGGGTGGTGTCAAACCGGATGCCGAAGCGTTCCAGCTTTGCGGCGTCCATCACAAGGTTCCGGTTCCAGCTTTCTTCTGTGATCTTTATGCTAATGCCCAGCGCTTTGGCAAACTGCCGGGCCGTGCACACCATATCCTCCGCATTACCGCTGCCAAAATTGTATACGCCGCCGGGCAGCTCCATAGCAGGCACCAGATTTTCGATCACCTGCCGCACATAGGTCACACCGCGGTGGTCGCTGCGGGAAAAACGCACCGGCTCCCCTTTTATTGCGGCGCGCAGAAGATCCAGCGGCAGATTGCCGCGGATGGGCAGACCATAGCCGGGCAGGTCGTACATCCATGCGGCGCGCAGGTGCACCGAATCCGGGCAAAGGTCTAGTACACGCTGCTCTGCTTCCAGCTTATATTGGCCGTAAATGTTTGCTGGACGCAGCACCAGCGTTTCCGGCAGAGGGCCCGGCTGCTGCACGCCGGCATAGACCTGATCGGAGCTGAACGCTACCAGCTTTGCACCGGTCTGCCGGGCGGCCCGTGCCAGCCAGACCGGCAGTTCCACATTGGCACGGTAGGCTTCGGCCGGGTGCCGGGCGCAGTAGCCGGTATCGGAAAGCGCGGCCGTGTGCAGGATCACATCCGGGCGCAGTGTTTCCACCTGTGCACGGATGACCGCCTCATCTGCCGTGCACAGGAAGCCCCTTGGCAGGGTGCAAAGCTCATACCTGCCTTGCCACTGCTGGCAAATGCGAGAACCGACAAAGCCGCCCGCACCGGTGAGCAGAATTTTTTTCATGGTGTTTCCCCCTCCTGCATTCTGAACGCGAAGCGCCCTGCGGGCACCGGAATTTTATTTAAATAAACAGCTCCAGTACGAACACGACGGCACAGCAGGCCACCGACACCTGAAACAGGCCTGCGCCGAACCATGCGGCCGCAATGCCTACAACAAGCGCCATGGCACCGGCCACCGGGCTCTGCGTGGCGTTGACGATGGCCGGGAAGGTCATGACCGCCAGCGTTACGTAAGGCACATAGTACAGGAACGACTGGATAAAGCGGTTTTGGATGGGTTTGCGGATCAGCGTGAGCGGCAGGATGCGGATGGTATAGGACACCAGCGCCATCACCGCAATGTAGATGTAATTGTTATGCGTCATGCTCTGCCTCCTGTTCGCCCTGCTCCACCGGGAAAAGCACCGCTGCCGCGCTGGAGATCAGCACCGTGAGCAGAATGGTGCGGGTGCCTTCTGAAAGTGCGGAGATGCCCGGCAGATAATTGCACACAAAGCTCAGTGCAAAGCTGATGGCCACCAGTGCAGCTACCACCCTGCTCTTACGTGCCGGAGGAATGATGATGGCAAGGAACATGCCGTAAAGGGCAACGCTCAGCGCGCTGACAGCCCGCAGCGGCAGCAGATTGCCTGCAATGATGCCCAGTGCCGTACCGATGGCCCATGCGGGAGCGGCCAGCAGAATGGCACCGTAGGTGTAATACGGGTTCAGGCTGCCGGGCCGTGCAATGGTGATGCCGAACAGCTCGTCCGTTACATCATAGCCAATGACCAGCCGGTGCCAGAACGGCGTGCCCGGCGCAAACCGCTGGGCCAGTGCGCAGCTCATGAGCAGATAGCGTGCATTGGCGATCAGCGTAATGACCGCCACTTCCAGATAGGTGGCATTTGCCATGATGATGGCGAATGCAGCATACTCACCGGCCGAAGCATTGTTCAGCAGGCTGACCAGAAAGCCCTGAAACGGGGTAAAGCCTGCCCGGCGTGCTGCGATGCCCAGCGAAAAAGACACCGCAAAATACCCCAGTGCAATGGGCACACCGTCGCGCATGCCCTCACAGAAGGTCTTTCTGTTGAAAGCCCACACCGGCTTTTTTGCATTGACAAGCTCCGGGTCGAGGAGCTTTGTTTCTGAATCCATGTATTTTTCTTCTCCTTTCCTATTCCAAACACAAATTCTATTATACTCTCCTGCGCCCGGAGAAGAAAGGGCTTTTTGCTTTCTTTCCTGCACAAAAAGAGAACGCCGCCCGCAAAAGGCAGCGTTCTTCGTGGATTTATACACCCGGCACTAGAAAATGCATTGCCTCCGGCAAGATCTGCGTGTCGGCATCCAGCCCGTTTGCGGCCAGCATCTGCGCCGGAGACACATGGAACCGCTTGGCGATGCCAAAAGGCTCCTCCCCGGCCTGTGCATAATAAATACGCAAAGCGATATCCGGGTCCGGCGTTTGCAGCGGCTCGCCCAATTCGATGCTGCCAATGCCCGGATAAACGGTGCTGCACAGGATGGCACCCTCCGCACGGGCTGTCACAGTCACTTCCAGCGTACCGCCGGTGCAGCTGCACTGGATGTTCTCGGTGCTCAACCAACATTCCGGGCTGAACTGTGCGCCCGGCGGCGCTTCCACCGCAAGCGGAAAGGCGAGCTCCAGCGTTTTTTCGTAGCTTTCCAGCTCAGCAAGGCTGTTCTCCGCAAAGGCGGTGGCAACAGCGCGCACCGTCAACGCCCAGCCGTCCCGGTAGGGCACCACCTGTGCCGGGCCGTAGGCCACAAAGCAGGCCCGCAGCTGGGCGCCGGCATCCGGCAGCGGGCCGGAAGCAGTGGCGGCGGCTGTCGCGTTCAGCATACAGGCAAGGTCTTCCACCGCAAGTTCCTGCGGCGTGACCGCAGTCTCAAACTGGGTGGAAAATGCGTCCGATACATATTGCAGCTGGCAGGGCCGCCAAGCGTGCAGATGCATCATCACGCTGGCTGTCAGCTGGCCACCGGCCTCCTGCTCTCCCTCCGCCAGCGCAAAGCCCACCGGTTCCAGCACACACAGACATTTGCAGTCCTCGGCTACGCCGTCCAGATCCACCACCTGATTGAACGGCAGGGATGCTGCCTGACTTTGCAAGGTGCTCTCGCCCGCGGCACGCCATGCACATTGGGCGCGCACCTCGCCCTTGACAACAGCCTTGCCCGCCAGAAGCTTGATCTCCCGCACAGACGCCGTACCGGTGATGTCCAGAATGGCGGCAGGCGGCTTTGCAAACACCAGTTCCCCTTCCGCTGTGACCAGTTTTTCCAGCGTTGCTGCGCTGCGCACACCGGTCAGGGCCTGCAATTTCTGCTCGATGCCGCCATCGGCCAGTGCGGTGATCAGTTCCGCCTTATCCTGTGCATGGAGCGTGACCACCAGCCCATAGGCGCCGCGCAGCTCGATGCGGTGCGGGTTCACCGCCCGGCAGTTGAGGTATTCGGTCTGGCCTTCCACCATGGCGGTCCAGCTGGTAAAGGTGAACTCCGGCACTTCCAGCTGCTTTGTAAAAGGCAGTTTTTGCTCGGTCTGGCACAGGCCTGCGCCGTCCTCGCCCTGATAAAACACGGTGCAGCGCAGATAGCCTTCCAGCGTCAGCCTGCCGGGCTGTAGCTGTTTTTGCAGCACCACCGGTTTTGCAAAGCACTTGACCAGCTTGAACACCGGCGGCAGATAGTCCGAGATCAGGATCTCGGTCTCCAGCGGGAGCTCTGCCTTGACAGTGCAGCTTGCGCCCGCCTGCGGCAGCGTGTCCCGAAAGATCTTCAGTTCCATGCAGTGTGCTCCTTTCCCTGTCCGTCTCTATTGGAAAGGTATGCGCCCGCCGGGCCGGATATGCCAGCAAAAAAGGCACCGTGCCAGACACACGATGCCCTAGGGATGCGGTTTTCAGTTTTCGCGGAGGACCGAGACGGTCTCCACATGGTAGCGCTGCATCAGCTCCACCGCTGCCGGTGTGATCCGCTCACCGCTCACAACGATGGGGATGGCCGGCGGGCAGGACACTGTGGGCATGGCGCAGATGCGGCCCACAGCCTGCCCGGCGGGCAGCTGTTCCTGCGGGGCAAAGACGGCCTGCCGGATGGTGCAGCAGGTATGCAGCCCGTGTTCCAGCTGTGCAAACGCACCGGCATTTTCTGCCGGGAGCGGCACCGGGCCTGCAAGTGTTTCTACGATGCGCAGCATGGCCGAAGTGAGCCGTTCAAAGTCCTGCGGCGGGTTATCCGGCGTGAACATCAGCACCAGATAGCGCGGGTCGGCATATTCGCACTCGATTTTTGCAGCGCGCAGCCGTTCCGCAAGGGCCGTGCCGGTCAGCCCCAAAACCGCAGCGTCCAGCGTGACCTTGAGCGGTTCGCTTTGCAGCACCAGCGGCACCGGACAGTGTTTTGCCGCAGCAGCTTCGTTCAGTTCCCGGCGCAGGCGGGTCAGATAGCCGCAGCACTGTAAAAGCCGCAGCGGATACCCCTCCGCCAAAACCTGATTGCATTTGTCCAGTGATTGCAGGATCAGGTAAGATGGGCTGGTGGAGCCGAACAGTGCCAGCGCATTGCGCACAGCCGTTTCAGCCTGAATGGGGGCATTCCGGCCAAGATGCAGATACGCGCCGCCGGTGACGACAGGCAGCGTTTTGTGGCCGGAATCGCAGCACATGGCTGCGCCCAGTGCGATGGGATGCCGGTTCTCCGGCAGAAAGCGCAGGTAAGCCCCGTGGGCGTTATCCACTAAAAGCGGAACGTCAGACGCTTTGCAGCTTTTTGCCAGCGCGGCGATATCCTGCACGCCGCCAAGGTAATCCGGGCTGGTGACATAAACGCCGAAGGGCTTTTTGCCCTGCTGTATCAATGTCTGCAAGGCGTCCGTCAGGCGGGCGGCAGACACCGGGCAGCTGCACAGCGCACCGGCGTCCTGCGGCGCAGGCCAGAGCCATAGAATGTCAAAATCCAGCAGCGCTGCCGCGTACAATAGCGCCTTGTGGGCGTTGCGCGCCGCCAGCAGCACCGGACGCCTGCCTGTCTGCGGTGCTGCCTGCAAGGCCAGAAACAGCATGGCCCGGATGCACTGGGATGAGCCCTCGGTGCTGTAATACGTATGTGCCGTGCCGAACAGCCGGGTGGCGTTGGCTTCGCTCCGGGCAATGATGCCCTCGGCTTCGTACAGTTCATCCGCGCCTTTTATTTCGGTAATATCCCACGGCTCAAACCCCAAAAGGCTTTGCCCTTTGTGGCCGGGCATGTGCAGCCGGGAAGTGCCGGACTGCGCATACCGGCGCACAAAATCCACAATGGGCGTGGTCATACTCATTCGCAGGCTTCGCCGTCGGCGCAGGCAGTGCAGGTGGAGCCCAGTTCAATGGGGACCTCGATGCCCTTGGCGGCAAGCTCCTGATTTTCGGCCACCTTGATCATGATGGCGCACTCCATGCGCTTGCGGAACAGCTCGCAGCCGTACTCGTACACACCGGTAATGCTGCCGGTGGCGTGGTAAGAGTTGGCTGCGCAGCCGCCGGAGCAGTACAGCTTTGCCCAGCAGTCCTGACATTCCTTGCGGGCGTAGGCGTTGCAGTGCTTGAATTCATCGCGCACGGCGGTGTTGGTAACGCCCTTCCAGATATCGCCCATCAGGTACTTGGGGTCGCCCACGAACTGGTGGCAGGGATACAGGTCGCCCCACGGGGTGACGGCCATGTACTCGGTGCCGGAACCGCAGCCGGAGATGCGCTTATAGATGCAGGGACCGCCGGTGAGGTCGATCATATAATGGTAGAAGGTAAAGCCGCGGCCCTCGCGGTCACGCTTGATCATTTCCTTAGCCAGAATTTCGTACTGCTCCTTCAGAATGGGCAGGTCCTCTTCGGTCAGGGCGCTGGGCTCGCCGGGCTTGGACACCACCGGCTCCATGCTCAGCTCGGTAAAGCCGAGGTCGGCCATGTGGAAAATATCGTTGGTGAAGTCGGTGTTGTAGTGGGTATAGGTGCCGCGCATGTAGTAGTTCTTGTCACCGCGCTTCTTGACAAACTCCTGAAACTTGGGCACGATGGTGTCGTAGCTGCCGTGGCCGGCGTAATCTTTGCGGAAGCGGTCGTTGACTTCCTTGCGGCCATCCAGACTCAGCACCACGTTGTGGCACTCCTTGTTGCAGAAATCGATTACATCATCATCGATCAGCACACCGTTGGTAGTCATGGTAAAGCGGAAGTTCTTGTTGTGGATCTTCTCCTGCTCACGGCAGTATGCCACCAGCTTTTTGACCATGTCAAAATTCATCAGCGGTTCACCGCCAAAAAAGTCCACTTCGAGATTGCGGCGGGTGCCGGAGTTCTCGATCAAAAAGTCCATGGCACGCTTGCCCACTTCAAAACTCATCAGCGCACGGTCGCCGCAGTAGCGGCCCTGCGAAGCAAAGCAGTAAGAGCAGCTCAGGTTGCAGGTGTGGGCCACATGCAGGCACAGGGCCTTGACCACAGTGTTGCGGTTCTTGAAGTCGAAGGCCATGTTCTCGTAGGTATCCGGCGTCCACAGTTTGCCGGCCTCCTTCAAAGATGTAACGTCCTCGATGCACTGACGCAGGTCCTCCTCGGTCACATCCTCGCGGTCGCCGTACTTTGCCAGCATAGCGGCAACGATCTCGTCGGCGGTGTGCTCCGGGTACATGGCAATGATATCGTATGCCACATCGTCCACCACATGCACCGAGCCGCTGCAAGTATCCAGCACGATGTTATAGCCGTTCAATTGATACTGATGTACCATTTTACTCTCCATTCCAATTACACAAAAAAATGCCGCCCGGCAAAGGCGGCATAGGGTTTGCAGAAATTACTTGTTGCTGTTCTCGCACTGCTGGTTAGCCACGCCGCAGGAGGTCTTGCATGCGGACTGGCAGGAAGTCTGGCACTCGCCGCAGCCGCCGGTCTTAACGCTCTTGG
>ERZ1026898.1784-NODE-1784-length-10102-cov-7.544541_pt1 | contig 10102 bp, 5 predicted proteins | sample MGYA00380178_ERZ1026898 | MGnify/ENA primary metagenome ERZ1026898 (study PRJEB33269, sample SAMEA4719814) | human gut metagenome | biome: human-associated habitat; feature: organic feature; material: feces | place: Cameroon | collected 2013-10 ... | reverse complement strand
AGGTAAAGGAAAATAATAGGCTAGTATGTTGAATTTCTATGATTTATAGAGTATCATGAGATAAAATAATAAAGCGAAAATACTGTGAGTGACAAAGAAAGGATACATCAATGAGCGAACCCAAAAGAATCGAATGTATCATCAACAATACAGTCATCCTCAGAGCAGAGAAAAAAGCCAAGATCGATGGGAAAATCATTTACTATAATGACAACGCATCGACTATCACCATCAAAAAAGCAGATGGAGATTTAACAATCAGCATCAAACTGAATGGACAGGAAGAAACCATGTAACAGGGGAGCATCGTATGATTCCTGAATTACTGCAAAAACAAAAGAAATGGGTCTGCTGGAAACTGGAAGACCGAAATGGACGAATAACAAAGGTTCCATATAATCCAAGAACCGGAGAAAAAGCCAAAAGTACTGACCCTGATACCTGGAGCAGCTATGAAGAAGTCTGCCAGGCAAAAGGATATCACGGAATAGGCTATGTATTCAATGGGGACGGGATATTTGGAATAGACATCGATCATTGCATTGATGAAAATAACAAAATTACGAAAGAAGTCAAAGACCTCATCATTCATTTGGGAAGTTATACAGAAAAAAGTCCTTCTGGGCAAGGAATTCATATTCTGGGACTCTACAAAGGAACAGACATGCAGGGTAAAAGAAAGGGAAGCTACGAAATGTACTTCACCGGAAGGTATTTTACCATGACAGGAAGAGCATTGCAGTTTTCAGATGAATTGAGAGATCTGACCCCGGAAGTTGAATATCTGAAAGAACATTATTTTAACCAAAAAGAAGAAGGAAAAGAAGAAAAAAGAAAAACCATCTTTGCCCCCATGCAGGATAAAGAACTACTGGAAAAAATTTTCCACTGGAGAAACGGAGATTTACTCAAAGCCATATATGAAGGAGAAAACCCTAAATTTGATGGAGACAGAAGCGCCAATGACTTTTTCTTTATCAAAGCTGTCAATTTTGCCAATGGGAACAATCTGGCACAAACCGACCGGATTTTCAGAGGAAGCGGAAGAATGAGAGCCAAATGGGATGAAAAACATTATAGCAATGGGGATACATATGGACAAAGGCTGTTAAAAGACACCAGAAGTTAAGGAGGAGCAAACATGCCGGAAGAAAAAAATTTTGAAGACTATTGCAGAGAAGAAATGCAGGAAATTGAAAAACCACATTACAGAACCTTTCATATTAAACCGGAAGAATTTGCTTTATTTCTGGAATTAACTGAAAAAGCGGTCCATCACTATGACAAGAAAAACGAAATAGAAATGCTGGAATATGCTGTCTATGTCCATAATATGGCTATCGAATACCAAAAGGAAGAAGGAGACACGGTCATCATTCTGGATTATGGCACATTAGCAGCTTTAGCAGAAATGGCAGACTATATTGCCTTCGGAGACTACAGCACACTGGACAAAGAAATGAATGTGCCAAACCTCTACCAGAGAAGAAGAAATCGCGAAAAGCAAAATAAAAAAATGGAAATGGCACATACGATCTCCATCAGAGCCAAACTTGCCAAGGATGACATCATGCAAGAAATCATGAGAAAGGTCTATCAAAACCGTCAAAGGTTATATGAAGCAATAAGAGAAAAAGAAGAGCAGAGAGGAAAATATGCAAAGGAAATAGAAGAAAAGACGATTTGAGGACAAAAAACAAAAAAACAGGGCAAAATTTTTAAAACAAGAAGCGCATCACGAAAGTGAATGCGCTTTTTTTGCATATTGAAAAAGAAAAGAGTGGCATGGTTATTACTTTTGTAATAGAATTATGACATATGGTTGGAGATACCAATCAAAAGTTCATTTAAAAGTTCAAGGAGGAATGAAAATGAACAAAATCTTCAAAGTTATTTTCAGTAAAGCAAAAGGATGCTATGTAGTCACATCTGAAATTGCGAAAACACATGCCAAAAGCACGAGCAAAACGACAGCCAAGATATTGACGGCGCTCATCCTGACGGCAATGGCTGGAATGGGAAGTTCCTATGCTGCGGATAACGTAACCTATGATGATGCGTACACCGGGAACACCAGAATCACGCTCACCACAGGCGGCGTTGTTGTAGACAATGTAGCCGAAGGTGACGTTGCAAAAGGTTCAAAACAAGCTGTTAACGGTGGACAGCTGTATGATGTGAACCAAAAAGTCATCGCTTTTGATGGAAGATTGGCTGATGTTCAAACAAACATTTCTAAAACACAAGGGAATGTAGCCAATTTAACAACAACAGTAGTTAAAATGAAAGACACCGTTGACACGGTAAATGATACATTGAACAGTGGTATTACCATGACTGCCAATGGGAGAACCATTAAAAACATCAATCCATCTGACATGTCTTTCAACTACAAAGCAGGCAAAAATATCTCCCTGACTGCCGATAATAATGGCAGTCTGGTCATTACAGCCAAAGCAGATGGCAAAGTGGCTGCAGGAGATACCAATCTGGTTTCGGGCGATGCCGTAAACACCGCTATTGAAGCAGAAAAAACAGCAAGAACTGCCGCAGAAAGTGAGATCAACACCAAGATTGGCACCATGGCAGCCGATGGAACTTATGCAAAAGTAGCCAATAGCATTTCTGCCAATATTACCGCATTAGATACGCAGGCTAAAAAGAACGCGGATGCCATTTCTGCTGAAACCACAGCAAGAACAAAAGCCATCGCCCAGGAAGTCACCGATAGAAATGCAGCCATCAAGGTAGAAACCGATGCAAGAACAGAAGCGGAAACAGCAATTAAAAACAGCATTGGCACCATGGCAGCCGATGGAACCTACGCAAAGAAAGCAAACAGCCTCTCTGCCAATATCACCGCACTGGACACCCAGACAAAGAACAATACCGATGCCATTGCTAAAGAAATTACAGACCGCGGCACCGCTATCACCGATGCCATCAATAAAGAAGTAACAAATAGAAATAATGCCATTACAACAGCAAAGAACGAACTGAAAGGACAGTTGGACACTCTGTCTGGCAACGCGGTACAGTACACCGATGAAACCAAAGCTGCTATTTCTTTAGGCGGTGCAAAAGGAACCAAAATCACCAACGTGATGGCGGGAGATATTTCTAAGGCTGATTCGACCGATGCCGTCAATGGCGGGCAGCTCTACACCACAAACCAGAATGTAGCCAAAGAAATTGAAGACAGAAAAGCAGCCATTACTGATGAAGCCAGCAAAAGAGAAAATGCAGATAACGAAATCAAGACAAAGATTGGTACGATGGCAGCCGATGGAACCTACGCAAAAGTAGCCAATAGCATTTCTACCAATATTACCGCATTAGACACGCAGGTAAAAAAGAATGCGGATGCCATTTCCGATGAAGTCACAGCAAGAACCAATGCCATTGCGCAGGAAGTCACCAATAGAGATGCAGCCATCAAAGTAGAAACTGATGCAAGAAAAGAAGCAGAAACAGCGATTAAAAACAGCATTGGCACCATGGCAGCCGATGGAACCTACGCAAAGAAAGCAAACAGCCTCTCTGCCAATATCACCGCACTGGACACCCAGACAAAGAACAATACCGATGCCATTGCTAAAGAAGTAACTGACCGCGGCACCGCTATTACCAACGCTATCAATAAAGAAGTCTCCGATAGAAATACTGCTATCACTACAGCAAAGGACGAACTGAAAGGACAGTTGAACACCCTGTCTGGCAATGCGGTACAGTACACCGATGAAACCAAAGCTGCTATTTCATTAGGCGGTGCAAAAGGAACCAAAATTACCAATGTAATGGCGGGAGATATCTCTAAGGCTGATTCGACCGATGCTGTTAATGGCGGACAGCTCTACACAACAAACCAGAATGTAGCCAAAGAAATTTCGGATAGAAAAGCAGCCATTACTCAGGAAGTCAAAGACAGAGATGCAGCCATCAAAGTAGAAACTGATGCAAGAAAAGAGTCGGAAGCTGCAATCAACAAATCCATCACCAACATCCAGAATATGACCACCATTTCTGATGCCGGTAAAACTCAAATCAAAGAGTTATCCAAAGCAGCCGTCAAGGTAGCACAGGGAGAAAATATCACTATCACCGCGGCTGAAGATGAAAATGGAAATAAGACCTATACCGTAAAAGCCACGATGGGAACTGTAGCCAAAGGACAGACAGGCCTCGTATCCGGCGATGCTGTAAATACAGCTATTGAAGCAGAGAAAACAGCAAGAACCCAGGCTGTAAAAACCATTAACGACACCATTGGAACCATTGCAGCCAATGGGAGCTATATTCAAAAAGCAGGTACAATTTCTGCTAACCTCAGTGCTTTGGATGTAGGACTTCATGGACTGCAGACCACCTATAACACCAGAGCTGCCAAATATGATGGTGATGACAATGTACTGATGACACTGGCAGGGAAAGGCGGCACCCGAATCACCAATTTGAAAGAAGGCGCTGTTACTACTACATCGACCGATGCCATCAATGGCTCTCAGCTCGCCAATACAGAAAGCAAGATCAATGGCATCCGCAACTCCATCGATACCAATACAACAAACATTACAAAATTAACAGAAACAATGAATGCCAATCAGACAACCATTTCCTCGACTTCCGAAATGGTCAATACGATTGCAAATAACCGAGTTAATACAAATCTCTCTAATCTGACCGTACAGGGACAAAATAAACTGAAAAACTTAGTCCAAGAAGAAATTGCCAATTACATGAAAATCAAAGGTCAGACAGAAGAAACCACAGCAACGGTAAAAGCAGCACCTGCAAAAGTTCAAGCAGCCAATATCATGACTGCAGGAACAGGTGACACCGTGACCTATGATGATGCTTATGAAGGCAACACCCGCATTACCCTGACTACAGGCGGTGTTGTTGTAGATAATGTAGCCGATGGTGACATTGCCAAAGGATCAAAACAGGCTGTAAACGGTGGTCAGTTATTCACCATGCAGCAGACATTTGCTCAGTACGATGGAAGAATTGCAACGATTCAAGGCAACATTGCAAAGAACCAGGGCAATATTGCAAACAACACCACCAAACTCATTACTCTCGGAGATAAGGTAAGTGACATAACTGATGCCATGGATACGGGGATCAATGTAACCGTAGATGGACACACAACAACGACTATCACCAAAGATAATCCACAGTTGGAATTCACCAGCGGCGAATACATCACTTTGGCAAATAAGAATGGAAAGATTTCTGTCAGCGTCAATCCAAACGGAACCGCAGCACCAGGGAACACTGGCTTAATGACAGGGGATGCCGTATATCAGGCGATCAAAGATATTCCAACAAACACCACCCTGCAGGGAAAAACAGACACTAACCTGGGCAACCTCACCGATGAAGGCAAGACCAACATCAAAAACCTTGCCAAAGAAGCTGTCACGGTAGAAGGTGGCAATCATATCACAGTAGAAAACACCGTGGATGAAGCAACCGGAAACAAAAAATACACGGTCAGCGTCAATGCTAACGGACAGATTGCTGAAGGAAACACAGACCTTATCACCGGAGATACCGCTTATAAGTATGTAGATGAAAAAATCAAGAATGTAACTGTCAACACTAATCAGATTAAACAGACGATGAAAGAAGACCTGGACAAGAAAGCAGATACGACTTATGTCGATCAGAAACTCCAGGAAAAAGCAGATAAGACTTATGTTGACACCGAACTCTCCAAGAAGGTCAATGCAGATGGCACTGGAATTGATGCAGACAAATTCTCTCAAAAGGTAGCCATTGGCGAAGTCAAGGAAGGCGAAAACAGAGCCGTATCCGGAGATGCCGTCAATAAAGCCATTGCAAATGCTACCCAGAACCTGAAAGAATCCACCGTGGATAAAGATTTGTCCAACATTTCGGATAAAGCAAAAGAAAAGATTGGAGATATTGCTAAAGATTCGGTCAAAGTCATTGCTGGCACAAACACCACGGTAACCGAAGGTACAGATGGCAATGCAAAGACCTACCAGGTCAATGTATCCAACGAAAGTATCAAAGCAGCCGTCAAAACCGATCTGGACCAGAAACTGAACAAAGACCTTTCGAACCTGTCGGAAGAAGCCAAAAACACCATCAAAGGAACCATGAAAGAAGATTTGGATAAGAAGGTCAATACGGACGCATCCAACATCGATAAAGAAAAATGGACCGAACAGCTCGGAACGGGCAATGTCACCAAAGACAACAAGGAACTCGTCACAGGCGGCACAGTCTATGATGCCCTGCAGAAAGTCAATGCTTCGACAGGCATGATTGACTCTTCCAACGGAAGCATGCATCTTGGCAAGGAAGACAGCTCCACCAAGGTAGACTTCACAAACAAAGACGGCAAAGGCCGTGTACTGACTGGCATCGTTACGGATGAAAAAGATGCATCCAGCGCCGCCAATGTAGGTTATGTGGCCAAGAACATGGAACAGGCTTATGCAGACATGAACCAGGGATTCTCCCGTTTGAACAGTTCCATCAACAAAGGCGTAGCCGGAGCCAATGCACTGGCCGCTCTCCATCCAATGGAATTTGACCCAGGGGATAAGATGTCCTTCGCCGTAGGCTATGGTCACTATAAGAGCGGTAATGCTGCTGCTATCGGTGCTTACTATCGTCCAAATGAAAACATCATGGTCAATGCAGGCGTATCCTTCGGAAACGGAGAAACGGGCATAAACGCAGGTGTATCCTTCAAGCTCGGTCAGGGCAGCGCATATAGCGGTGTTTCTAAAGCCCAGATGATTGACACCATCAATAACCAGGCAGCAACCATTGAAGAAATCCAGACAGACAACAAAAACAAAGATTCCCGTATCGAAAATCTGGAACAGGAAAACCAGGAAATGAAGAAACAGATTCAGGAAATTCTGAAAACGTTAGGCAAGTAAGCAAAAAACTCGCAAAGACAAGTAACGGGATAAAAGAGGAAAGGCGTCCCTTCAAAGGGACGCTTTTTCCATTATGTATTTTATTTTTATTTCACTCTCTCATAAGGAGGATAGAAAAACAAGAGAGAAAAAGAGAAAATCCAAAAACATCAAAAATCTACAGAAAAAAAGGAGAAATGTAAATGCGAAAAAATCTTAAAAATTTAGTCATTGGAGCCATGATTGGAAGTGCCGTAATGGGACAGGCCATCAGCGCGGCAGAGCCAAATGTAACGTATCACGATGAAACATACGGCCAGATTATTCTGAATGGAACAGGCGGAACAGAAATTTACGGCGTAAAAGGAAATACCATTGCCAAGGGTTCTACCTATGCAGTCAACGGAGGACAGCTCTACGAAACAGAAAAACGAATTGATGCAACAAACACGCTCGTAGGAGGTCTGCAGAACGACCTGATTAACGTAACAAGCACAACGGTTAGACTGGAAGGAAAACAGAATGAACTCGAAAGTAAAATTTCGAATGTAACAACCGGACTTGAAAACGGATTTAAATTCAAAGTCAATGGGAAAAATGCACCGAAAATGGCATTTTTGGGACTCAGCACTGAAAACGATACGTTTAACTTCAAATCCGGGGAAGGAATCACCTTGACCGCGGGCGAAGACAACAGTATTACCATTGCAGCCAATACAAAAAAAGGACAGATTAGCGCCGGAGATGATGGATTCGTTACTGGCGATATGGTCTATCAGGCGATCAAAGATATGCCGGTAGAGGGTTCTCTCAGCGGCAAAGCCTCCACGGCTCTTGATAACATCACTGCAACCGGGGAAAAGAAAATTAAAGATGTAGCAACGAATGCCATGCTTGAAAACGTAGAAACGCTCAAGGACGCCATGGGAACCGATGATATTGCTGAAAACAGCAAAGATTTCATGACCAGCGGAGCCATGTATACTGCCATGCATGACCTGCAGGAAGACTGGACAGGAACACTCAACTCGCTCACTGAAACATTTGCCATGGACGATGCTACTAACCTCACGGAAGAAAACAAGAAGAACTGGAGAGCCACCCTTGGCACAGGGACCAACGCAGAAGGAGACACCGGACTCATCACCGGAGACACCCTGCACAAAGCGCTCGAAGGAATTAACGTAACAGGCGGAACTGTATACAAAGCAGGCAAACACATTTCGATTGGTACAGACAACACCTTATCCGTGACCACGGATGGAGAAGTCGCTGCGGGCAACACAGGAATCGTAACAGGCGGACAGGTACAGGAAGCCATCAATAAAGCCACAGAAGGAATTGCAACAAACGCTACCGTGGCAAGCAAAGCAGACAAAGACCTCTCCAACCTTTCAGAAGCAGGTAAAAACGTCATTAAAAACACTCTGAAAGCAGACCTGGATGATAAAGCCAATGCATCTGATGTCTACACCAAAGGGGAAACGAACCAGAAAATCACAGAAGCAGTGAAGAAAGCCACGGAAGGTGTAGCAACTGATGCCAATGTAGCCAACAAAGCAGACAAAGACCTGTCGAATCTGACGGCAGCAGGGAAACAGGCTATCAAGGAAACCCTGAAAGATGAACTGGCGGCAAAAGCAGATAAATCCTATGTGGATACCCAGCTTGAAAACAAAGTAGACAAAACAGACTTCAATAAAGTAAAAGACAAAGTCACTGCTAATGAAGCAGCCATTCAGACCAAAGCAGATAAGTCTTATGTAGATACCGAACTTGGTAAAAAAGCAGATGCTGCTAACGTATTTACCAAAGAAGAAACCAAAACAGAAATTTCTAATTCCCTGAAAGATGTGAACCAGGCAGTAGCAGGGAAAGCAGATAAAGCAGAAGTTACTGAACTCGGAAACAAACTCGAAAAGAATGTTACCGAACTCAAAGCAGGAAAAGCAGATGTAAACGCATCCAATATCGATGCAGATGCTTATACTGCAAAGCTGAATAAAGGCACTGTTACGGAAAATGATACAAAGCTGGTATCTGGTGATACGGTCTGGAAAGCACTGAATAAAGTGAAGAATGAAACTGGAGCTGGACTCGTAACCGCAACAGGTGATACCGTAACCATCGCAAAAGACGCTAATGCATCCAAAATTGATGTCAGCGGTAAGAACGGGAATCGCGTTGTAACCGGTGTAGTGACTGACGCCAAAGACCTTACCAGCGCCGCTAATGTAGGATACGTCAATGCAACAGCCAATGAACTGGCAGCGGGTATGGAGAAGATGAACTCCAAACTGACAGATGAAGTAAAGAATGCAGGCGCTGTTGCAGCAGCTCTGGCAGGACTCCATCATCTCGACTACGATCCGGACAATAAACTGGATATTGCCGTGGCAGGTGGCAGCTATCGCGGTAAAAATGCAGCTGCACTGGGACTGTTCTATCAGCCTAATGAACGAGTTCTTGTCTCTGCAGGAGCCACCATTGGGGCAGATGACAATGCATACAATGTAGGAGTTTCCTTTAAGGTAGGCAAAGGCAGCACCGGGATGACCACATCTAAGACTGCCATGGCTGCTAAGATTAAAAAGCTCGAAGCAGACAAAGAAGCAACTGACCAGGAAATGAAAGAACTCAAAGCACAGGTAGCTATGCTCGTAGCACAGATGAAACTGTCCAAGAATGTAGAAAAAAGCATTGCTGGTTAAAAAATTCGGAAAGTAATATAAAAAAGGCGTTCCTTCGGGAGCGCCTTTTTTTATAAAGGAAACTTACCATACCAAAAAGAAGGAAAGGAAACAATAAATATCGCGTTCCTTTCCTCATTTTGGTAAAATAAGAATAGAAGAAAGAAGGAAAACCCATGCCCAAAATCAAGACTTGGGAAGAACTTACAATCTGTGATAACTTTCTGTTTCAAAAGGTCATGAAGAATCAAAGAATCTGCAAACAACTGATTGAGAAAATTCTTCATATCCATATCACCAAAATCACCTTTCCGGAAACAGAAAAACAGATTGATGTCAATTACGACAGCAAAAGCGTCCGGCTAGATGTGTATGTACATGACGATCAGGGTCGTATCTATGACATTGAAATGCAATGCAGTAATAATGACAACGAACTCCCCAAACGGACTAGGTACTATCAAGCCATGATTGATATGGCTGAAACTGAAAAAGGACAAGATTACCAAG
>ERZ1026898.1783-NODE-1783-length-10103-cov-5.304638_pt1 | contig 10103 bp, 6 predicted proteins | sample MGYA00380178_ERZ1026898 | MGnify/ENA primary metagenome ERZ1026898 (study PRJEB33269, sample SAMEA4719814) | human gut metagenome | biome: human-associated habitat; feature: organic feature; material: feces | place: Cameroon | collected 2013-10 ... | reverse complement strand
GTCCAGCGGGCGGTGGCCGGGTCGTACATTCGGGCGCCGAAGTCGAGGAGCGGGATGTCGGCGCTCAGGAAAGACTGGGACTCCTTGCCGGAGAAGAGCCAGCGGTTAGGGCTGGCAGCCGGACTTACCGAAGCGACCATAGACATCTCTGAGCCAACAGTCGCTTCGGCAGGCTCAGCGACCAAGGGCTGTGTGACCATACTGCCGGACTGGTAATAATCCTTCACATCGATGCCTAAGCAGACATCGTTACACACATATTCATTAGGTTTCTCCATTTCGCATATAATGACGTACACAAAAAAAGACTCATTCGTTGAAAACGATTATAATCTCAATACAAGAGTATAATACGACCTGACCACTACCCCTCTATGCACCGCAGGGGAAAATGCCTCTTTTGCCACTATTTCGGCGATTGATAGCGCACGAGTATCAGTAGATATGTCTCCAGAGCCTTTTTCTATTCCGTCAATTGTCGCATTTCCATTTTGATCAACAATAAGGTTTACCAACACTCGCCTATGAACCTTGGATGTAGTTTTGACGTTTTTCTGAATAATAGTTTGCAAACTATCCAATCCAGACTTAAACATCGGTGGCGTTTCTACCAGATAAGCGGGATAAATGTAATTAAGATCCGACTCTGATACGTTTGTCTTGATCTTCTGAGATTTAACAAGTTCATATATTGGCGAAATATCTTCCGATGGTGTAATATAATAGCTGAACATCGGACAAAATGTTTTATCCTTATTCAGACATATTTGAATGGATTTCAAATCATCCCCATCAGGAGCTGATGTATATTTAGTCGCCTTGAAAAAAGGATTACGTTCTGATGTCAAGTATTTTACAGATATTCTTCCTTTATTATCTGAACTTCCGGAATTTCCCTCACCAAACTGCACTTTGAGATAATAGTGACTTGAATCCGACCAGGAAGATAGGAAAACATTTCCTGAAATTGTCTTTTGTTCATCGTCACTCTTTACAAGCAACATTACAACAGCTTTAGTGAAATGGTACATCCGCTCATAACCAATAGGCTGTAAGCAAGTCATAATTATAGAAAAAAGAAATAAGAAAATTTTCATATTCAATATATTGGAAATATGGTATTCCAAAACAATGCACCCGGTATTATTCTCTCTTCTGTGTATTGAATCAGTCGATTATTCTTTGGTTGATAGACATAATTGTCAACTGGAAATCCATGAGATTCCGTAAAAGCCGAAGCTGCGAATTTATCTCCTTTAGTATCATTAAGGTTGAAACCAGATGGAATTGTATTATTAGGATGGCTATGAATTATTGAGGTGACAGTTTCTCCTTTTTCAGAGATGTCCATTGCCATTGGAACGATCGCTATTCCATTCTTCTTGTTGTCTGTATGAATAAATGATTTATTATCAATAGTCACAATTAAACCATACTCCACGGAGGTTTCTTTTGAGAGAAATGAAAATAGCTCTATCCCAGAAGGTAAATCCGTAGAAAAGAAATCATTGTGCTTATTTGCGAACGTTCCATAGGTAAATGTTTTGGAGAGAGGGACCTTTTCACCATTGTCGTTAATAAAATAGGATTGATTATAATTCCCATCGCTATCTTTCTCAACTATATTAATTACATCATTATCCTTATTTTGTCGATATGCAATAATCCTCCCTTCTTTATTTATATCCCACTCATCTTTCCCGAATGGATCTATAATACATATTGGGTTGCCACTACAATATAAATATGGAGAAGTTAAAAGATTCTTCTCCGCCATCGGGTCGATGGCTGTCCAGCGGGCGGTGGTCGGGTCGTACATCCGGGCACCGAAGTCGAGGAGCGGGACGCTTGCGCTGAGGAAGGACTGGGACTCCTTGCCGGAGAAGAGCCAGCGGTTAGGGCTGGCCGCTTCGACAAGCTCAGCGACCAGGGGCGGTGAGATCATCCTGCCGGACAAGATGTGGTCGTCTCCATAACCATAGGTGCTGCAACAAGATCTACTCATACCATTTACGAATCTTTGCCATGTCCGGGCGTCCGGAAAAAGTATTAATGGCATTAATAAGATCAGATGTGGAGATACTTCCCATATAATCATCTAAATAAAAGTCGATGACACGATCTTTTTTTCTGTACACATCGAGATATAACGATGGATGTTTTGCCCCCTTAGGTTTTCCGCAAATCTCAATTCTATCAATTTGTGTCCATTTCAAAAAACAAGGATGGTCATCATTTAAATAAAGTCCTTTTTCATCCACCTTAAAAAACACTTTCTCGGCTTTCCTGCCTCTAATAATATGTTTAATCAACCTATAGACAAGCGATAATAATATCAAAATAAAGAAAACAAAAAACATTATAAAGGACTTCAGATCACTAAACATCTTGTCTATTACAGATGGGAACATAACTATCAATGCTAAAACCACCATGGTGAATATGAGAATCTTTAAAGATAGTGTTTTATCAGATCCTTTTCTGTTATCACAAATGCTTCCATCTTTATTTGGGTTTATGTTGTCAGGGCGCTATTAAATTATAATCAAACTCCGTTTTTTCACTATTCCCGGTCTGTTTGAGAAATGACGACAGGCGCGGCGAAGCGCGAAAAGATTGATGCCATCAAGATATCTTTCCAATCCGAATATTATATGGCAATCCTCAAGATAAATGTAAAGACACAAATCTTTGATCTCGCGACTTTCCTTATAACGACATATATCTATTTCCTTCACCTGTTCCCATCGAACAGTCTCACACATGTCATTGATATCTATGAATATGCCCTCATTGTCTATACGCATATGTGGCTTTTTCGTCATAAGATATCTTCTCAAGTGCCTTATGGACACGATAATGTTGGATATGACTATTTTGGCCGTCATCACCCCCAAAATAATCGTAACCACGAGACCTTTATATTCTAGCATTGTCATATAAATGGAAAACAGTCCAATACATAAAACAATAGGCACTATTTCAGCTATGAATATGTTGCGATCGTCAATAATATATGGTTTCATTCTTCTTTATTATATATCAAAAGACTGACTTTATGGGCAGCCACATCATTTGCAACATCGCCGACTTTCGTATCCTTTATCGCATTTGCTATGGAGAACTCAAAATCCCTTTGATTAGCAAGGCGATTCTCAACCTCACGCTTGACCTTCTTCGCTCCGGATTTTCCTCCCGTGTTTATGCCTGACACGCTCATCTCTTTCTTTACTTCTTTCTCAACCGAGGATCTTACGGCCTTCGAGGAATATTTTTGTTGCGCTTCAATGGCAATTTTCTCTCCCACATATTTCGTTCCTTTGCTGAAAGCCATTTTCCCTATTCCTCCAAAAATGAGACCTGTTTTTGCATCGGACGCAACTTGCTTCGCATCAACACTACCTTCTCCAACAAGTTGGTTAGTCGTACTTCCCACAGCACTTGCTACACCAGCAGATAGAACAGAAGCTGCCGCCTTAGAGCCTAACAAGGACATTCCACCAGTCACAGAAACCAATGCGCCCTCAACGGCTCCGCCCACTACTGCGCCACCGATTTCTCGCCAACTCTTCCCTTCCACGACTGCAATTATTCCTCCGACGGCAGCACCTATGAGGGCACCGACAACCACCTGAGGCATCTGGCCGTCATCGTCTATGTGGCTCACTGGATTTCCGAGACAATAGACATACGGGCTTATGCTTTGGAAACTCTCCGCCAGCGGGTCGCTGGCGGTCCAGCGGGCGGTGGTCGGGTCGTACATTCGGGCGCCGAAGTCGAGGAGCGGGACGCTTGCGCTGAGGAAGGACTGGGACTCCTTGCCGGAGAAGAGCCAGCGGTTAGGGTCCGTCTCTGAGCCGGCGGCCGTTCCGGTGGCGGCGTTGGTGGCGGGGCGGCGCAGACCGAACGGGAGGTAGTCGTTCCGCTCGATGACGGCTCCGGTGGAAGCGTCCACCACGGCGCGGACGCTGCCGAGGTGGTCGGTGACGTGGATCAGAGGGCGGTATGACACGTCGCCGTCCGGACTATGGTCCACAGCAAGGCGTCCGCCATCGGTCAGGACGCACTCCAGGGACAGGGCACCGGAGGCGTCGCGGGTGTAAACCATCGAGCCGGCATAGACATGGCCGGTGCCGTCAGCCTTCAGGGCTGAGCGCTTCGTCCCGTCCGCAAGGAACGTATAGCTGCCCAGAAGGGAGCCGTCCTTGCTGACGGATGACGTCTTGCCGAGCATGTCGTACGAGATGTCCAGACCGTTGCGGCCGTCGCGGGTGAGGTTGCCGGAAGCGTCATGGGCGTAAGGCTCAGATCCGGAGACCGCCGACAGACGGTTGCCCTCGTAGGAGAACGACAGGGACTCGTGGGCGGAGGCCGCGTCCAGAAGGCGGGTCATCGACAGGATGTTGCCGTTGCGGTCATAGGCGACGCCGCGCTCGGAGAAGATGCCGGACATGGACGACGCGTCGCCGACAAACAGCCTGGAGTCCGTCAGTCTGCCGAAACTGTCATACGAGAAGGCGTAGGTCTCGTCCCCGCCGCCGTTGTTCCAGCCCCATTCGGAGATGTCGCCTGTGAAGGCCGGGGCGGTCCCCGGCCTTTGCGGGGCCGTGTACCTCAGCGACTCGCTGAAGATGTCACTGGACTTTCCTGTCAGCCAGCCCCGGATGTCATAGGTGAGGGTTTCGGTCACGGGGTGGAATCCGGTGCCGGACTTCCTCCTTATCAATCGCCCCAAAGCATCGTATGTGTAGACAATCCGACCAAAGGACACTCCGTTCAAAGCATGGGACTCGCTGAGGATCCTGTCTCGTTCATCGTAGGTGAATTCCGAGACAAGGGCATCCTCGACGCTGTTTGAGGAGTGCCAGTGCCTTTCCTCCGAGGAGAGGACATTGCCCCTGAAATCGTATGTCATGAGGCCGGATGACGGCAGACTCCAGTCGGCGCTCATCTCCAGGGTCTGGACATGACGCCCGAGTGAGTCGTAGTAGAACGAGCGTTCCACCCATCCGCCCAGATCCGCGGCCGACCCTCCGACTTCCCGGACCCGCTCGTAGGTCTTCAGGCCCTTGACGCGGCCATAATCCTCCGACGATGTCACCGTGGCGGGATGGATGTACCTTATGTCATACAATGAGATGCCGTAGACCGTCTCCGCGATGAGCGAGTCAGGCTGCGGAGCTTCCGATGATGTGGCCGCAGTGATCCCGTCGTACAGCTCCTGCCAGTGGGCTCTCCCGGACTCCCCGGAATATGCTCCGGATCTCATCAGCCCCCTTGATGTCTCCCGCCCGAGGGCATCGTAGGCGTAAGTCATCCACCATCCGCCGTCCTCACGCATACGGCCGTCCTGCCTCATCACGACACGTCCGCCGCGGTCATAGACATAACGCTCGATAGCTTTCCCCGGAACCTTTGAGGACAGGCGTCTGCCGAAGCCGTCATGGACCTTGACAAAACAGAACCTGGCGGCGGTGGAGCCGTTCACGTCATCGTCGGCCGGGACTGTCCATACGGCGTCCCCCTCCGGCATGGCTGCGCTCCCTTCCGGCTGCAGCACCCATGCGGTGTTGCCCCACGGGTCATAGACCTGATAGGTGTCGGCGGAGACACCGCCATCCACGCGCCTCACCAGGACAACCCTGTCAAGCCTGTCCTTGAAGGTCACCGTCACGCATCCGTCCTCGTCGGTCACCGACTCGCGGCGGAGCGTGCCCGGCTGATAGTGGCCGCCTATGACGAGGGCCCCGTCAGGCCTGACCTCAAGCAGACGCACCTCGCCGGAGGTGTTGCCTCCATGGCCCACGGCGGCGGAACGCAGGCTGTCGCGGAACACGGCGCCGGCGCGCCACATCTTCTTCGGGCGGCTCAACGGTGACGGCTCGTATTCCGTCTCCGTGAAGGCACGGGGACCGTCACGCTGATAAAGGTCTGTGTAGAAATTCGCCTGATCGAGCAGGACCCTGCCGGTGGGTTCCTCCACCGCGCCTGTCGATGACGACACGTATGGAAGGTACACTTTGGCGTCCGGACGCATCATCAGGTCATAGACCACCGGGGTCACCATGTTCCTGCCACGGTCCGGTGACGCCCCGACCTGAACGATCTGCTCCGGATAGCCGAGTCCGTTGTGGAAGGTGATGTCCTGGAGGCACGACTCCCCGTCACCCTTTGTGTATGTCCTGTGGAGTGTCCAGTTGCCGTCTATCGCCAGTCTTTCCTCGGACACGGCCTGGCTCAGGAGCACGGTTGCCCGTGCCCTGTGGTTGATGACAAGGATCTCGGCGGAGCGTTCCCCGGGACCGGGGTTGATCCCGGACGGGGTCACGGTCAATGTCCCGTCGCCGGAACCGGATGCCGGAACCACGGAAAAACCGGAGCCAAGGATTCTGGCCGTCCAGTCAGAATCGGCCGTCACGCGCAGGGTCTTCGCCCCCGTCTCGTCAGCCTCCCACCTCAAGGCATCACTGTCCGTCGTCACTGAATATACCCTGCCACGCCGGATGACGGTCACCGTGGCTGATTTGTCTGACCCGTCGCAGTGGAACTCAACCCCATCCACCCAGTCATCCTCGGTCGGGTTGACACGGAATGGGGTAAGGGTCACCAGGGTCGTGCCAAAGCCGGTTGTCCCGTTGAGCCTGAGCCATCCGCCAATCTCAAGACTGTCGCACACCCATGTGCCGTCTGTTGTCACGCGGACCTCCTGCGGGGACATGTCGTCGGCGGACCATTCGACGACAGTCGGATAGACGCTTATCCGGCCTGTCTGGCATCCCGCGTTGGACTCCGCCAATGCCAGGAACGTGAGGACGGCGGGCAGGGCAAGTGTGATGTGTCTGGCCTTTTCCATATTCCCTCCTATCTTTTGTTGTCTGTCGAGTAAAGGTAGGCGTCCGTCAGCCTTCCGAGATCGTCGCGCGCACTTTTCAGCTTGCCCGTTCCGTTGTACTCATAGGTGGCCGAGCGGCCTGACGGGTCTGTGGTCTTGATTATCCCGACAAGCGGAAGGTAATCCCACGTGGTGACCTCGGTCTCGCCGGGAACCCTTGCCCTCAGTGTCTGTTCGATGTCCCCCAATCCGCCTGACAGCGGGGCGTTGTGGATATTCCGGAGTCCGGGGATGTCCATGACATCATCAAGCCCACTGTTCACTATCTCTGCGACAAGGTGCATCCCGCCGTACCCCCAGACATAGACTGTCTTTATCCCGTAGGGGTCTGTCCTCTCCACAAGATGCCCGAGACGGTCGTAGCTGTAGGATGTCGTGAGACTGCTTCCAGAGCGTATGTCTGTTTCCGTCACGGAAGAGACACGGAAGAGGGTCTGGTTCGATGAGGAAGGGAGGCAGAAAGAGAATGTCTTTCTGGACAGCTCCTCTGTCCCGTCCCAAATGCTTTCCGTCGTCGGGCGGCTGATGACGTTGGCCCCGGCCATCATCTCCTCGATCGGGCCGGACGCGGAGTCCGTCACATAGGTGTATCTTGTGGTCATCCAGTGGCCGCGGCTGTCAAGTCTTGACTCGGAGGCCTTCTGGCCATGTGTGTTGTAGGTGTGGCGGACCTTTCCGGTGACAGGAGCTCCGTCTGTGCCGGACACGGACATCTCTGTCCCGGAAAGGCGTGACCAGCCTGTGTTCACCATGGTCCTGGCACAGGAATGCACAAGGCGGCAGTACACCGTGTCAAACACTCCCGGGACATCCTCCCACAGGTTGGTCTCCGTGAAGACAGGCAAGGTTGTCCCAGATGCGTACTTCTCCTTGGACTTGAGTCTGCCTCGCATGGATCGCAGCGACACCGACGGCGCCACTGCGGCCGCGGCCGCACCCAGGCTTGGATACGGACGCAGGATGTAGTCGTCGTACTCCGGTTCCGTCCACGGCATGAAGTCCAGACAGCCGACGTCATCGCTGGTGCGGAAATGATATACCGTCCGGCCGCCGTCACGCCCCGTCTCCGTCACCGAGGCGTACTCGATATGGGTGGATGAATATGTGGTGAGGTTGTTAGAGCGCGTGTGGCCATGGATCGGCCCAAGGATCGGCTGCATGTATGTCTGGTCAAACTCCTCCCACCTGCACGGGGCATATCCGTAGGCGTCGTACACGACCTTATACCTCGGGATGTAGGCCAGTATCCCGGAGGACGATCCGTCCGGAAGCGCATATTCATACCTCCTTGACGCGAGCGTGTCCCCGTTCGAGCCGAAATGGGTCACCCTTTTGAGCCTCAGTCCTCCGGCCACGCCGACACTGTCCACGACGGCCGGCGCGAAGTCGTTCCATCCCCGCCTCATGACAGCCCTGGAATAGTCATGGGGCTCATAGTCAAACCTTGTCCAGCCTCCTGTCGGGTATGACATGCGCGAGAGAAGCCCGGTGGCGGCCTTGGACGCGTCGGGCTCGCGGACATTGCCGGGCTTGACGGTCTCGGAGAATGTGCTTGTGTCGGTCACGGTGACGTCAAGGAATGAGGACGTTCCAGCCGATGTCCGGCCGTTGTGGTAGCCCCAGTGGTCCACGGAATTTGTTCCTATGACAGGGTAATCGGTGCCGGCATAGTTGAGACCGAACGTGCCCTCTCCGGATTTGGTGACTGAGGCCAGATACGCCCCGTTGGAGGTGTACGACATCGAACACGAACGGATGGTCCGGCCTTTATACCTTACAGAGATCCCCTCCAGCCTGGTGCCCTCGTCAAGGCTCTTCATCACAGTCTCGCCATAGCCGGATCCTGTTCCGTAGGAGAACGATATGGCCGCGCCTCCGTCAATCACCACGGAGTCAAGGAGCGCGGAGCTGACCTCCGAATATGAGGTGCCGGAGGCGCTGTTTTCAAGGAACACCTGTCCCTTGCCGTTGGGTGCGGTCTCCGCGGCCTCGTAGCATGACGGCCTGGCAAGACGTTCCGTGCGCTTTCTTGAATATACGAACCTGACTTCCCTGCCGTTCGGGGCGGTGACTGAACTCAGTCTCCATGCCGTTATCTGCTGCGGGAATCCCGAGCCCCAGGAACCACATGTCAGATCCAGATTGCTCCCGTCGTTATCGGGAGAGCTCCCGTCATTGTCCGTGGCTCCGTTGAACCTGTATCTGTAGCCGTCAGGAGTGGTTATCGTGAAGCCGACGAACCTGTCCGAGGAGCGGTAACCGCTTGCTCCGGCAGAAGTGTTTATCGGTGCTGTGGCACTTGTTTTTATGTCGATCTCGACCCTGAGGTCTGCCGGGTTCCCGTCAGTGTCATGCAGGACGACGCGCCCTCCGGGGGCGAGGTGAAAGGCCCCGCTGTAACCTGGTATGGAGAAATGGTATATGTCTGGTTCAGCATCATAGTACCGCTCATTGTTTGGATCGCTGAGGTCCATGTACACAACACCGGGGTTGTATACAGTCTCCCTGCCGTAGTTGAAGCCGGCCGTGCCTGGGCGCGGCTGGATGTGGTCCATGTGCAGCACACCTCCCGCCGGTCTCGACGCCAGTAGGTATGTGGAATAAAAGCCGTGGTGGATGTACGTCTCATCGACATTGTCGGGAATCCCGCGTATCTCCCTTGTCATCACCCCGCCCGCTGTGAGCGTCCATCCGTGGCCGAGTATCCCGGCACGCTCGTTCGCCACGCATCCGTTGGAGGCATAGTCAAGGGAGACGGGCAGCGTGAAGTCGGGGTCATCGTAGGTGTAGACGGGGATGGACACGCACACGGTTCCCGTGTACAGGGAAGGCGAGATCTCGCCGTACTTCACGGCCTCCCATGCGTCTGTTGAAGGGCGGGCCGGCTCCTCGCCGATGCGCATCTGGGCATGCGCCATGGTTGGCAGGTGCACCGTCAGCAAGGCTATGACAAATGTTCTCGATAGGTTTCTCATATTCAGACGGTTATGTGGTTTTGGATCAAAGATAGGACTTTGAGCGGAATTTTCAAAATTTTACTATAAAATTACGCTGAAATCTGCCGAATAGCTTAAAATGAGCGATTTATGAGTGTTTCACCTCAATAGAGGTAATGATTTAGCAACGGTTCTAATTTCTGCAATGTGCATACGTTTGCTTGTCAAACAACTCTTTTCTGCTGCAAAAATACAATATTTATACGAGACTACGA
>ERZ1026898.1781-NODE-1781-length-10113-cov-6.330682_pt1 | contig 10113 bp, 6 predicted proteins | sample MGYA00380178_ERZ1026898 | MGnify/ENA primary metagenome ERZ1026898 (study PRJEB33269, sample SAMEA4719814) | human gut metagenome | biome: human-associated habitat; feature: organic feature; material: feces | place: Cameroon | collected 2013-10 ... | reverse complement strand
TGGGCTCGGAGATGTGTATAAGAGACAGAAATAAGGTTTTACAATTATGCCTTTGCTTGAAAAAGCTGAAGCACATAGAAATCGGTGACACAGTAATAGATATACATGATGAAGGAGATGAACGTACTGTTTCTGTAAATGGTGAAGTTAAACATTTTAATAAGTATACCTATAATTTTGTAGTTCAAAATAAAGATGCACTTGCTCAAAGATGTGCCGGTCATAGGCGTATTTCCGAAGAGCAAAGTATCAACTTTTATACTTCAAAAGACTATAAACCTGAAAAAAGATACTTATACTCTGGTTTGCCGACCGAAATAGAAACTAATGTTCCGCTTATTATTGATGCTCCGTTTGAACTTACAACTGCAAGAAACGGAGTACTTCAGAATTTATGGAATGAGTATATTCGTACGACTGTTTATGAAGCGCTTGCTGATTTTATGCAAAGCAAAAAAGAAGAATATGGTATTGATATTTTGCAGTTCTCCGGCTTCAAGAATCTTAGCTTCAGTCTATTTAATAATGCATATTTGAATGACTTTTCATGGCTTTATAAATTGAAAAAGCTGAAAGTGCTGCCTTGCTTGCTTTATGATAATCTTTGGGTAAGTGCTGATTGCGGAAGTTGCAAAATAATTCCTGATGTAGTTGCCGAATTTATGGTAGGGCATCTTTCTCCCAAGATTGAATTTGCCGGTAATATTATAAATTCATTGAACAAAAGTCAATACAACACCTTATTGCAATACCTGGGATGCGAATTCATTCCTCACGAAAGGAGTATTAATTATATACAAAAGCATGTAAGCGTTTTTGTGAATGACAGTAAACTTCGAGATAAGCTTTACCTATATTTGAGTAATCCGCAGTATGCATTTAGTAAAAATGATAAGATTGCGCCTCTTATTGCAAGTCTGCCTATATTCCCTGTCAGGCCGACGATAAGTGATACTATCGGTACTAGGTATGTTTCGGTTGCAGGCACGCCTATATATCATCATGAAAATGCAGTATCTGAAGTGCAATTTAAGGTTCTGGATACGAATATAATGACAGTAGAATTAGCAAATCGCATTTTGGGTTCTAAATATGTGATTCCACCATTAACTCAAGATGTACGTGCAAAGGTATATCAGGATAATTTGGTAGCATTTATTAAAAATGAAAATGATCAGCAAAGAATTGCTGAATTTTTGCTGGATGAATATATTTATAACTATGATGAATTCAGTAAATGCAAATATACCTTGATAGGCTTACGTGATTTTATACCGATGAAGATGGCGGACGGGGACTATCGTACAGAATTCATATACGTACCTGACGGTAAAATATTCTATGGAAAAGCTATAAAAAAACTTTTGGTAGATCAGGCGTATTCTTCTTTAGCCAAATATCTAGGATTTCCATCTATTAACGAAGTAAGCTATGACGCATATGATAGCTTATGGCTAACAGAAATGGATGGTGATGATATACTTGACATCCTGGAAAATAAACTTTTGCATGCCTACGAAATTTTAGTAGGTATGATTGATCAGAGAGTTATTAGTGATGAGTTGGTAGAAAAATATAATCTGCAGTATTATAGAAACAGATATACGACTGATAGTACAGTTCCTGTTGAAGAGGAATTTCCTGGTGAAAGAGCCCATAATTACAGTAAGATTAAAGATAATATAAGTCAAATTTTTTCTGTACCCAATGTTTATGAGCCGGTTAGTGTGATAAAATGGCAGCCTAGAACAACAATGAATCTTAAATCTTATTATAAAAGTAAAGAAGTGGCAAACGCTTGCTTTTGTCAAATGTGCAAAGAAAGATATAATGTGCATTATATCGAGAATGTAAGCATACTTTTTGAACCGGCATATGCATGGGAGGATTTGCATCTTAGCTTATGCTTGCAATGTGCAAACGATTATAGGGAGTTACGAAAAAATGAGCATATCATTGAAAATCTAAAAAAAGATCTTGCAAAAAATAATGACGCTGAAAAAAAGGGGAATATAGAGATTCAAATTTACGGTACACAAAAAACGATTACATTTACAGGGGCTCATTTTGCAAGAGTAAAGGCTATTTTTGAGGATGAGAAAAAGATTGCTATAAGACCTCCTAAAAAATGATAAAAGCTTGAAGTGAAAATAAAATCAGAGGATGTGATTTTTTATGAATGCTGCCGAGGCAGTAAGTGAAATAACTAAATACGAGCTTATGCTCAACAAAACACTAACGAGCTGGCTTAAGAAGTATTTACCTTATATTACCAAAAATTGGTGGGATGAATTAGTACTTCCGAGTTTGACTCCGTTACAACGCTCTAATTTGGAAGGAAAGCCTGCCAATGATATAGCTGAGTTGGACTTGGCTGCCAGCTTGAAGGTTTTGTTGAACAATTGGTTTTCGCTTGCCGGTATAGTTTTTCTTAACAAAAAATATAGGCATAATGCTATTGAGATGCAGCAGGTTCGCAATAGATGGGCACATGTTTCGGCTTCTGATATTAATCAAAATACGATTCTTGCCGATCTTGAGATAATTAAAAATCTTTTGGAAAGCTTCGATTGTTCTCCTAAAGAGCTGAACGAGCTTGAGGCATTCATTATGGATGTTGAAAGCAATGGAAACAGCTTTACTGTAGAGTCAACTGAAATGCAAGCGGTAGCTTCAGTGCAAGTACAAAGCGATGAAATCAGCGTAGGTTCCATGGTTAAACTAAAATCTGATCCAAGCAAACAAGGATATGTCACTTCCATTATAGGTAGGAAGTGCATGGTTTTCTTAGGCCCGGAGGGAATGCGTTCTTTTTATAAAGAACAGCTGATGAACGCAGATGTTGTTGAAACCGATAAGACTATTTCCTTAGAGGCATTGAAGGTTATGCTAACAGCATATCAGATTAATAATCCCGGTAACAGCAAGCTATATTCTCTTAATGCTGCCAGGATCGATTTTGTGCCATATCAGTTCAGACCTGCACTTAAAATGATAAAATCAGATGAACAGCGTATTTTGATTGCTGATGATGTAGGCGTTGGTAAGACCATTGAGGCGGGCTTGATTTTAAAGGAGTTGGAGGCACGTTCGGAGATAAAATCTGTTCTTGTAATCTGTCCTAGAGCATTGGTTGTTGATCATAAGTGGCGTAGTGAAATGTTGCGGTTTGATGAAGATTTTGCGGAACTGGATAGTTCTATGTTACGTCATCTTGTAACTAATTATGATGGAGCATGGCCGGAACGCTATTCTAAAGCCATTATTTCTTATTCATCATTTAATGACCTTCTTTTAAATGGCAATGAACGCTTTAACGGACTGACCCAATTAGATCCTGCACCGCACTTTGATTTGGTGATAGTAGATGAAGCACATCATATTCGCAATAAAGAAACACTTGCATATAAGGGCGTTGAAACATTTGTAAAACACGCCGGTGCTGTAGTATTCCTGACAGCAACACCTATCCAAAATAGCAGTGATGATCTTTATACGTTGTTAGAATTGCTTCGTAATGATATTGTTAATAATAAGGAAAACTATCGTATGATGGCTCAGCCTAACCGCTTTATTAATGAGATGCTGTCTGTTGTGAGAAAACAGGAGAATGGTTGGCAAAATAGAGTTAAAGAGCTATACCAAAAAATTATGCATACAAAGTACGGATATAGTGTAATGCAGCATAACCCGCGTTGGGATGTGATTAATGAGGCTGCCAACAAGAAGCAGTTAACGCTTGAAGAAAAGGTAGAACTTATTAATAATATCGAAGAGTTGCATACTTTTGCCGGTATTATTAACCGTACACGAAGAAGAGATATTGGCAACTTCTGTCAACGCAGGACAATTACAGTAGATACGGACTTTGATGAAGCGCAACAGACTTTATATGATGCTTTAATGGATTTCGAAAATAAAGCATTGCATGCATTGCATGGTAATGTTAATACGCGTTTTATGATGTGTACTATTATGCGTCAGGCATCTAGTTGTTTATATGGCCTTTTGCCGTTTGTGAATGACCTTATAGCCAGAAGAATCAGTGAAATAGATACTGACGGAGGTTTTGATTTTGGCGATGATATTAATTTCGGAGTTGGACTGCTAAAAAATTTGGCAGAAGAAATTAAGACACTGGTTAAGGAACTTCCGGAAGATGACCCTAAATTCAATAAATTATACAATGAAATTATTTTACCTAAAATGAGTATGGAGAATAATAAGATTATTATTTTCTCGTCATTTAAACATTCTTTGTATTACATAAAAGAGAAATTGGAAGCACAGGGCATCAGAGTAGGGCAGATAGATGGTTCTGTAGAGGATGAGGATAGGCGATTAATCAGTCAGAGATTTAAAGGCAAGAAAGAGAATATAGATACTCTGGATGTTTTGCTGTTTACAGAGGTTGGTTGTGAAGGTTTGGACTATCAATTCTGTGACACTCTGGTAAATTATGATATGCCATGGAATCCAATGAAAATTGAACAGAGAATAGGTCGTATTGACCGCCGAGGACAGATGAGCGAGGCTGTTAAGGTTTATAATATGATCACCAGTGGAACTATAGATGCAAATATTTATGAACGTTGCTTGTTGAAAATCAATATTTTTGAGAATTCTATAGGTGATTGTGCAGAAATCTTGGGACAGATTAATAAGCAAATAACAAAAATTATGTATGAACAGGGCTTAACTGAGGATGAACGCAATAAAAAATTGGAGAAGATGGCTGAAAATGATATCCTTAAAATTAATGAAATCAGACGTTTAGAGGCTGATGAAAAGGATTTATATGGTTTTGATTTATCATCTTATCTGATGGATAAAGAAGTTCAAAATGCAGAGAGCGCTTGGATAACAGGTAATAATATTATTGCTTTGGTAGATGCTTATTTGCACGAAGTTCTTGGTGATGGGGATGAGAAACTACCAACAAGTTTCTTTGCAGGCAAGGGCGATATAAAAACATTGATGCTTAGAAGAGAACATAAAAATAAACTATTGGAAATCTTGCGAGCAAATGAACCGTTCAATAATACTAAGGCTTTAGTAGCATGGGAGAGCTATCTGAAGTCTCCCGGCAGATCTCTTAGTGTGACCTTTGATTTTAATGTTGCTAAGGAAGAGCCTAATGTCGAATTCCTTAATCAACTGCATCCGTTGGTTATGTTAGCTGCGCAATATAAATCAAAGGAAGCAGAATATGAAATGGCTATTAAGTGGGTGAGTAATGAATTGCCGGAAGGTGATTATCCGTTTATTATTTACAACTGGAGATTTAAAGGTGAAAAGAATGATATTAAGCTGGTTCCTGTATGCGAGAATGGATATATCAAGAAGAATTTGACCGATATTCTTCAATCAGGTAATAATTATCAGACTGATGTGAGCAAATATGCTGATAGTTGGGATTTGCTGGAGGAATTACATTATGATGAATGGTATGCGGCAAAAGATAAGTTCGTTGAACAAATACAGGCAGATTGCAAATATCGTTCTGAGCAGAAGGAACAGAATTTGAGGGCTAAAAAAGAGCGACGCTTAGCACAATACGGACATATTGGAGATGTGAACATTCAAAATATGAATAAAGGTATTTTTGAGAGTATTGATAATCAGATTGCCGATATTCGAAGCCGTTTTGAGAAAATAGCTAATTCCGCAGATATTACATTCGAGCTTTTAACTAAAGGCATTGTTCATGTTGTTGCTGACGTTACAATGGCATCACATAATTAGTTTAAACGGAACTTCTGTGTAGGTTTTGCAGCTAGTATACATGATATAATTAAGATACTGAGAGGAGGGAAAGAATTTAGCGATATAACAAAAGTAATGGTCCTCTTATAGCAAGTATGAGGACCGTTGATTATAAGCAAAATGTATCGCTGATTTCGTGAAAATGAAAGAATTGATTTCTATAGTAGTAATAGCGGTTTTAATAATTTCTGTTGTGGTAATGGTGAAAACACTTAATAAGCAGTAGAGTTAATGGATTCTATCTTAAATGAAAATATTCCCCCCACAAAGGAGGTTATTCATCATGTACAATAAATATCTTGCGGAGCTGAGCAAAGAGCAGCTTTTGGAGCTGATTGAGCTTTATGCGAAAAACTGGCTGGCGCATGACGGCGTCTGGTTTCAGTCGATTGAAGGTAAATTCGGTATGGCGGAGGCCATGTACCATGATGAGGAGGCGTGGAAGCGCTTTACTGTGATTGAAGCCAAGCGCATCAAGGAGTTTTTGCAGCTGCCGGAAAATCCTGGCTTAGAGGGCCTGGAGCAGGCGCTGCACTATCGCTTTTACGGCAATCTGAACGAGCATGAATGTATCCATGACGGCAACAGGCTCGTTTATCGCAATCACGACTGCCGTGTGCAGACGGCGCGCAGCCGCAAGGGTATGCCGTATCATCCTTGCAAATCGGTCGGTATTTATGAATACAGCGGCTTTGCTGCCACGATTGACGCGCGCATTAAATGCCGTTGCCTGAGCTGCTTCCCAGATTGTACGGAAAGTCCTGACGGCTGTGCGTGGGAATTTTATCTGGAAGAAGAGTAGAATATTTGCTGGTGCAAAATTTAAATGGGCATATGTCAAAAATATAATTGACATATGCCCATTTCGTCTATATAATGGAATCAGAGAGGGGGAAATCAGATGCCCAGACGAGTGAAATGCAGAAAGGTTTGCCATTATCCGCAAACGCTGGAGTTTTTACCGCAAAACAATAATGCAGAGCTGGAGCCGATTGTTCTGACTGTTGACGAATACGAAGCGATACGCCTGATTGACAGGCGCGGTATGAGTCAGGAGCAGTGCGCGGTCTTTATGCAGATTGCGCGGACTACGGTGCAGCGCATTTACGAAACGGCGCGCAAGAAGCTGGCGGATTTTGTCGTGGAAGGACGGCCGCTGCGTATCGAAGGCGGAGATTTCCGTCTCTGTAACGGCAGCAGTACAGGCTGTGGCTGTGTTGATTGCTTTAAGCAAAAATTATATGAAAAATACAAGGAAAAGGGAGAAGATATCATGAGAATTGCAGTAACCTATGAAAACGGCGAGATTTTTCAACATTTCGGACATACCGAGGAATTTAAGGTTTATGATGTGCAGGACGGCAAAGTTGTTGCGTCCGAGGTTGTGGATACCAACGGCTAAGGTCATGGTGCTTTAGCAGGAGTTTTGACGGCGCTGAAGGCAGACGTTCTGATTTGCGGCGGTATCGGCGGCGGTGCGCAGATGGCTTTGGCTGCTGCAGGCATTAAGCTGTACGGCGGCGTAAGCGGCAGTGCGGATGCAGCGGTAGAGGCTTTGCTGGCAGGCAATTTGGACTACAACCCCGCTGTTAAATGCAATCACCACGGTGAGCACGTCGAAGGTCACACCTGTGGCGAGCATGGCTGCGGCGGACATCACTGATATAAGATAAACTACGAAAACTTCACTGCAAAGGAGATCTGATGTAAATGGCGATTATTGTAAACCCGACGGCTGCAGAGTTCAAGCAGATGCTGGCCGAAAAGAAAACCTTTCTGGCAGATTTTTATGCGACCTGGTGTGGTCCTTGTAAGATGCTCAGTTACGTGCTGGAGGACATTGACAAGGAGATGGGCGAGCGTATAGACATCGTCAAGATTGATATAGATAAGGAGCCGGAGCTGACGGAGGAAATGGATATAACCATTATTCCCGGTCTGTTCTTTATCAAAAACGGCGAAGTTGCTTCGCGTTATGCCGGCTTTTTGCCGAAGGAACGCCTGCAGGCAAGACTGGAAAAGCTGTTGGGCAACGAGCCTCCGGTGGAGCAGGCTCTCGATAGAAGCTATGATCTTATTATTATCGGCGGCGGTGCTGCCGGCCTGACGGCAGCTGTTTACGCGCGCCGCGCTGGATTAAAGACTTTGGTGCTGGAATCCTTTGCTCCCGGCGGCAAGCTGATTAAAACCTTTGAGATTGAAAACTGGCCCGGTATTAAGAACGTCAACGGCTCACAGCTGGCCTACGATATTTATGAGCAGGCTATGGCGTTGGGTACGTCCTATCTTTATGAGAAGGTTGCAGCGCTGGAGGTAGAAGGAGCGGAGCGCCGCGTGCGCTGCGAAAGCGGTGCGGAGTTTACGGCACCGGCTGTGATTATCGCTACCGGTACAGTGGAGCGCTTGCTGAACATTCCGGGCGAGCAGGAGATGATCGGCCGCGGCATCAGCTTCTGTGCTGTCTGCGATGCGGCGTTCTACCGCAATAAGCCGGTGATTATCGTGGGCGCAGGCAATGCTGCTTTTGAGGAATCACTGTATCTTGCGGAATTTGCCTCTAAGGTTACGATTCTGGCGCGTCGCGATGTTATCAGTGCGGAGCAGATTACGCAGGAGAAGGTGGCAGCTAACCAGAAGATTGAGGTGCTGACCTGGCGTGTGCCGCAGGAGGTTATTATCGAAAATAATCGCGTTGCGGGCCTCAAGGTGCTCAACAAACAGACGGGAGCAATAGAAACGATGCTTGCAAGGGGCGTCTTCCCCTATATCGGCGCGGACCCTGTAACAGATTTCTGCCGTGATTTGGGCATCACTAATGACAAGGGTTATCTTGTTGTAAGCAGCGATATGTCGACTGCTGTTCCCGGTGTGTATGGCGCAGGTGACGTGTGCGACAAGGTGCTGCGTCAGGTTGTAACGGCGACTAATGACGGTGCTATTGCTGCTCAGAGCGCGCTTGCGTATTTGCGTTAAAGGACGTGTGGCCTTATGAAAAGATTTGCGGTGGTAAACGAGGACAGATGCGTTTCCTGCGGTGCCTGTACGCAGGTGTGCCCGCGTCAGGCAATCAGTATATACAAGGGGTGCTTTGCAAGAGTGGACAGGGAGCGCTGCGTTGGCTGCGGTCTCTGTGCCAAAACCTGTCCTGCAGGCAGCATCAGGGTGGCAACAGATGGCTAAGAAAACACAGCATTGGTATGATTATCTTTGGCTATGGCCGATAATTTATTTTGTCCTGGGCTTTTTCAATATTCTTTTTGCCTGGTTGGGAATGATTGACTTTATGGTGCCTGTTTTATTGGCGCTGTTTAGCGGCAACAAGCTGTTCTGCAACCGCTATTGCGGACGCGGTTTGCTTTTGGCAAAGCTGGGCGGCGAGTGGAAGTGGTCGCGTAATCGCGCTACGCCGGAGCTTCTTGTCGCCAAATGCTTCCGCTTCGGCTTTCTGTGCTTCTTTATGGCTATGTTCGGCAACATGCTGTGGCAGACGTATCTTGTAGCTGTGCAATCACAATCTTTGCGCGAGGTAGTGACACTGCTCTGGACGTTTAAGCTTCCTTGGGCGTGGGTCTACACTGCCGGCAGCTCGTCGGCTTGGGTTGCGCAGTATGCCTTTGGCTTTTACAGCGTAATGCTGACCTCTATGCTGCTTGGCTTAGTTGTAATGGCGCTGTTCAAGCCGAGAACCTGGTGTACATTCTGCCCGATGGGTACTATGACGCAGATGATTTGTAAAATGAAAAAATAGCTTGCGAAATATTTACAAGCATATGAAAAATGATCTCCTGTAATCAGATGTAAAAATCTGCTTACAGGAGGTCTTTTTATGCGTAAAAAAACACAGCAGACACTGAATCTGCTGTGTATTAAAAGTTAAATTTGATGTTGTTATCGATGCTTATTCCTGCCAGCCCTTGCATAAATCTACCCAGCCCTGACAGTTGGCGCTGTACTGCTCCAGTTCGTCCGGAGTCAGCTCAATAGCGCTGTTGTGGCTGCCGCAGGCAGGGAAGAAGGTTACAAAGCGTTTGAGAGAAACGTCAAGATAAACCTTAACGCCGTCGTTAATACCGAAGGGGCAGACACCGCCGATAGCATGGCCGATATCCGGCTCCACTTCGTCAGCAGTCAGCATCTTGGCCTTGCAGCCGAAGAAATGCTTGTACTTGGCGTTATCTACCTTGGCATCGCCTGCTGTAACAATGAGGATAACGCTGTCATCATGCAGCTTAAAGGAAAGGGTTTTGGCAATGCGCGCAGGCTCACAACCTGCTGCCTGTGCTGCCAGCTCAACAGTAGCGCTGGAGGTTGCAAACTCTATGATACGATTATCTGCATTAAATTGTT
>ERZ1026898.1780-NODE-1780-length-10117-cov-3.666965_pt1 | contig 10117 bp, 10 predicted proteins | sample MGYA00380178_ERZ1026898 | MGnify/ENA primary metagenome ERZ1026898 (study PRJEB33269, sample SAMEA4719814) | human gut metagenome | biome: human-associated habitat; feature: organic feature; material: feces | place: Cameroon | collected 2013-10 ... | reverse complement strand
GCTGGTTCACCACCGAGTTTGCCCGCTACGAGATCCTGCCCGAGATGCTGGTGCCCGCCGTGGTGGAGCAGGCCAAGAAGCTGGGCAACCTGGATGAGAGCGCCGACGACTGAGCCGCTTTCTGACCGTTCCTGAATAACGACATTCCCGCAAGCCCCGTTGACACCTTTCCCTCTGTCGGCGGGGCTTTTTGCTGCGGGTGCGGTTTGTGCCGCCCCTTGACAAGCGCCACAAAAATCCCGTCCGAAGCAGTTCAGACGGGATTTTTTCTTGCACATTTTACGTTCTGGAAACGGAGATCAGCCCTTCATGGGCACAAAGCCCACCAGATCTTTGACGACCTCCCCGGCAATGATCAGCCCTGCCACCGAGGGCACAAAGGCGTTGGAGCCCGGCACCGAGCGGCGCTGGGTGCACTTGCGCTGGGTGCCCGGGGGGCAGATGCAGTGGTACTTGCAGCTGATGGAGTCATCCTCGATGGGGGTCATGGCGGGCTCCTTGGAGTAGACCACCTTCAGGTGCTTGATCTTGCGCTTGCGGCACTCGGTGCGCATCACCTTGGCCAGCGGGCAGACCGAGGTCTTGTAGATGTCGGTCACCTCAAAGCGGGTGGGGTCCATCTTGTTGCCGGCGCCCATGGAGCAGATGATGGGCACCCCCGCTTCCTTGCACTTCATCACCAGAGCCAGCTTGCCGGTGACGGTGTCGATGGCGTCCACCACATAGTCGAACTGGGAGAAGTCGAAGCTGTCCTGGGTCTCCGGGCCGAAGAAGGTCTTGTAGGTAGTGACCTTGATGTCCGGGTCAATGTCGTGGACGCGCTCCTCGGCCACATCCACCTTGAATTTGCCCACCGTCTTGCGGGTGGCAACGATCTGGCGGTTCAGGTTGGTCAGGCAGACCTTGTCGTCGTCGATGAGGTCCAGTGCGCCCACACCGCTGCGGGCCAGCGCCTCCACCGTGTAGCCGCCCACGCCGCCGATGCCGAACACGGCCACGCGGGAATTGTGCAGCTTTTCCATTGCCTCTGCGCCCAGCAGCAGCTGGGTGCGGGAATACTGATCTTGCATTGCGTTTTGTCTCCTTGTTACTTTTCCACTCTCGTAATGATGCCGCCGCCCAGCACCACATCCCCCTGATACAGCACCACCGACTGGCCGGGCGTGGGGGCGCGCTGGGGCTGGTCGAACTCCAGCCGGAAGCCGTTTTCCGCCGGGTAAACGGTGGCGGCCTGCTCGGTCTGGTGGTAGCGGGTGCGGGCCGTGACCCGCAGAGGCTCTTTCAGCTCCGGGATGGCGATCCAGTTCACATCCTCCGCATAGACGATGCGGTCGAACAAAGCACTCTCCGGGCCGACGGTGACCGTGTTGGCCTGCATGTCCTTGCCGCAGACGTACACCGGGGCCCCCAGTGCCAGCCCAAGGCCCTTGCGCTGGCCCAGCGTGTAACGCACCGCACCGTTGTGGGTGCCCACCACCTTGCCGCTCTCGTCCAGAAAATCACCGGCGGGGTAGTGCTTGCCGGTAAAGCCCTCCATAAAGCGGGCATAGTCGCCGTCGGGCACAAAGCAGATGTCCTGGCTGTCGTGTTTGCGGGCATTGATGAAATGATGCTGCTCGGCGATGGCACGCACCTCGGTCTTGTGCAGGGCCCCCAGCGGCAGGCGCACATGAGCCAATTGCTGCTGGGTGAGGTTGTACAGCACATAGCTCTGATCCTTGCCCTCATCCAGCCCCTTTTTGAGCAGCCAGCGGCCGGTGTCCGGGTCCTGTTCCACCCGGGCATAGTGGCCGGTGACCACATATTCCATGCCGTGGGCCTGCGCCCAGTTCAACAGATGGTTGAACTTCATGTATTTATTACAATCAATGCAGGGGTTTGGGGTGCCGCCGGCCTCATACACCCGGACAAACTTCTCGATGATCTGTTCCCGGAAGTCGGCGGTGAAGTCCAGCACCTCGTAAGGGATATCCAGGGCAAAGGCCACCTCGGCGGCGTCCTCGATGTCCTTTTCCGAGCAGCAGGTGTGGAAACCGGACTGCCCCAGCATCTCGTTGTGGGTCAGGCGCATGGTGATGCCGGTGCAGTCGTACCCGTCCCGCTGCATCAGCCAGGCAGCCACCGAGCTGTCCACGCCGCCGCTCATGGCAATGAGGGCGCGCGGGGGCCGGGGCGCAGAGTTCTGTGTGGTCATAGCTTCTCCTTTGGCGTGTTCAACACACTAAAATAGTAGTATAATAGTAACGCGGCAAAAACCAGTTGTCAAGACGCAGAAATTTGCCCTGCGGCGTCCAGCAGGCACTGCTGCTCGTTAGGCAGCTGCCCCCGGATGACCGCGTCCAGCAGGGCTTCCAGCGTCCTGCGCAGGCCGGGCCCTGCCGGGATGCCCGCCGCCATCAGGTCGCGGCCGTTCACGGCCAGCTGGCTGACCCGGCAGCACACGCCGTCGGCGTCCAGCTGTGCGGCCAATTCTGCCTGCGCGGCAAAATCAGCCGCCTGTTCCGGCTCCATGGCAGCGCCCAGCGCCGCCAGCCGCTGCACGGTGTGCAGGTCGTACCGGCCCAGCAGTTTCCGGATGCGGATGACCGTATCGGGGGCAGCGGGAGCTTGTCCGGGAGCGGTGGAAGTTTCTCCAAGGACCGTCCGCTGGGGAGGGACCCTGCTGCCGCAGGCAGTAGGGAGGGCGATGGAATGGCCCTTCTCGTGTCCGAGGAGGAATCTTCCACCGCTCCCGCCCATCCCTCTCACCAGCACCGCCGTCTGCTCGATGCAGGCGTTGGAGCAGCGCAGGCGCTTCAGGGCCTTGCGAGTGCCGTCCTCGCCAAGGCTCATCAGCAATGCGGCCCACCGCACGGGCAGGTCCTCTGTGCCCGCCGGGCAGGCATCCACCACCGGCTTTGCGGCCTGCAATGCCGGGGCGGAAAGCTCCGGAATAATAACTTTTAGTATTTTTTCGTCAAGATATGCCGCCGGGGCGGGTGCTGCCAGCAATTTAGACAGCTCTTCTTCGATCCGCTCCACCGACACGCAGTCCAGATGGGCACACAGTGCCCGGGCCGCCTGCCCGGTGGGCGGGTCGATGGCAAAGCCGAACCGAGCCGCGAACCGGTACAGCCGCAGGATGCGCAGGGCATCCTCTTCAAAGCGGGTGGCGGGGTCGCCCACGGCCCGCAGGATGCCCTGCTGCAGGTCCTGCTGCCCTCCAAAGGGGTCGATGAGCCCCTCGGCATCGTTGTAGGCCATGGCATTGATGGTAAAGTCCCGCCGGGCCAGGTCCTGCCGCACATCCGGCACAAAGTGTACCTCGTCCGGGTGGCGGCCGTCGGTATAGGCCCCCTCGGTGCGGAAGGTAGTGGTCTCGTACAGCTGGCCGCCGTACTTGATGGTCACGGTGCCGTGCTGCAGCCCGGTGGGGATGCACTGCCCCTCCCCGAACAATGCCAGCACCTGCTCCGGCCGGGCACTGGTGCAAAGGTCCCAGTCCTGCGGGGTGCGCCCCAGCAGACTGTCCCGCACGCAGCCGCCCACCGCGTAGGCCGCATATCCGGCCCCGTGCAGCCGGGCCAGCAGAGCCGCCGCACCGGCGTCCAATCGGATGTTTTGCATGGGTCACGCCTCCTCGTACTGCAGGGTGATCTGCATCCCGTCTGCGCCGCACACTGCCGCCGGGAAGATGCTCTGCGCCTGGGGCAGATCTGCTTCCGGGTCGGTGATCATGGGGGAATAGTGGGTCAGCCAGAGGCGATGCGCCCCGGCGCGGGCCGCCAACGCGGCGCTCTGCCCAAAGGTGCTGTGCCCCCACTGAGCTGCCTGGGCTTCCTGTTCCGGAAGCGCATAGGTGGCGTCGCAAATCAGCAGGTCAGCGCCCTGTGCGGCCTGCTCCAGCGCGGCGCAGGGGGCCGTGTCGCCGGAGAATACCATGCTCAGCCCCCGGCGCGGCGCGCCCAGCACCTCCGCCGGGGCCACGGTGCGGCCTTTCACGAGAACGCTCTGCCCCTGCTGCAGAAGTTTCCATTGCTGCACCGGCACCCCCAGCGCCCGGGCCCGGGCCGGGTCGAACCGGCCTGCCCGGGGCAGCTCCAACCGATAACCCACGCTGGGCACCCGGTGCCGGGTGGCAAAGGGGCGCAGCACAGCACCCGCCGGCCAGCCCTCCGACAGCGCATCCAGTGCCAGCGGCCCGTCTGCTTCCTGCAGGCGCACGGCATAGGGCAGCGGCCCGGTGAGGGCACGCACGGCGCTCCAGATGCCGGCAAGCCCTTTCGGCCCCACCAGCAGCAGCGGCCGGGTGCGGCCCTGGGCCCCCAGCGTCTGCAGCAGACCCGGCAGGCCGAAGATGTGGTCGCCGTGATAATGGGTCAAACAGACGGCGTCCGCGCGCATCAGGTTGACCCCGGCACGGCGGGCCGCCGCCTGGGTGCCCTCGCCGCAGTCGAACAGCAGGCCGTGGCCGCCGCAGGCTGCAAAGGCCGTACTGAGGGCGCGGTCCGGCAGCGGCATGGTGGCGGCAGTGCCCAGTAAGGTGATGGTCAGCATAAAAACTCCTTCAGCTCAGATGGTTCTCTTGTTATGATACCACAGCGGCCCCGGCTGCACAATCGTCTGCGACCCTGCATAGGATGGGCAAATGCAAAAAAGGAGGCGCAGACCATGCGATACCGGCCCGGAGCACACCGTTCCTTCCGCCCACGGCACCGGCACTGGCTGCGCGGGCTGCTGCTGGCCGTGCTGGTGCTGGCGGTGCTGTTTCTGTTGTACGGCTGCGCCGTGCAGCGGCTGATCTATTCTTCCCGCGGGACAATGATCTTTCTGCCGGAACGGCCGCTGCTCTGAACAGCAAAAGAGGGACGACTGCCGTCGTCCCTCTGGGGTGGGTCACATCAGTAATTGATCTTCTTCAGCTCAAAGTAGCTCTGGGGGTGTGCGCACACCGGGCACTTGAGCGGAGCCGACTTGCCGATGAAGGTGTAGCCGCAGTTCCGGCACTGCCACAGCTGCTGCTCTTCGCGGGCGAACACCTTCTGGTTCTTCAGGTTCTCGGCCAGGGCGCGGTAGCGCTCCTCGTGCTCCTTCTCGATCTGTGCCACCATGGTGAACAGGGCTGCGATCTGGTTGAAGCCCTCTTCCTTGGCCTCCTTGGCCATGCGGGGGTACATCTCGGTCCACTCGTCGTGCTCGCCGCCGGCGGCCATGTCCAGGCAGGTGAGCGTGTCGGGGATGGCACCGCCGCACAGCAGCTTGAACCAGATCTTGGCATGCTCCTTCTCGTTGCCGGCGGTCTCCTCAAAGATGGCAGCCAGCTGCTCATAGCCTTCCTTCTTGGCCATGCTGGCAAAGTAGGTGTACTTGTTGCGTGCCTGGCTCTCGCCTGCAAAGGCTTCCCACAGGTTTTTCTCGGTCTTGGTACCCTTGAGTTCCATACTCTCTTCTCCTTTTGTTCTTCGGTGTCTGTATCGGCAGCCCCACTGCGGGGCTTCAGGTCCTTGTCTCTGAACAGAGTATACCACAAACGGTGAAGAAAATCAAGAATCATTCCTATTTATTTTGAGAATTATTTTCAGTTATGCTGTTTCAGGGCGCACACGGCGATGCTCAGGGCGCTCCATGCCGCCTGATACATCAGCACATAGGTCACCGGCAGCTGCCAGATGCTGCGGGCGCTGGTGAGCAGCACCGCAATGGCCACCGAGAACAGCACCGACACCATCTGCACCGTGGTGGCCGTGGTCTCGGCGTTCTGGGCCTTGTCGGCTGCGCGCAGGCCGCCGGTCAGGCTGGCAAAGCCTTTCTGATGGTACATGCAGCAGGGCGCATCCTCGGCCGGGGCGGCCTCGAGGGCGGCGCATTGCTCCTGATCCAGCAGGGTGACCATGCCCTCCGGCAGGCGGTAGGCCTCGGTGATGTGCTTTGCGGTCAGGCTGGGGTCCAGACTGGTGACCAGCAGACGGATGTTCTCCTGCTGCAGGGCGGCAAGGCTGCGGGCGATGTTGCGGCCGCCCACATAGCGGATCACGAACATGGCATGCACGTTGCCGGACACCGCCAGATACAGGATCTGCAGCTCCCCGTTTTTGGAGTGCTGGTTCTCGTAGTCCTCGTCCGGCAGGGCCACGCCCTCCTGCTCCAGGAAACGGCGGGTGCCGATCTGGATGTGGTTGTTGTCGCACCAGGCGGCAAAGCCCAGCCCGCGGTGGATCTCCAGATCCTTGACCGGGAACAGGATGTCGGTGCGGTCCTCAATGATCTGACGGAACAGCCCCTGCAGAGTACCGCCGCTCTGGTTGAGCACGCTGGCCGCGTACAGGATGGCGCGGTCGATACGGCCGCCCTTGAAGATGCGGATATCCTCCAGCACCACGCTGTCGGCGGCAAACAGGTCCTCGGCATCCACCTGAAGGGTGTCGATGCCGCCCAGTTCCTGAATGGCCGCCCAGCCGGGCACCACGGCCCCCACGGCACCGGCGGCACGCTGCAGGCGCAGCGCGGCCATGCCGGCGATGAGGGTGGAGGACAGGGGTGCGCCCATGCACAGCACCGCCGTCAGGGCGGCAGCGGCCAGCTTCACGTCACGGCCTACCACCAGACACAGCAGGGCGCTGAGCAGGGCCACGCCCAGCAGGATGTACCCGTTCTTCTGTGCACGGCGTTCCCCGGCGCGCTCGTCCAGGCTCTGTGCCACAAAGCCTTCGTCCGCCGTCCGGGGGCGGCTCAGCAGCACCCAGGGGTCCTTCTGTTCCAGATCCCGTGCCAGTGCCCGGATCAGGTCCTTGTCCCGGGTGCGATACGCTCCCTGCAGGTCGGTGGCTTCACCCAGCAGTTCATAGCCGCCGCGCACGGCAGACAGCATCACCCGGCTGCCCAGCAGTGCCAGGAACAGCCCCAGGGCTGCAACGCCGGTGAGGATGGACAGGCCCTCGGTGGTGCGGTAGGAGTTGGCCGTGAGCAGGGCCGTGACGGCCTGCAGCAGCGCCGCCACAGCGGCCAGTGCGGGCATCGTCTCTGCCGAGGGGCGGCCCCGCAGGCCGTTCAGGCCGTCGCGCAGGACCGGGAAGCTCACCACCAGGCTGGCGGCATACAGCAGCAGATGGGCGGCGTAGAAGGCCGCCGGGGCGGCATCCGGGTCCAGTGCGGCCAGCGGCGGCAGCAGCCGGTCGGCCACCAGGCCCACATGCAGCAGCACCACGGCCAGGATCCCGGCCAGTACACAGCGCAGGGTAAGCTCTGCACTCATGCGGCGCAGCTTCTCGCCCACGCTCTCGGGGGCTTCGTCCTCCGCCGGCAGGGCGTCCTCCGCCTCGGTTTTCAGCTCCGTCTCTCCGGCACGTTCCGCTTCGGCAGTGTCTGCGGCGGGCGCAGCCACCGGCGTTTCGGTCGGTTCCGCCTCCGGAGCGTCCAGCGGTTCCAGCGGCAGGCTCATGGTATCTTCGTCCGGTTTGGTTTCCGGCTCTGCCTCGGGGGCTTTCACCGGCGCGGCGGGAGATGTTTTCTCCGGGGCCGCCGGTTCTTCCGGGACTTCCGGCTTTTTTTCGTCATCGGCGTCGCCGAACATCCGGAACACTGATTTCTTTTCCGGCAGCGGCTTGTCGGCTGCAAACACCATGGTGGGCCGGGGCGGCTCCGGAGCCTTTTCCGGGGTCTCCGGCTCTTCCGGGTCATCCAGCGGCACATCCACGCTGCGGATGGGCTCCAGCGTTTCCTCCACCGGCTTCGGTTTTGCAGCCATGCCGTTCAGCATATCCTTGAGCTGCTGCATCTCCTGCTGCTCCTGCTGTTCCTGCGGCAGCAGCACGTCCGGGGCGTTCTTGGGGTTCTGTGCAGCCTTCTTCCGGGGCTTCTCCGGCTGCGGAGCCGGGGCGGCAGGAGCCTTGGGCGGCTCCGGCTAGTTCTCCGGGGCAGGCTGCGGGGCCGGTCTGTCCGGCACGGCAGGTTTTTCCGGGGCAGCAGGCACTTCGGCTTTGGGCTGGGGGAAATCCGTGCCCGGGTCTGCGGTGCGCAGGGTCAGGTCCAGATCCAGCGGTTCCTCCCCGTCGTGCTTTGCCAGGGCATCTGCGCCCAGCAGCACCTCACCGGTGGGCAGTTCCAGGTCCGTCCCGGCCTGCGGAGCCTGCTTCGGTTTTGCATGGCCGAACAGCCGCCCGAACAGCCCCTTGTGCTCTTCCGCCGCTTCTTCCTCCCGGCGCACCATCTCGGCCGGGATATCCGCCACGGTGGTGGTGAAGAAATCGCGGAATTTCTCATCGCTTGCGGCGGCACTCTTGTGTTGATTTTTTTCCTTAGGCATCCTTGTTCCTCCCGTTCTTCAGATTGGGGTTACGGATCACGCCTGTCACGCATTCTGTGCTGCGCGCTGCGACTGGATCTCGTACAGGATAATGCCGGCCGCCACCGAGACGTTGTAGCTGTCCACACCGGTGCCCTGTGCGGCCATGTCCAGCCGCACCACACCGTCGCACAACTTCTTGACCAGCTGCGACACGCCGCTGCCCTCGCTGCCCAGCACCAGCGCGATGGGGCCGGTGAGGTTGTTCTTGCGCAGGGGCACGCCGTCCATGTCGGCACAGTACACGAACACACCCTGCTCCTTGAGGCGGCGAATCGTCTCGCCGATGTTGGCCACGCGGGCCACCGGCAGCCGCTCAGCGGCACCTGCGCTGGACTTGATGACCGTGGGGGTGACCGATGCGCCGCCCCGCTTGGGGATCACGATGCCGTGGGCACCGCACAGCAGAGCGCTGCGCATCACGGCACCCAGGTTGTGGGGGTCCTCAATGCCATCGCTCAGTACCAGGAACGGCGGCTCGCCCTTGGCTTTGGCCGCCGCCAGCAGGTCCTCCACGGTGGCATACGCGATCTCGCTGGCAAAGGCGGCCACACCCTGATGGCTCTCGGTGCCGGTCATCAGGCGCAGCTTGTTGGGGTTCACCCGCTTGACGGCTGCCCCGGCCTCCTTGGCCAGTGCGGTATAGTAGGCCGCCACGGCGGGGGCCATGCTCTCCGAAATGAGCACCGTATCCACGCCGGAACCGCTCTTCAGCAGCTCGGTCACCGGATTCTTGCCGTAGACCAGGCTCTCATTCCGGGTCTGCTCTTCCGGTGCACGGCGCGGGCGGCGGGGCTGATTTTTCTCTTCCATTCTATGTTCTCCTTCCGTTTCTATCGGAACGATGCAGCGCATGTTCCCCAGGGCGCGCCGCACCGCTTGCGCAGGCAGCCAGCCCGACGATTTTATCCGATGATAATCCAAGGTAAAGTATAGCATAAGCTGACCGGGTTTGCCAGCAAATTGCCGCTTTTTTGTCGGCTCGACCGGATTTTTTCGCAGCTTGCCAGCGCCCCGGCCCGGTTTTGCAGAATTGTCCCTTGCTGCTGCGCCTTCTGCCCCTGCCGGGACCTGCCGTTTTGCCGGTCCGAAAAGTTTTCCACAAAAGAGGGCTATACATTCCGTAGAAGGACCCGATTTTTTCCACATGTTGAAAACCCGGTGGAGAAAGTTCAAAAGTCCTGCTGCAAAGCCTGTTTTCCCTGTGGAATTTAACATTCTCCACTGAGTTTTCCACAATCTGGTTCGACATTCCCCCGCAGGGTGCGTACAATTTGTAATTTTCAAGTCGGAAATATGACAATTTTTTGATGTGGAACCACGCACCTTTTGAAATTTTCTCCAATATCAAATTGACGAATGTGGATTTGTGTTGAAAATTCCACGTTTTCTCCCATCCCGGGGACATTCTGCAAAAGTGGTGCAGGACCTTCAAAATTGTTGCAGATTCCCGCATTTCGGACCTTTTCCGCCCGCAAATGCCGCATTCCGCCCGGCGTTTGAAGAGAAAAACCGCCTGTTTGGATTGATTTTAAGCAGGGTTTGGGGTATACTAGTTTTGTAGGTTTGTTAAGCCGTGCACAATGCGGCGCGGCATGACCGAAAACCCCGATCATATTTGGAGGTAATGAATAATGTTGGTAAATGCAACCGAGATGCTGCTCAAAGCACGCGATGGCCACTACGGTGTGCCTCAGTTCAACATCAATAACCTGGAGTGGACCAAGGCAGTCCTGACCGCCTGCGAGGAAATGAAGAGCCCCGTCATTCTGGGTGTTTCCGAGGGTGCCGGCAAGT
>ERZ1026898.1778-NODE-1778-length-10122-cov-16.307341_pt1 | contig 10122 bp, 10 predicted proteins | sample MGYA00380178_ERZ1026898 | MGnify/ENA primary metagenome ERZ1026898 (study PRJEB33269, sample SAMEA4719814) | human gut metagenome | biome: human-associated habitat; feature: organic feature; material: feces | place: Cameroon | collected 2013-10 ... | reverse complement strand
GCGGAAATCTGTATAATAGACCTTGGATGCTTCCATAGCAGTTTCCTCCATTTTGCTTTGTACGGCACGCTGCCGCATACTCTCTTATTTTGTAGTATAGCACATCTTTTTGCAAAGAAAAAGAGCGCGGATATCCGGTCGGCAGGCACGCCCTCTGCGGCCTACAATTAAAATGGCCTCCGCTTTGCTCTGGCCATATTTAGCGGAAACATTATTTTATATTGCAAACAAGCCAGCCCTGCGGGGCCGGCTTGTTTGCTTTTTCACGGGGAGGGTCGTAACGGCAAACAGCATGTTGCCGCTGTCCGCCTGCGGCTGTCGCGCGGCAGGTAACGCAGGCGCTAAGTTTAGGCTCGCTCCCCTGCGGGGAGCTGCCGCCGCAGCGGCTGAGGGGCCTTGAAATTGGCGTAACACAAAAAATCCTTTAGCGAAGCGACTTGGATTTTTTGTATGGAGCCTAACTGCTTTGGGGTCTAAAAGGGGCGAGCAGCCCCTTTTTCATGGCTCCAGCGCGTTGAAATCGCTGGTTGTTTTCTGGTTCTCTTTTGCAACCAAAAGAGAACAAACCTCGGCGGCGATGCATCTTGCAAAAGGCATGAAGCCCACCCCACACGAATGTGCTCTGTGCGGGAAGCATTCCCAATCAGAAGATGGCCGTCACTGCCGCCACGGCCAGCACGATGATGCCCAGCACGATGCGGTAGGCACCAAAGAACTTGAAATCGTGGCGCTTCACATAGTCCATCAGGAAGCGGATGGCGGCAAGGCTGACGCCAAAGGCCACCACACAGCCCACTGCCAGCACGGCCACCTCGGTGCCTGTCATCATGGAGCCGCCCGCAACGAACTTGACCACCTTGAGCAGGGATGCGCCCGCCATAACCGGGATGGCCAGATAAAACGTGAACTCGGCCACGCAGGCGCGGGACAGGCCCAGCAGCAGGCCGCCCACGATGGTGGCACCGGAGCGGGAGGTGCCCGGGATGATGGCCAGACACTGCCACAGGCCGATGATGAGGGCGTCGCGGTAGGTGATCTGTTCCAGCCTTGTCACATGGGGCGTGACGCGGCGGTTCTCCACAACGAAGAACAGGACGCCGTACAGGATCAGCATGGCAGCAACGGTGATGTAATTGTAGAAGCGGGCTTCCATCCAGTCGTCCAGCGGGCTGATAACAAGCACCGGCAGGGTGGCGGCAACCACCTTGAACCACAAATTCCACACGCTGGGCTTGGAAATGACCTTGCCCTGCCGCAGGCCAAAGGGCCACAATTTGCCCCAGAACAGCACCACCACGGCCAGAATGGCGCCCAGCTGGATCACCACCCGGAACATGGACATGAACTCTTCGGATGCGTTGAACTTGATGATCTGCTCCAGCAGGATCATGTGGCCGGTGGACGAAATGGGAAGCCACTCGGTAATGCCTTCCACAATGCCCATCAGAATGGCTTTGATGATCTCAAAAAACGTAAGGACCCCTCCTCGTGCGCAAATGCACAGCAGCTTATTTTGTTCCAGTATACCATACTATGCCGCCCTGCGCACGCCGAATGCGAAAATTTTACCGGAAGGCCCTCTGCCGCTCTGCGGGCTGTAACTGCGCCCCAAAATGTGATATACTGATGCAAAGACCTTTTGCTTTCCATTGGAACAGCAAATCAAAGCAAAACTTGAACACTCTTCGTATTTTTACAAGCTTATTTTACAACGAGGTGATTGAATATGAACATTCTGGTGATCGGCTGCGATCAGGTGGGTGCTTCCCTGATCCGTGATCTGGAGCGCATCGGCCATGATATCTCGCTGATCGAGAAAGACCCGGAGCAGCTCAAGCGGCTGGACGCTTTTGACGACTACCGTTTTAGCGGCACGGCACTGGTGGGCGACCCCACCGACCCGGACATCCTGCGGCAGGGCGGCATCGACAACTGCGACGCCGTGGCTGCTGTGAGCGAGGACGACTCGGTGAACCTGATGGCGGCACAGATCGCAAAAAGCATCTTCCGCCGGGAAAAGGTGATCTGCCGCGTGTCCGACCCGCACCTGCAAGTGCTGTACCACAAAGCCTACGAGATCGACACCATCTGCCCCACTGTGCTCACCGAGCAATCGGTGTTCCGCGCACTGGCAAAGTAAAAGCGAGGGAAGCGTATGAAAGTTTGTATTGCAGGCGGCGGCAAGGTGGGCATGTATCTGGCCCAGAGCCTGCTGGCCCACCACCACAAAGTGACCATCATCGAGCCGCAGGAGATGCTGTGCCGCACGCTGGCGGATTCGCTGGATATCCCGGTGATCTGCGGCGATGCCGTCAGCTTTGACACCATGCGCACCGCCGACGTTGCCAGCTGCGACGCCTTTGTGGCCGTGACCGGTGCAGACGAGGACAACCTTGTGGCCTGCCAGATCGCAAAGCGCGAGTTTGGCGTGGACCGCACCGTGGCCCGGGCCTCCAACCCCAAGAACCGGGAGCTGCTGCACACCTTAGGCGTGGACACCGTGGTGTGCGGCACCGACAACCTGAGCCACATCCTCGAGCGCGAGATCGAGACCGACACCATCCGCCAGCTGCTCTCGCTGGGCGGCGGCACCGCCAGCCTGAACGAAATTTTGCTGCCGGAGAACTTCCAGTTTGCAGGGCAGGCTGTCAAGGATATCCCCATGCCCGGCAATGCCATTCTGGTGTGCATCACCCGCGATGCGGAGTTCATCATCCCCCACGGCAACACCACCCTGCTGCCATGGGACCGCATCCTCTGCCTGACGCAGGACGACACCCTGCACCTGCTGATGGACGCTTGGGGCCTTGCCGACAAATGACCGAACATGACCTGCTGCGCACCGCGCTGATCATTCCGCCCAAAGGCCGGGCCGTGCTGTGCATCTGGGCCAGCGTGCCCGGTGTGTTCTGCGCCCCCTTTGTGTTCTGGCAAGGCCTGCTTGCCGGGTGTGTTTTCTGCGTCTTGTGGGCCGGCTTTGTGTTTGCGGTGTGGGCACGGGCGTGCAGCTTTGCTGCCCTGCTCACGGCGCAGAACACCGCTGTACGGGCCGGCATTGCCGTGCCCATCACCCGGCAGCTGCCCCGCCGGGCCGTGACCGGTGTGTGGGCGCTGCGTACACCGCTTTTGTGGCTGGCCGGATGCAGCGTGCTGGTGGTGCGCGGCCCGGGCGTACAGCTGGTGCTGCCGGGCGTGGACGCATTGCAGGCGCAGGCCCTTGCCGCCGTGCTGCTGGAGGAAATGCCATGACCGAACGCGGCTTCCACCCATTTGCGGTGCTGCATTTTTTGCGCAAGACCATTCTGCTTTACCTGCTGCCGCTTTTGCAGGTGTTGTTTGCCCGCAACTGGGCGGCAGTGCGCACGGCTCTTGTGCAGGGTGCGGCACTGCTGGCGGTGCTTACCGCTGTGAGCACCGCTGTGCTGCATGCCAGCCGCTGGCAGGTGGATGAACGCGGCACTTTGCGGGTGCGCTGGCGGCTGGGCGTGCGGCTGGACCGCCGCTTAAAAGCCGGGCAGCTGGCGGCGCTTACCATTGAGCGGCCCCTGCTGTACCGTCTGGCCGGTGCCAGCCGGGTGGTGCTGTACCCTGCCGGGCAAAAACACACCCTGACCCTGCTTTTGCGCGCGCCGGATGCGCAGTTTCTGGCCGACCGCATGATGCCGCCCACGGACGCCGTGGCCCATACGCCGCGCGGCGGCGAAAAGCTGGCCTTTGCGGTGCTGGGTGCCAACAGCCTTTCTACCCTCGCCTTGCTGGCGCTGGCTGTCCGACAGAGCAAGCCCTACGCGCCGGACGCGCAGACCGCCGCCTTTGCCCACCTGAACCGGCTGGCTGCGTGGGCCGCGCGCTGGCTGCCCATGGGCACGGCGTGGCTGCTGGTGCTGGGCGGGGTGCTGTTTTGCGCCAGCCTTATGCGCAGCGCGGCCCATGCGGCCCACTACACCGTGTGGCGCACCGCAGGCCACATTGGCAGCAAAGGCGGCTTTGTGCGCCGGTACGAAATGCGCCTTGCGCTGGAACACCTGAGCTATGCGGACCTGCGCCGCTCGCCTGCCACATGGGCGCTGGGCTACTGCCCGGTATTCGTCACCGCCGGCAGCTGCCAGCCGGAGATCCCGCTTTTGGTCTGGCGGCAGGACGGCCCTTTTTTGCAGGAACTTCTGCCCGGCTTTGCCCTGCCGCCGGATACGCCGGTGGACACCGCAGGCCGCAGCATTCCGGCGTTTTTTCTGCCTGCCGGCATCCCCTGCGGGCTCTGCCTGCTGCTGACGGCAGTCTCCCGCTACACGCTGCCCGCCCTCACGGTGCCGCTGCTGGTGGTCACTGCCGTGTTTGCGGCCCTGCTGGCGGGCGCATCTGTGGGCTGGCGCAAAGAGGGCATCTGGCTGCAAGACGGCTGCATGACCCTGCGCTGGCAGCATGGCTTCCACCTGCACGATGTCTGCGTGCTGTGCCCGGTGCCCGCCCTGACGGCGCTGCAATCGCCTTGGGCGGCGGCGGTGCACCGCACAAACCTCACCCTCACCTTCCCGGGCGGCGTAAGGCGCAAGGTGCGCAGCGTAAAGTGCAGCGAACTCTCGTTTTTGGAACTGTAAGGAGTCTTTTCTGTGATCAAAACCGTATTATTCGATCTGGACGGCACCCTTTTGAACACCATCGACGACCTTGCCGATGCGGGCAACTGGGTGTGCACACAACACGGCTGGCCCACGTTCACCGTGGAGCAGTTCAAACACATGGTAGGCAACGGCATCCCAAAGCTGGTGGAGCGCTTTTCCCCGCAGAATGCCCGCACGCCGGAACAGCTGGCGGCAACACTGGCCGAGTTTACCGCCCGCTATGACGCCCACAAGGAGGACAAAACAGCCCCCTATCCCGGCATCCCGGAGCTGCTGGCAAAGCTGCAAGCAAACGGCGTCCAGTGCGCGGTGTTCTCCAACAAGGCAGACCCCTTGTGCGGCAAGATCATTGCCCACTATTTTGGCGAGGGTCTTTTTGCCGCCGTGCGCGGCAGCAGGCCCGGCGTGCCCACAAAGCCAGACCCCGCCGGGCTGTATGCCCTGATGGACGAGCTTGGCGCGGACCGCGCTGCCACCCTGTTCGTGGGCGACAGCGATGTGGACATCCTCACCGGACACAACGCCCATCTGCCCGCCATGGGGGCGCTATGGGGCTTCCGGGGCAGGACCGAGCTCACCGCCGCCGGTGCCGATGCACTGGCTGCGGTGCCGGAGGACATCTTCGCTTACATCCAAACCCACTGACTTTTGTATAAAATAGGCCCGGCCGGAGAAACGCATTGCGCGCATCTCCGGCCGGGTCTTGCTTTGTTCAGGTTTATTCGTTTGCAGCCTTTTCCAGCGCAGCGGCTTCGGCGGCGGCTTCCGCCTCCTCCTGCTTCTGGTACTCCGGGAAGGCCGACCACATGGGCTCGATGTCCTTGCCCTTTACGCGGCGGTCAAAGTAGTTGCGGGTGATGGCCACCACCGTGCCGGACAGCGCCAGCACGCCGATCAGGTTCGGGATCATCATCAGGCCGTTGAAGGTATCGGACAGATCCCACGCAAGACCCAGCTTCATGGTGGCACCCACCACGGTCATACACACGAACACCACCTTGTAGATGCGGCTGCCGGTGGTGCCGAAGAGGTACTCCACCGCTTTGGTGCCGTAGTGGCTCCAGCCCAGCGTAGTGGAATAGGCAAACAGCAGAATGGAAACGGCAATGAATTTGGGGCCAAAGCTGCCAAAGGCCGCCGTGAACGCCTGCCCCACCAGCGCGTTATCCTGCACGCCGGCCAGCACGGCGCCGCTTTCCAGATCCACCACGCCGGTGGTCAGAATGACCAATGCGGTCAGGGTGCACACCACGATGGTATCGGCAAACACCTCAAACACGCCCCACATGCCCTGATGCACCGGCTCCTTGACATTGGAGGCCGAGTTGACCATAACGGCAGAGCCAAGGCCCGCTTCGTTGGAGAAGGCACCGCGCTTGAAGCCCCACGTGATGGTCTGGCTGATGCCGTAGCCCAGCGCACCGCCGCCTGCGGCGTTCAGGTTGAAGGCACCCCTGAAGATGGCGGCAAATGCCGCCGGGATGTTGCCCGCATGCACCACCACGATGATGAGCGCGCCTGCAATGTAGAACAGCGCCATGAGCGGCACCAGCTTTTCGGTGACGGCGGCCACCCGCTTTAAGCCGCCAATGACGATGAGGGCCGTGACCACCATCAGGCACAGGCCCGTGATAAGGGTCGGCACGCCGAAGGCGGCGTTCATGTTGCCGGCAATGGAATTGATCTGGCTCATGTTGCCGATGCCGAAGGATGCAAGGATGCAAAAGCCTGCAAACAGCACCGCCAGCACTTTGCCGATCTGTTTGCAGCCTTTTTTTGCGCCCAGACCGTCGGTGAGGTAGTACATGGCACCGCCCGACCACTCGCCCTTTTCGTTCTTGCGGCGGTAGTAGACGCCCAGCACGTTCTCGGAGAAGCTGGTCATCATGCCCAGCAATGCCATGACCCACATCCAGAAGATGGAGCCCGGGCCGCCGGAGACGATGGCCGTGGCCACACCCACGATGTTGCCGGTGCCGATGGTGCCCGCCAGCGCCGTGCACATGCTCTGGAACTGGCTGATGGCCATATCTTCCTTGCTGGTGTGGGCTGTGACGTCCTTGTTGGTGAAGATGGCACCAATGGTGTGCCGGAGCCAGTAGCCCATTTTGCGGAACTGGAAAAAGCCCGTGCGGGCGCTCATCCAGAAGCCGGTGCAGAACAGCAGTGCCAAGCCAAAAGGCCCCCACACCACGCCGTTGATGGCGCTGTTCACCTGTGTGATGATCTCGACCATTCTCTCGTTTCCCCCTATACACAAAAACAAAAGCGGACAGAACCCGCCAAAGGCTCTGCCCACAAAATTCGGAGCGCTCTCATTTTCCGCAGCCGGGGCACGCCGCATTCCCGGCTGCGCCCCATTGCGCAAAGACGATGGCTCTGTCCTTTTGCCTGAGAGATACAGCCGCTTTCCCTGCGGCCTTACACCTTCGGCACCCGCCGCTGTAAAAACGCGGGCTTCTCCAGAGTGCACGGACTTTTGCCGTGCACGTCTTTTTCAGTTCTTCCGGCGCACATTTTTGTACGCGATAGAAAGACTATACCATATTTTGTCCTTCTGCGCAAGACATCTTGTACAGTATATGCTGTTTTTTCATCCGTCATGTCAACGGATGAATTTTGTTTTTGTATTACTTTTGAGGGGAATAAACGATTTTAAATGGCCTCCGCTTTGCTCTGGCCATAAATAGCGGAAATTTTATTTTTTTCGCGTTTGTCGCGCTCTGCGGAGCGCTCCAAACGCATTTTCACCAAAAAGGCGTAACGGCAAGCTGCATCTGCCGGGCCAGTGGGCCGGGAGTTTCTCTGAGGACTTCCGGGAGGTGGGGCCCCGGCGCAAAGCGCTGGGGCGGGACTTGGGTCCCGGGCTGTCCGAGGAGAAATTACCGGAACGCTGGCTATATGCCGCTTTATTTCGGCTCTGCGCCTTCAAAACCCCGGGCTTTGCCATCCGGACTGGCGTCGCCGTTTTGCTTGGCCGTCTCGTAGGAATCCGTGCCGTAGTAGGCACTGGCGGGGCCGATCTCCAGCCAGAGATCTTCCCGCTCTTCGTCCGTTACCGGTGCAGCTTCTTTTTTGTTTTTCATCGGTAAGCACCTGCCTTTCTGTATAAAGTCTTGCCTGCGGGCCAAAACTTTATGCAAAAAACGGAAAGGCGGTGTGCGCAATGCGCAGTGGAGGTTGGAAGCCCTTTTGGGCGGCGCTGTTTGCATCGCTGCTGGTGCTGGTGCCGCTGGTGGGCGGCACAGTGCTGCTCAGCCATCGGCAGCTGCGCACCCAGCTGCGGCAGGCGGCCCGCAGCGAGAGCGGCGTGCCCATCCAGCTGCCCAAGACCACCGACCAGCTCACGGTGCTGCTGTGCGTCTCGGGCGAAGAGCCCGGCTTTGTGTTGGCTTATCTGAACGCCAGCCAGAACTGCGTGCATCTGCTCAGCGTGCCCACCGCCCTCACGGTGCCCTTTGCGGAAGAGGAAGCATCCCTTGCCCGCTGCTACGCCGCCGCTGGCCCGGCCCGCTGCCGGGAAGCACTGATGCAGGTGCTTGCCCTGCCGGAGGGCACCCGGTATCTGGCCCTCTCGCCTGCGGTGCTGGAGCGCATCGCCAGCCGGTTTGGGCCTGTGCGGGTGGGCTTTACCGGCGCGCTGACCGAGGACGAGCTTGCCCGCTATGGCCGCAGCCGTGCCGTGCAGGGCATTTCCGCCGGGGATGCCCACAACTTTTTGTGCCAGCTGCAAGCGGACGCCACGCTTTCGCCCCAGCGCACCGCAGCGGCCCGCGCCGCTGTGTGGGATGCCTTTTTCCGGCAGAATCTGGAGCTGCTGCCCACCGCCCTGCCAAACGCGCTGCGGGCCAACAGCTCCGCCCTGCTCACCGACCTGACCGCGCTGGACTACGATGCCTTGGAGCGCACGCTGGAGTTCCTTGCCAACAGCGCCGCCAGCGTGGAAGCCCAGACCCTGCCCGGTGCGTGGGATGCGGCCAGCGGCACCTACACGGTCACAGATGCTTCCCGCGCTGCCGTGCAGACCTTTTTCAACGTTTCGCCCACCGAGGCACAGGCCTCGTCTTTCAGCGAGCCGTAGCCCAGCACCAGTGTGCCCGCCGCCGAGGGAGCTTCTGCGGTGAGGTCATAATCGCTCAAAAGGCCCAGCTGCACGCCTTCGGCCTCGGCGGCGCGGCGCAAAGCGGCGTCCGGCGGCGGGTCCTTGAGTTTTGCCAACAGGTGCAGCCCCGTGTGCAGGCCCGCAAGGGTGAGCTCACCGGGCGCAAAAGCAGCGGTCAGGGCCGCGGCCAGCACATCCCGCCGAGCCTTGTAGGCCACACGCTCCCGCGCCAGATGCCGGGTAAAGTACCCCTCCGTGATGAACCGGGCCAGCGTCTGCTGCTCAAAGCGGCTGACGGTGCCGGAGTAGAGCCGGTACTTTTTCCGCCATGCAGGCAGAAGATGTTCCGGCAGCACCATGTAGGCGATGCGGATGCTGGGGGCCAGACTGCGGGAGCAGGTGGAAAGATATACCACCGGTCCATCGGCCCCCGCCATGCCCTGCAAGCTGGGCAGCGGGCGGGTATCAAAGCGGAACTCGGAGTCGTAGTCGTCCTCAATAATGTACCGCACGCCCGGTTTGCGCGCTGCCCAGTGCAGCAGCTCTGCCCTGCGGCCCGCCGGCATGGTGACGCCCGTGGGGAACTGGTGGCTGGGCGTCACATAGCATACCGCCGCATCCGACCGGTTCAGCGCCTCCACCGAGAGGCCGTCGCCGTCCACCGGCAGGCAGCAGCAGTGCACGCCGTTGTTTTGCAGCACTTGCAGTGCGCGGGGGTAGCCCGGCGTTTCCACCGCGGCTATGCCCGGCAGCAGCGGCGCCAGCAGCCCCAAAAGATACTCCAGACCTGCGCCCACCACGATCTGATGCGGCCCGCACTGCACGCCGCGGTACTCCGAAAGATAATCCGCCAGCGCTTGCCGCAAAGCCGGGTCGCCCTGCGCGTCGCCGTGGGTAAGCAGCTGGGGCGACGAATAGAGCAGCTCCTTTTGCAGCCGCGCCCATGTGCGGAACGGGAACAGCCCCGGGTCCACACCACGGGTGGAAAGGTCGTACCGCACCGGGGCCGCAGACGGCTGAGGCGGCGCAGGCGGCTGCGGCAGGCCCGCAGGCCGCACCGGCAGGGCCAGATATTCCTGTACATAAAAGCCGCTGCGCTCCCGCGCTTCCAGATAGCCTTCCGCCGCCAGCATCTGGTAGGCGGCATCCACCGTGTTTACCGAGACGGACAGCTCCGCCGCCAGCCGCCGCTTGCCGGGCATCCGGGTGCCTGCCGCAAGGGTGCCGCTGCGCATTTCTCCGGCAAGGCTGTGGTACAGCTGCTCGTACAGCGGCACCGCAGAAGATGCATCCAGCGCCGTGGTCAGATGGACCATAAAACATCCCTCCTGTTTGGGCATTGCGTCAAACTGACCCCATAAAAAAACTTTATTCTGGGTATTTTCATGGTGTCAGTTC
>ERZ1026898.1774-NODE-1774-length-10128-cov-7.168470_pt1 | contig 10128 bp, 6 predicted proteins | sample MGYA00380178_ERZ1026898 | MGnify/ENA primary metagenome ERZ1026898 (study PRJEB33269, sample SAMEA4719814) | human gut metagenome | biome: human-associated habitat; feature: organic feature; material: feces | place: Cameroon | collected 2013-10 ... | reverse complement strand
GCAATGAAAGCTTGCTTTCAAATTGCCGAGTGCTGCTTTTCTTCTGCAAAGATACAACATTTTTCGGCTGTTTGTTCATTTGTAGAATGACTTGTTAAGGAAACTGGTCGAAAAATAACACGAAACAGTGCTGTAAGTTGTTGAGTATGTGTAAATTACATTAATAACAATTTTTCGTGTGTTGCCATCAGCTTTATAAAAAGCGAATAACTTGATTTTTAGTCATTAGTCATTAGTCATTAGTCATTAAGGAATTTTGAAAATGCGATTTTTATCCAATAAAGAATATATAATAAATATATATATTTATTATATATTCTTTATTGAGTTTTTTCAGTAAAGTAACATTACATATTTATCATCCAAACGGCAGTGCAGAAACGGAAAAAAAAACATATTCTGAACTCCAGACTTTTCTTAAAATCTGTTCATGAAAAGGTAAGTAAAAGTCTTAGAATTAACAACATATAACACAAAAGAGAAAAGTTAGCTCATATTTAACTTTTACTATGTATACTTATTGCAGTTTCCTATCCGTGAATTTGTATAAATATACTAAGCCACATCGTTAAGACAGAATGTATAAATATGCATTATTGAGAAACAGGGATTTTCGGTGCAAAGAACGCAGTAAACAGATTTTACAAAACGACATCTTCTTCTCGCTTTTCACAGTCATCAATTTCACATAATGAAAGCCGTCAGCGAAAGCAAACCATCTTGCCACATCGACATTTATTTCTTTCTTTCCGTCTCATCGACGCAGGAAACGGTGGATGGCAAACCAGAAGTAGAATGCCAAGAGGACATAACCCACATAATATAGTGTGCAGAGACTGAAGATGATATAATCCACTGCACAGACTCCGACAAGACCTCCCAGATACAGGATGGCATCGCCAAGACTAAGACGATGCTTTACCTCGTCGAGACAGGCCAATGCCAATATCAATATCGCCCAAACAGACGCCAGGAAGAATCCCAACACACGGGGTACGGCAAAGGGATTGAGAGTGGGATGAAAATAGAAATGACGCCACATCTCGGGTGCAAACAACTGGATGGTGGCATAGAAAGCCGCTGAGAGCGACACCATCAGCACCAATGCCGTAGGATATGGCGAGTCGATGTCGTTGAAATGAACGATGCGCGCATTGCTGTGGGATATCTTGCGCAGAAGATAAGCCACAGAAATCAACACGATGACGATCATGAAGATGAGCAGGTGGGTGTTGCTGAAGATGAGGATGAACTGAGAGATGGGATCGTCGGGGACGACACGGGGCAACAGACGGGACTCGTGTGTCCAGCCAAACTCATTCTCCTCGGTGGCCAGCTGTACCCATACGGAGTCTTCTGCGTCCTGGGGAATGATGCGTATGTCGGAAACGACCAGCAGACAGTGCTTCCTGACGGCAAAGGAGTCGATGCGCAGATGGTTGACATACTCCTCCGGCTGCTGACGTATCAGCATGAGTGAGTCGGAACTGACTACAAAGTTGTATTTGTTGGTGTAATGATGCGTGGAGGAAAACGAGATGGAGTCGAGTTGCCGGTCACTGTACTCTATCAGGGCGGCATGCTGAGCCTTGCCACCATGACGATGATAGCAACCGCTGAGCAGCAACAGCATGCCCAACAGACAACAGGTGATCCATGTATTTCGTTTTCCTTTGCTCATATATCTTTCTTTTTTCAACGCTCTGAATATACATTCATCTGGCATTCGTTGCAGGCAAACTGCAGGCGGAACTTCCTGCCGTCGCCCAGACGAAGGAAGAGCGGTTCCTTCCACGTGGGCTTGCGCCCTCCCCGCTTCACACAATAGCCCAACGAATAACGCAGACAGTGGCGGCACTGCATCAGCAGAACCTCCTCCTGCCGCTCCGCCTCGTTGCGGAGCTCGAAGGCATAACCTGTCTTCGCCATGCCGTGTGCCTGATAGAAAGAGCGGGCACTCTGATTGGCGATATTGTAGAGATAGCTGTACTTGGCGTATTCCGGCTGCCATGCCTTTGCGGGCGATGTCTTGTCGGCGGAAGCCTTTACATGAGATGCCTCCGGGGCTGCGACGGCTCCCGACAGGGCTGAAACCAAAGAACGGCGCAGGTCGGTAAGCACGCTGCTGGGGATGAAATACTGGTCGGCAGCATTGCGAATCTCCACCTCACGGCACTCATAGATGGTGCCGCCCAACTTGCTGAGCTGCTTGATAATATTATCGCGCTGCGGCTTTTTCGCCATACTATGTGCGAAAGTTACGACTTCGGTAGCCAAGTATTCCAAGGAGGCGCGCTGCTCTGCGTCACCGCTCACGAAAGGAGTCTTTCCCTGCTCCTTGCAGTAATAGGCAGTGGCTGAGAAGCCGCTCGCAGCGTCCTCATCGTACAAGTCGAAGACGATCTTGACAGGGATCTTCCGCTCTGCCGTCCTGCCTGCCAATATTCTGCTGAAAGCCACGTCGTTGTTGCGATAGAGTGCTACTCCGGGACGCAGATGGCGAGGCATCTCCAAAGGAAAGAGGCGGTTGCCCTCGGCACGGTTCACACGGAAGCCTTCCAACTCGCGCCCGTCATTGATGAAGCACAAGCCGTCGCCATTGGCAAAGCTCGCCACCGATGCCACATTGAAACTGTTGCCACGCAGCTCCTTCACCTTTCCCACATACTCGCCGATGGCCTTCGGTGTGTCGAAGGAGGTGATGTCCATCTGTCTGCCACGCAGGAAATAATGGGTAAAACCACGGTTGAAAGTCTTCTTCAGGTTGGGCTCGAAGGCATAGCGGGGTCTGCCCAGCGAAGGACGCTGATACTCGCCAGGGCGCTGCCTGCAGATTTCGTCGAGGCGCTGGCTGTAGGCCGCCACCACATTCTTCACGTAGTCGACATCCTTCAACCGGCCTTCGATCTTGAACGAGCAGGCTCCGGCATCAGCCAAGGCCTCCAGGTTGTCTATCTGGCACATATCCTTGAGGGACAGCAGATGACGCTGATGCTCTGTCTCCTGTCCGTCGGCATCGAGAAGGTCGAACTTCATGCGGCAGAACTGGGCACACTCGCCCCTGTTGGCTGAGCGGCCGAAACAATACTCTGACGCATAGCACACACCGGAATAGCACACACAAAGCGCACCATGGACGAACACCTCGAGCTCCATATCGGGCACGGCGGTATGAATGGCCTCTATCTCCCTGACTGAGAGCTCGCGAGCCAATACTGCGCGATGAAAGCCCAGCGACTGGAGCCACTTCACCTTGTCGGCAGTCCTGGTGTCACACTGAGTACTGGAATGCAGGAACTCCGTCCATTCGTAATCTGTCGACAAAGGTCCCTCGCCCTGAAGGGCATAGAGCACACCCATGTCCTGCAGCAGCAGGGCATCGACACCAGCAGCCTGCAGACTACGGATCATCTGCAGGGTGTCCCGGATTTCGGAATCATAGATAATGGTGTTGACCGTGACATGCACCTTGGCATGAAACTGATGGGCGTAGTCGCACAGCTGACGGATGTCCTCGACCGAGTTACCCGCAGCCGCACGGGCACCAAACTTGGGTGCTCCGATATATACGGCATCTGCGCCATGGTCGATGGCTGCGATGCCGCACTCTAAATTTTTGGCAGGTGCCAGCAATTCCAAAGTTCTCATTCTTCGCTTTTTCGCTTCTTCGCTTTCGCGCTTACTTGATGTCGTCAATATTATAAGGTGTCTCCTGGTAAACGTAATAGTTGATCCAGTTGCTGTAGAACAGGTTGGCATGTGCCCTCCATGTCACCACGGGCTCCTCGTTGGGATTGTCGTGGTAATAATAGTTCTTGGGCAAGTCCACATCATCACGCTTGCCCAGGTCACGACGGTATTCCTTGTCGAGAGTGTTGGGAGCATACTCCAAATGGCCCGTGACAAAGAACTCACGGCCGCCACGTGCCATCACAATGCTCACACCGCTCTCGGGCGATTCGGCTATGATGTCAAGTCCCGGCACCTTCTCGATGTCCTCGCGTCTCACCTCGGTATGGCGGCTCTGCGGCATGGCAAACCAGTCGTCGAAGCCACGGAAGATAGGCAGCGAAGGGTCGAGGGATTTCTGCCGGAAGATGCCAAACATCTTCTTGCTGAGCGGATGCTTGGGAACACCATAGAAATGGTAAAGTCCGGCCTGCGCGCCCCAGCAGATGTAGAGTGTGGAGGTGACATGGGTACGCGCCCAGTCGAAGATCTGCTGTATCTCGGGCCAGTATTCCACGTCCTCATACTGCATGGTTTCGATGGGTGCACCCGTAACGATCATGCCATCAAACTTCTGCTTTGACAGTTCGGCAAAGTCTTTGTAGAACATCATCATGTGCTCGATGGGGGTGTTCTTGGGAGTATGGCTCTTCAGTTTCATGAAGTACACCTCTATCTGCAGTGGTGTGTTGGAGAGAAGTCTGACGAGGTCGGTCTCCGTAGTTATCTTCAGCGGCATGAGGTTGAGCACAACGATACGCAAGGGGCGAATCTCCTGACTGTGCGCCCTGCTCTCGTCCATGACGAAGATGTTCTCGTGCTTCAGCAGCTCTATGGCTGGCAATTTATCTGGCAATCTTAATGGCATGATTCTATTCCTTTCTCTAATTTTGTGCAAAAATACACTTTTTCAATGAGATAATGAAAAAAGGATGCCAAAATTTCTTTCAGCATCCTTCTTTTTATCGATTATTACCAAAGTTCCAGTCGCTCATTCTTTGGAATGAACATCTTGTCGCCCGGCTTCACACCGAAGGCCTCATACCAGGCATCGATATGTGGCAGGGCTCCGTCGACACGCCATTTGCCCAAAGCGTGTGGGTCGTTCTTGACGCGCTGACGTATCTCCTTCTCGGTGATGTTCTGTCCCCATACGCCTGCGTAGGCCAGGAAGAAGCGCTGAGCTGGAGTGAAACCGTCCTTGTTCTTGAGGGGCTTCTTGGCGGTGGCATTCTTCAGGGCATTGAAAGCTACCATCAAACCGCCATGGTCGGCAAGATTCTCGCCCAGTGTGAAACGGCCGTTGCCATTCAGGTCGGGCAATACTTTGATGTTGCTGAAGAAGTCGGCATACATGTCGGCACGCTGATTGAAGCCCTTGGCATCGTCGGCTGTCCACCAGTCCTGCAGATTGCCTGTAGCATCATACTGGCGGCCCTGATCGTCGAAACCGTGAGTCATCTCATGACCTATCACGACACCGATGGCGCCATAGTTGAACGCCTCGTCGGCCTTAGGGTCGAAGAAAGGATACTGCAGGATTCCGGCAGGGAAACAGATTTCGTTGGTGGTAGGATTGTAGTAGGCATTGACGGTCTGTGGAGTCATGTACCACTCGTCTCTGTCGACTGGCTTACCGGCCTTCTCGGCGATCTCCTTGTCGTTGGCAAACTTGCGGCAAGCCAACACGTTCTCGTAGTAACTCTTGGAAGGATCGATGTTGAGCAGGCTGTAGTCGGTCCACTTGTTGGGATAACCTATCTTGACATAGAACTTATCGAGTTTCTTATGGGCAGCAGCCTTGGTTACGTCGCTCATCCAGGTCTGTGCATCGATACGCTCGCCCAAGCTGATCTGCAGGTTCTTCACCAGGGTCTCCATCATCTTCTTGGAACTCTCAGGGAAGAACTTCTTGCAGTAGATGCGGCCAAGCGCCTCACCCATCTGATTCTCTACCTGATTGGTGGCGCGCTTCCAGAGAGGATAGTCCTCCTGACGGCCACTCATGGTCTTGCCGAAGAAGTCGAAGTTGGCCTCGCGAATCTCATCGGTCAGGTAAGCGGAAGAGCTGCGGATGACACTCCAGAGCATCAGCGCCTTCAGGACAGAGGCGTTCTCGGCTGCCGAAAGCTTGTCGTAGGCAGCAAAGAAAGCTGGCTGACCTACAATGAGTTCCTGAATATTCTCGCTCTTGATGCCCTCGCCATTGGCCAAGGCCTCGAGAGGAATGTTAGGATAGTTTTCACTGAACTGCTTGAGAGTCATCTTGTTATAGTTGGCCTGTGGGTCACGAAGCTCGGTGCGGCTCTTGGAAACAAAGGCAAGACTGGTTTCGTGCAGGAAGATGGCCTGTGCATACTGGCAGGCATCGGCAGCAGAGAAACCGTAGAGCTGGAACATCTTGGCAAGATAGGTCTTGTAAGCCTCACGGATGGCCACTGTGGCGGCATCGTTGTTGAGGTAATAATCCTTGGCGCCAAGGGTGAGACCGCCCTGCGAGAGATTGTAGATGTTCTGAGTGACATTCTTTTCGTCGGCACCGAAACCTGCACCATAGCTTACTCCAAGTCCCATCCAGGCATATTTGACCTGCAGCTTCTGCAGGTCGGCCTTGCTCTGGGCTGCTGCTATCTCGTCGAGCAGAGGCTTCACGGGAGCTACGCCCTCCTTGTTGCGGCGGTCGACATCCATCGCCAACTTGTAGAAGTCGGACAGTTTCTGCTCGATACTTCCCTTCTTGTAGCTCTTTTTCTGCAACTCGCCCAAGATGCTGTTGATACGCTTGTTGTTGTTCTCCTGCAACTGGTCGAAGCTTCCATAGCGGCTGTAGGCTGCTGGAAGGGGATTGTTCTTCTGCCATCCGCCTGTGGCAAACTGATAGAAATCGTCGGCAGGCTTTGCCGTCTTGTCAAGATTGCTCATGACAAGTCCCGACTTGTTCTGTGCGTCTGCACCCATAGGCATGGCTGCTATCATCACCATCGGGATAATCATCTTCATGTTCATAATGTTATAATTATTTGGTTATTGTTTGTTTTTGTCTGGATTTATTGCCCTGACACTTCTTCCAGCTCCTCGGAGAGGACGAGCCAGTTGTCGTTCTCCTCATCGAGTTTCTGCATCAGCGAGGTGTACTCTGTGACGAGTTCCATGTTGGTGGCATTCTCTGGCTTCATCAGCAAATCGTCAATCTCCTTCTTGCGTTTTTCCAAGGTGGCGATACGCTGCTCGCAGTCCTTCACCGCCTTCTCGGCCTTGCGAATCTTCTTCTGCTGTTCCTTGTGCTCGGCGTAACTCTGCTTCTTCGACGACGCATTGTCTGAAGCGGCAGGCGATGCGTCCTGCTGTGGCTTGGCTGAAGAAGCGCCCATGGCAGGCTCGCCCTTGGCAAGGGCTGCCTGAATGGTCTCGGCATTGTGGGCACGCAGATAGTCATAGATGCCGCCCAAATGCTCGCGTACCTTTCCGCCGCCAAACTCATACACCTTGTCTACCAGTCCGTCGAGGAACTCACGGTCGTGGCTCACGATGATGGCTGTGCCGTCGAAGGCCTTGATAGCTTCCTTGAGAACGTCCTTCGACTGCATGTCGAGATGGTTGGTAGGCTCATCGAGGATGAGGAGGTTGACAGGCTCGAGCAGCAACTTGATCATTGCCAGACGGCTGCGCTCGCCTCCACTGAGCACCTTGACAAACTTCTCTGAGGTCTCACCGCCAAACATGAATGCTCCCAAGAGGTCGTTCACCTTGAGGCGCATATCGCCCGTGGCCACATTGTCGATGGTCTGGAAGATGGTAAGGCGCTCGTCCAAGAGCTGTGCCTGGTTTTGTGCGAAATAGCCTATCTGCACATTGTGGCCTATCTTCAGGGAGCCTGTAAACGGAATCTCGCCCATGATACACTTCACAAGCGTAGACTTTCCCTCGCCGTTCTTTCCGACGAAAGCCACTTTCTCACCGCGCTTGATGGTAAGGGTGACGTGGTCGAAAACTGTATGCGAGCCATAATCCTTGCGCACCTCGTCGCAGATAATGGGATAGTCGCCACTGCGGAGACAGGGTGGAAACTTGAGATGCATCTGCTTGTTGTCGACCTCGTCGACCTCGATGGGCACAATCTTCTCCAACTGCTTGATGCGGCTCTGCACCTGCACGGCCTTGGTAGGCTTGTAGCGGAAACGCTCTATAAAGTCCTTGATGTCGGCTATCTCCTTCTGCTGGTTCTCGTAGGCACGCAACTGCTGTTCGCGACGCTCTGCACGAAGCACCACATACTCGTCGTATTTCACACGATAGTCCTCTACCCTGCCGCAGGTTATCTCTAAGGTGCGGTTGGTCACATTGTTAATAAAGGCACGGTCGTGACTGACCAGCACCACCGCCTTGGCACTCTGGGCAAGAAACTGCTCCAACCACTGTATACTCTCAATATCGAGATGGTTGGTAGGCTCGTCGAGAAGAAGCACATCGGGCTTCTGCAACAGTATCTTAGCCAGCTCGATACGCATACGCCATCCACCAGAGAACTCACGGGTAGGACGATCAAAGTCCTCGCGAGTGAAGCCCAGACCGGTAAGCGTGCGCTCTATCTCGGCCTCATAGTTCTCGCCGCCCATCATCATGTAGCGTTCATGCTCCTGGGTAAACTTCTCTACCAGCTGGGCATACGCTTCGCTCTCATAGTCGGTACGGTCGGCCATCTCTTGCTGCATCTTGTCGAGGCGCGCCTTCATCTCTGTGTTATGAGCAAAGGCCTTGCGGGTTTCCTCCTTCACGGTGGTGTCATCCTGCAACTTCATCACCTGTGGCAGGTAGCCTATCGTTGTCTCGTTGGGCACAGCCACAACGCCATCTGTAGGTTTCTGCATACCACAAAGTATCTTGAGCATCGTCGACTTACCTGCTCCGTTCTTGCCCACCAGGGCTATGCGGTCACGGTCGTTGATGACAAAGTGCACATCGTGGAAGAGAGGTTTTACGCCAAACTCGACTTTCAAGCCTTCTACTGAAATCATATTTTCTTATCTCGTTATTATTTTACCGTCACAAAACACTTATTTTCCAAAAAGGCAGCCCTTCATTCCAAGGGCTGCCTCTCTCTATAATATAAATAGGTGTAATTCCAATATAAGTAGCGCTTACTTGATGACGCCTTCCTCTACGAAGACCTCCTTCAGAATTTTCACACCGCGTTCTACCTGCTCCTTGGTATGAGTAGCCATGAGGGCGAAACGTACCAATGTGTCCTGAGGAGCACATGCTGGAGGGATGACTGGGTTGATGAATACGCCACGGTCGTAAGCCTTCTTGGTTACCTCGAAAGTCTTCATCGCATCGCGCACGTAGAGAGGAATAATAGGACTCTCTGTCTCGCCAATCTCGAAACCTTCCTCGCGGAAACGCTTCAGGGCATAGTTGGTAACATCCCACAACTGCTCGAAGCGCTCTGGCTCGTTCTGAATGATGTGAAGAGCCTCCAAGGCTGCTGCTGTGGCTGCTGGAGTGTTGGACGCACTGAAGATATAGGTACGGCAAGAATGACGCAGGAAGTTGATAGTATCCTTGTCTGAGGCGATGAAACCACCGATTGAAGCCAGACTCTTGGAGAATGTACCCATGATGAGGTCTACCTCGTCGGTAAGTCCAAAATGGTCGCACACGCCACGTCCCTGCTTGCCAAACACGCCCAGACCATGAGCCTCGTCCACCATGATGGAGCAGTTGTACTTATGCTTCAACTTGACAATCTCTGGCAAGTTGGCCAGGTCGCCCTCCATAGAGAAGACGCCATCAACAACGATCAGCTTGATAGCCTCATGAGGCAAAGTCTTGAGCACGCGCTCAAGGTCCTCCATATCATTGTGCTTGTAGTGCAACTGTGTTGCAAACGAAAGACGGCGGCCGTCTACGATACTGGCGTGGTCGCGGTCGTCGCAGATGATATAGTCATTACGGCCTACCACACAAGCCAACACGCCCTGGTTGACAGAGAAACCTGTAGAGAAACACAGGGTTTCATCCTTGTGCATGAACTCCGCCAACTCCTTCTCGAGCTGTACGTGAAGGTCGAGGGTTCCATTGAGGAAACGGCTTCCTGCACAACCAGAACCATACTTGTCGAGAGCAGCCTTGGCTGCATCGATAACACGCTGGTCGTTGGTCAAACCCTGATAAGCATTGGAACCGAACATCAAAATCTTATGTCCATCGATGTCGGTAACTTCCGTCATCTGCTTACTGGTGATCTCACGGAAGTATGGGTACACACCGGCAGCCATATACTTCTGAGGTTCACGATAATTCTTGTATTTTTCTTGTAATTGTCCCATTATGAATAGGTGTACTTTTTATAATTTCTAAGTTTACAGGGTGCAAAGATACAAAAAAGAACTAATATAT
>ERZ1026898.1773-NODE-1773-length-10135-cov-8.430556_pt1 | contig 10135 bp, 7 predicted proteins | sample MGYA00380178_ERZ1026898 | MGnify/ENA primary metagenome ERZ1026898 (study PRJEB33269, sample SAMEA4719814) | human gut metagenome | biome: human-associated habitat; feature: organic feature; material: feces | place: Cameroon | collected 2013-10 ... | reverse complement strand
ACCCCCGCCTCGCTTCGCTCGTCTGCCCCTTCCAGAGGAAGGGGCGAGAATGATTTTTAATCGGCCATTGCCTCATACATACTTGCGGAGAAACGCCACCACACCCCTGAACCCCGAACCCTGAACCCTGAATCCTTTATCTATGCTATAATAATATGAATATGTTCGAATCGAAAGGAGGCGCGCTATGGGACCCAAAGACGTGCTGAAGGAATATTTTGGCTACGACACATTCCGCACGGTACAGGAGGATGTGATCTCTGCCATCCTTTCCGGGAAGGATGTGATGGCCATCATGCCGACAGGCGCGGGGAAGTCGATCTGCTTCCAGATCCCGGCGATGCTGCTCCCGAAGGGGACGGTCATCATTTCTCCTCTGATCTCTCTCATGAAGGATCAGGTGGAGGCGCTGACGGAGCAGGGGATCCCCGCCTCCTATGTGAACAGCACGGTCCCCTACGAGGAGTCGATCGAGCGGCTGCGTGACATGTATCGCGGACGGATCAAGCTGCTCTACATGGCGCCGGAGAAGCTCGAGCCGTCGTATTTCACGCATTGTCTCTCCATGGTGCCGCTCTCGATGATCGTGGTCGATGAGGCGCACTGTGTGTCGCAGTGGGGGCATGATTTCCGTCCCTCGTATCGGAAGATCAAAAGCTTCATCGACAGCCTGCCGCAGCGTCCCATCGTGACAGCCTTCACCGCGACGGCGACGCCGCTCGTCGAGCAGGATATGAAGGAAAGCCTGGGGCTTTCCGGGGCGGCTGTTTTCCGCACGGGGCTTGACCGGCCGAATCTCTCCTTCCGCGTGATGCAGGGCAAGGATCGCGAGTATTTCATCCTGCGCTATGTGAAGTCGCACCGGAAGGAGAGCGGCATCATCTACTGCGCGACCCGAAAAGCGGTGGATGAGATGCATGACAGGCTCTCTCAGGCGGGGATCACGGCAGGGCGCTACCATGCGGGCATGACGGACGAGGAACGCAGGCAGGCGCAGGATGATTTCTCCTATGACAGGACGACAGTCATGGTGGCGACGAATGCGTTCGGCATGGGGATCGACAAGAGCAATGTGCGCTATGTCATCCATTACCAGATGCCCAAGAGTCTTGAGTCATACTATCAGGAGGCAGGGCGCGCGGGACGCGATGGAGCGAAGGCGGAGTGCATCCTGCTCTACAGCGGGAAGGATGTACATATCCAGACATACTTCATCGAGAATGGCAATCAGAGCGAGGAGCAGAAGCGGATGGATTACCAGCGCTTGAATGCGATGATCGACTATTGCCAGACGTCTTCGTGTCTTAGAAATTATGTCCTCGCCTACTTTGGAGAAAAGGTGAAGGAGCCCTGCGGCCACTGCAGCAACTGCGAGAACCGGACGGCCAAGGTCAGGATCACGGATGCGGCAGTCCTCATTTTCCGTACCGTCCTATCCCTCCGCGAGCGATACGGAGCGAGCATCATCGCCGCTGTCCTGAAAGGAAAGAAAACAAAGGAGCTCATCGAGAAGGATCTCCTCACGGTGCCGACCTTCGGCAAGCTCTCTTTTGAGAAGCTGGGCCATATCAAGAGTGCGTTGAACAGCTTCGTCGCGGATGGCTACCTCTTCCGTGACGGACAGCCCTATCCCGTACTCAAGCTGACGGACAAAGCGAAAGAGGTCCTTGCGGGGAAGGCAGAGGTCTACGGCCTTGCCTTCGGCGCAGAGGATGCGATGAAAGAGGCTGCGGTCGAGCGGGATCTCGATCCCCGCCGCGAAAGTCGGGACGGCCTTTTCGAAGTCCTGCGCGAGCTTCGGCGGACATTGGCGGCCGAAGAGCATGTGCCGCCCTTTGTCATCTTCTCGGATGCGACACTGGAAGCGATGGCACGCGAGCGCCCCGAGACCATGGAGGCCATGGGCGCGGTGCATGGCGTCGGCGCATTCAAGCTGCAGAAATACGGCGAGCGTTTTCTGGAGATCATCCGGACCGGCGCAGAAGAGCCTGTCATCGAAGAAAAGGATCCAGATGCCCAGCTCCTGCAGCAGCTTTTCTCTGTCCGCAATGCGATCGCAGCTAAGGAAGGACTGGCTCGGAATCGCATCTTCACGGATGAGCAGCTGCAGGAAATGGCCTTCTGGCGTCCCAAGACGAAGCTGGAGCTGAAACGCATCCGCGGTATCGGCCCGAAAAAGGTCGATCGCTACGGAGAAGCGATCGTGAAATGCATCTGGGGAGACAGGATTTAGGGTTCAAGGTTCAGGGTTAGCCCCTCGGGCGTGCCGTCCTTTGATTCCGTTTGAAAGCTTCGCGTGAATGAGAAATTAGAAATGAGAAATGAGAAATGGTGGTGCGGCGCAAAAAATAGTGAAGCGCCGCGGAGTATAAATAGGGCGATGCCCGAAGCCCGGTGGATAGAAGTCTAAAGTCTGGTGTCTGATGTCTGAGGTCTCCCAGTCACCAGTCACCAGTCATCAGTCACTATTTACAAACAACACAACAAAAAGGAGTCACTATCATGAGTCTTGCTGATCAGGAATATCTCAGCATCGTAAAAAACATATTGAACAAAGGCGCACTCGGCGAGAACCGCACGGGTATGCCTGCCTACAAACTGCCGCATCAGATCATGCAGTTTGATCTGGAAAAGGAATTTCCCATCCTCACCACAAAATTCGTTGCCTTCAAGACAGCCGTGAAAGAGATCCTCTGGATCTGGCAGAAGCAGTCGAATGATGTGCGCGAGCTGCAGAAGTGGAACTGCCATGTGTGGGATGAGTGGATGCGCGAGGACGGCACCATTGGGAAAGCCTATGGCTATCAGCTCGGCAAGTACCATCAGGTCGACACCCTCCTTGACATGTTGAAAAAAGACCCGGAGAGCCGCCGCATGGTGGTCGATCTCTGGAATGTGAAGGACCTTCCGGACATGGCACTCTATCCCTGCGCCTTCCTCACCATGTGGGATGTTTCGAATGACGGCCGCCTGAACTGCATGCTCGTCCAGCGCAGCGGAGATATGGGGCTCGGCGTGCCTTTCAACATGACCCAGTACGCGGCGCTCATCTGCATGATCGCGCAGGTGAGCGGTCTTCGGCCGGGCCTCTTCACGCATGTCATCAATAACGCGCACATTTACGAAAACCATGTGGAACAGCTGAAGCTCCAGCTCTCCCGCCTGCCGGAGGCTTACGTAGCGCCGAGGCTCGTCTTGAATCCGGATGTGAAGGATTTCTATGACTTTAAGCCCGAAGACATCCAGCTGGAAAATTACCGTCACCATGACAAGATCGCAATGGAGGTGTCCGTATGAGCCTTTCTATCATTGTTGCCCGTGCCAGAAACGGTGTTATCGGCAAGGATAACCAGCTCATCTGGCACCTTTCCGATGACCTGAAACGGTTCAAGACTCTCACCATGGGTCATCCCATCGTCATGGGGCGAAAGACCTTCGAGAGCCTGCCCAAGGTCCTGCCCGGCCGTGTCCATTATGTGCTGACAGGAAATCCGGACTACAAAGCGCCGGAGGGCGTCCTTCTCTTCCACGATGTCAAGGAGCTGCTTGCGGCACTGCCCGCAGGAGAGAGCTTCGTGATCGGCGGCGAGCATATGTACCGCGAGCTCCTGCCCTATGCAGATACGATGTACATCACAGAGATCGAGGAGGATTTCGAGGGCGATGCGTACTTCCCGGATTTCGATCCTTTCCGCTGGAAGCTGGAAGAGAGCGTAGAGGGGGAGGGAAAGCTCCCGCATCGCTTCTGCACATATCGCAAGGTGATCGAAGAGTAGGGCGAGGCTCTTCGCCGCGGCTCATGGGAGCGCCGCCTCCTTCCGGAGAAAAGAGCTTCCAGACCACGGATATCCAATGCCTAAAAAGCGTCATGCAAGAGCATGACGCTTTTTGCATGCCTAAATTTAAGACTAAGCGCATATGATTTTTGCCATCAGCCTAACCTATATTAGACGATATAGCAAATAATCATATTGCTTGTCTAATAAAAATATTTCGGACTATTGACTAATTTTAAAATGGGGAACTATAATATCTGAGAAAGTGAAGAAATGATGAGTTGCATTTCAGAAAGGAGGATGCCTATGATGCCTCTGGTATTTGCCAAGGCAGGAGACACCGTGACGATCACGCGGATCTCCGGGAAGGATGAGATTCGCCAGCATCTGGCAGACCTGGGATTTGTCGTCGAGGCGAAGGTACTCATTATCAGCCAGATGGGAGGCAACTTGATCGTACAGGTGAAAGGCAGCCGTGTCGCGCTCGATCGCTCTATGGCAGAGCGGATATTCTTTTAGCGGTGAGCCTCTCTTCACCACCTTCCGGTCACACCGGATCACTTATCCCTGATCAAAACGAAAGGACGAATACAATGACACTCAAAGAAGTGGCTGTCGGAAGCACAGCCAGAGTCAAGAAAATCACCGGTGCGGGTCCGCTGCGTCGCCGCATCATGGATATGGGCATCACGAAGGGCGTCGATGTCTATGTTCGCAAGGTCGCTCCTCTGGGAGATCCCATCGAGCTCACCGTCCGCGGCTATGAGCTCTCCATCCGTAAGGATGAAGCCGAAGCGATCGAAGTAGAATAAAATGAGAAATTAGGAATGGTGGTGCGGCGCATAAAAAATTGAAGCGACGCGGAGTTTTGATAGCGCTTCGCGCCTTTGTCATTTCGAGCGTAGTCGAGAAATCTCTATTGCACAACGCTCATTGCCTGATGTGAGATAGCGTCAATACATCGTTTTACCTCGGCGCATACACACTGACTCCCGCAGGGCAGTAGAGATCCATCGGCTGCGCTCGGGATGACGATGTCGGAGAATCCAAGTCACCAGTCACTCCTAATCCCTAGCTGCTCACCCCTGCTTTCAAACTTCAGGGTCCAAGGTGAGTGCTGACGCATTTCCAAAAACTCGCGGCGCTTTCTAAATTTCTGCGCCGCCACCATAACCCCGAACCCTGAAACCACTAACCAGAACCAATCCCACCCAAATATAGAAGAAGGAGAATACAAAAACATGTCTATACGAATCGCCCTGGCGGGGAACCCGAACTGCGGGAAGACGACATTATTCAATGAACTGACCGGCAGCTCCCAGTACGTAGGGAACTGGCCCGGTGTCACAGTCGAAAAGAAAGACGGCATCCTCAAAGGACACAAGAACGTCATCATCCAGGATCTGCCGGGGATCTATTCCCTTTCTCCGTACACACTCGAAGAAAAAGTCGCCAGAAACTATCTGGTGAACGAACAGCCGGACGTCATCCTGAATATCATCGATGGCACGAATCTGGAACGCAACCTGTACCTTACGACACAGCTGGTGGAGATCGGTCTGCCGATGATCGTGGCCATCAATATGATGGATCTTGTCAAAAAGAATGGCGACATCATTGATTTCGACAAACTCTCCTCCGAGCTGGGCTGCCCGGTCGTAGAGATCTCTGCGCTGCAGGGGAAGGGTTGCCGGGAAGCGGCTGAAAAGGCGATGGAACTTGCTATGAATAAGAAATCGCTTCGCCTGCCGTCTGTCTTCACCGGCAGCGTCGAGCATGCCATTGCACACATCGAAGAATCGATCTCCGATAAAGTCGAGAACCAGTTCGTTCGCTGGTACGCCATCAAAGTATTCGAAAGAGACCAGGATGCGACGGGAGCTCTGCAGCTGGAGCCGAAGCTGATGTCTCATCTGGAAGGCCATATCAAGGACTGCGAAGACGAGCTCGATGATGATGCCGAGTCCATCATCATCAACCAGCGCTATGGCTACATTTCCAAGATCATAGACAGTGTCATGAAGAAAAAGAAGCAGGGCGTCTCCATGACGACCTCGGATAAGATCGACCATATCGTTACGAACCGCATCCTTGCGCTTCCGATCTTCTTCCTCATCATGACGCTTGTTTATTTCATCTCTGTCACCACCGTCGGCGGCTGGGCGACAGACTGGGTGAATGATACCTTCTTCGGGGAGATCGTGAATGACGCAGCGACTGGCTTCATGGAGTCCATCGAAGCGCCGGACTGGATGTCTAGCCTCGTCGTAGACGGCATCATCGGCGGTGTCGGCACCGTTCTCGGCTTTGTGCCGCAGATCCTCCTCATTTTCTTCTTCCTCTCCCTTCTGGAAGACTCTGGCTACATGGCGCGTGTTGCCTTCATCATGGACCGCATTTTCCGCAAATTCGGGCTCTCCGGCAAGTCCTTCATCCCGATCCTTGTCGGCAGCGGCTGCGGTGTACCGGCTGTCATGGCGACCCGCACCATCGAAGACGTGCGTGACCGCCGCATGACCATCATGCTCTGCACCTTCATCCCATGCTCTGCAAAGGCGGTCATCATTTCCATGATCACTTCCGTATTTTTCCCAGACTCCATCCTGATGGCACCGGCCATGTACTTCCTCGGCATCGCGGTCATCATCCTCGCAGGCATCGCTCTCAAAAAGACAGGTGCGTTTGCGGGTGATCCGGCTCCTTTCGTCATGGAGCTCCCGGCTTACCACTTCCCGTCCATGAAGGGTGTCCTCATCCATATGTGGGAAAGAGCGCGCGGCTTCATCATCAAAGCCGGCACCATCATCTTTGCGGTCTGCGTCGTCATCTGGTTCTTCTCCGCATTCAATGCAGGTCTTGAAATGGTAGAAGACATCGAAGACTCCATGATGGCTGCCTTCGGTCATGCGATCTCCTGGATCTTTGCTCCACTCGGCCTCGGTGACTGGAAGGGCGCTGTCGCTGTCATCTCCGCAGAAATGGCCAAGGAAAATGCAATGAGTACCCTGGCTGTCCTGAATGGCGTCGCAGCAGAAGCCGAAGACGAAGAAATCATGGCCGGCATCGCGACTATGTTCACCCCGATCGCTGCCTTCTCCTACATGATCCTGAACCTCTTTGATCCGCCATGCGTCGTTGCGATCGCGACCATCGCCAGAGAAATGGGCGACCGCAAATGGGCGGCTATCGCTATCGGCTTCCAGGTCGTGCTCGGCTATGGCATGGCTTTCGTAGCTTACAATCTGGGCAGCTGGCTCTTCTACGGCGCTGCCTTCGGTCTCTCTCAGGGCATCGCCATCGTCCTCTGCCTTCTTGCTCTCTACTTCATCTGCCGTCCGGCTCCGAAGGAGAAAGAAATCTCCGAAGCCGCTGCTGCGAAAGCGTAAGGGTGACTGGCAGCTGGTGACTAGTGACTAGTGACTGGCACCACCATTTCGCATATCTCATTTCCCATTCCATCGAGGCTTTCAAACGTAATCAAGGGGCGGGCCGCCCCAGGGGCTAACCCTGAATCCATCCAGACCAGATTACGAAAATAAATAAGTAAACACGAATTAAATCCGACAACGATTTAATTCGTGTTTCCACAAAAGGAGACTTCCTATGAATCCCGCTGTCTATGCTGTGGTGGCGGTGATCGCCATCCTCTTCGTTCTTGCTTGCCGTCACATCTACCGCGCTACCATCGGCGGCGGTGGATGTTGCGGCGGGGGCGGAGACTGCCCCGCCTGCCGCGAAAGGAAAATGAAACTTCACGGCGGACTCAAGAAATAAAAAAAGGGAATCGCGAAAGCGGTTCCTTTTTTGATGGTTAGTGACTAGTGACTGGTGGCTGGTGACTTGAAGGTTGTTTTTGGGCATCACCCGCATGGGCAATGCTATTAAGTTAAGCGGCAGATCATTCTTGGCTCCCCATCGGGGGAGCTGCCCGGAGGGCTTGTGCAAGCGAACTGGATTTTTAGGAGTGAAGCGACGCGAAAATCCAGTGAGACGCCATTTCGAACGAAGTGAGATGAGGGGGCTACATAGCGGTATTGCCTGAAAATGTTGGAATATCGATAGCATCGGACTATTCAACATGGAGCGTTATACCGCTAGCAAGCCCCTATTGCCTTCGGCACTTCCCCCGAAGGGGGAAGCAAGTCGTTACGGCGCTAACATTTTCCTTAACTTAATAGCATTATCCGCATGGGGAAAGCGGGGCCGCGCTAGCGGCGCTTGGGTACTCTCGTAAATCGCCTGCTTGAAACGCAATTCCCCACTCTCTTTCATACCGCCGGTGCCCTATCCGCCCCTTCGGGGCACCTTCCCCTCGAGGGGAAGGCTGACGATACGAGCATAGCAGCATCTCAAAAGATCTTCGGGCATCGCCTCATATATATTTGCGGCGAAGCCGCCACCACAACCCTGAACCCTGAACCCTGAACCCTGAACCCTGAACCCTGAACCCTGAACCCATGGAACCTGCGTCATTTCTTTCGCCCTGTATCCATGGTCGAGGCGAACCGGCAGCTTTTATTTCTGTATGATGAATTTATCATAATGAATGCGTTGCTATGCTAAATACTCATCTATGCATGCATCTATGTTCTCAAAGCGTGAGAAACGTGATATAGTAGAGCTATGGATTTTCATGGGCGTCTAGGGAAACACTGATTCAATCGTTGTCAGATTTTACTCTTGAATTTTTAGGCATAGCGAGGAATAGCCTGCCGCGAATAGCGAGCTATGTAAGGAAGGCTATGACGAAGCTATGTATAAAAATTCTTGTAGAAGCTGACTCTGCGATTGAATCAGCGTTTCCCTAAGAATGCACAAGGTTCCAATTTCTTTTTGGAGGCAAAAATGGCAAGCTACAATCCTTATGAAAACATGCTTCATATCCTCGACAAGGCAGCGAAGGTGCTTGGCTACGGGGAGAGCGACTACGCATTTGTCCGCTATCCGGAGCGCGAGCTCACTGTGAGCATCCCGGTACAGATGGATGACGGGCATGTCGAAGTCTTCTCCGGCTACCGCGTACAGCACTCCACCGCACGAGGCGCAGCGAAGGGCGGCATCCGTTTCCATCCCGCATCCGATGAAAACGAAGTCAAAGCCCTTGCCGCGTGGATGACCATCAAGAATGCCATCGGCAATATCCCTTATGGCGGCGCAAAGGGCGGGATCAAGGTCGATCCGCACAAGCTCTCCACACGCGAACTCGCCCGTCTGACACGCGGCTATATCAGAAAGATCTATCCCATCATCGGACCGGATCAGGACGTACCGGCACCGGATGTGAATACGAATGGCCAGATCATGGCGTGGATCGCAGATGAATACACAGCACTCTCCGGCAAGTGGGAGCCCGGTGTCGTCACCGGCAAGCCTCTTTCCGTGGGTGGCTCCCTCGGCAGAAATGAAGCGACGGGCCGCGGTCTGCTCTTTACGCTGGAAACATGGTGCGAAAAGAATCATAAGGACATGAAGGATCTCACCATGGTCGTACAGGGCTTCGGCAATGTCGGCTCCGTCGGCTCTCTCCTCATGCACAGGAACGGCGTCAGGATCACCACCATCGGCGATATCAATGGTACGTGGCACAAGGACAGCGGCCTTGACATCGAAGCGATGTACACCTATGCGAATAGCCATGGCCGCTCGCTCAAAGGCTATACGGAGGAAGGGGCGGTCATGATCCCCGACAGCGAACTTTTCGCACAGGATGTTGATGTCATCTTCGTCGCTGCGATGGAGAACCAGCTGAATGAAAAGACCATGGGCAAGGTGAAAGCCCGTCTCATCCTGGAAGGAGCGAATGGCCCGACCACGGAGGAAGCCGATGCCTACTTCGAAGAGAAGGGCATCGAGGTTCTCGCAGACGTCATGAGCAATGTCGGCGGCGTCGTGGGTTCCTATTTCGAATGGGTACAGAACCGTACCGGCTATTACTGGACGGAAGAAGAGTACAATGAGCGTCTTGCCCAAAAGATGCGCGAGGCCTATGAGGATGTGTACGCATTGAAGGAGAAATACCATGTGACCTATCGTCTCGCCTCCTACATGCTTGCGCTCTCTCGCGTCGTAGAAGCGGAGAAGACCAGGGGATTCCTGGGATAAACCATAAAAAGGCGATGTGAAATAACGATCCTCTCATTTTCGCGTTCCATCTGCCGCGGGAGACTTGCAGCTCTCATAGGAGTGACCGAGAAACCTTATCCCAGCTGTCTTTCATGCCATAGTCACCCTATCCGCCCCTTTCGGGCACCTTCCCCTAGAGGGGAAGGCTATTAAGTTAAGGAAATCGTTAGCTACGTAACGTCTTGCTTTCCCCTTCGGGGGAAGTGCCGAAGGCAATATGTGCAAGCGAACTGGAT
>ERZ1026898.1771-NODE-1771-length-10159-cov-5.253266_pt1 | contig 10159 bp, 8 predicted proteins | sample MGYA00380178_ERZ1026898 | MGnify/ENA primary metagenome ERZ1026898 (study PRJEB33269, sample SAMEA4719814) | human gut metagenome | biome: human-associated habitat; feature: organic feature; material: feces | place: Cameroon | collected 2013-10 ... | reverse complement strand
AGGAGTCGTCGGCAGCGTCAGATGTGTATAAGAGACAGCTATGATGATAAGCTTGGTTTGAATTTAGATGCCATAGGTGGCGAAGGAGTGTTTTATTAAGCAATGGAGGTGTCATATGCATTCTAATAATGTCGAATTTAAGGTTTATGGTAATTATGCACTTTTTAGTGATCCAATCATGCGTGTAGGTGGTGAGAAGTGTTCTTATCAGGTGCCTACATATGAAGCATTAAAAGGTATTTTAATGTCGGTGTATTGGAAGCCGACCATCATTTGGTACATTGACAAGGTGCGTGTAATGAATCAGATTCAAACAGAGGTTAAAGGCGTCCGTCCAATTAAATACACTGGTAATGGAAATGATTTGGCATATTATACATACCTGAAAAATTGCCGGTATCAAGTCCAGGCGCATTTTGAATGGAATAAGAACCGACCTGAGTTGGAAGGTGACCGCAATGAGAATAAACATCATAATATTGCAAAACGGATGATATTGAAAGGCGGCCGCCGAGATGTTTTTTTGGGAACACGCGAATGTCAGGCTTATGTAGAGCCTTGTAAATTTGGTGAAGGTTCTGGGGCCTATGATGATGTTAATGAATTGGCTTTTGGTGTTATGTATCATGGTATTACTTATCCAGATGAATTTTATTCTCCTGAAACTAAGGATTGCATGACTGTACGTTTTTGGCGACCAGTTATGAAAAAGGGTGTTATTGAATTTATTCGTCCCCAAGAGTGTACTGCTACTAAGAAAATTCATCCGATGAAAATGAAAATTTTTGAAGATAAGAAGAATTTTAGTGGTTTAGATGAGTTCGAACATGAGAAAGGAGGAACAATAGATGAGTTTGTTTAATAAAGCTTATGAGACATATGAATACCATAAGTCGTTAGTAGGAATGCTTGAAGCAGGCAAATCGCCTTTGTTACCAATCTCTCATATTTTAAAAAATGTACAAATTGAAGTAAGCATTAATTTAAATGGCGAATTTGTAAGTGCAAGAGCATTGGATAAAAAAAGTAAAGATCCTAATGTGCCTTTTGAGCAGCCAACTATTATTCCTGTAACAATAGAATCCGGTAGTCGTTCAGGTAAGAATCCGGCAGCGCATCCATTAAGCGATAAATTAGATTATCTGATTCCTACAGAAAACAACAAGCATCAGGAATATATGAATTTGTTAGCAAATTGGGAAACATCATCAGAATATGGCGATATAAAACTAAGTGCTATAAAAAAGTATCTTGATGCTGGAACAATTGTCAAGGATTTAGTAAGAGAACAACTTTTGGAATTGGATAAAAATAACAAAATAGCTGACAAAAAAATTAATGGTGTAGAACCATTGCAATGCATGGTGCGTTGGCGTGTTTTGGGAACAGACGTAGAAGAATGTTGGCGTGATAAACAGCTATTCCAAAAATGGGCTTCTTATTATGACACTCAAATGCAAAATAATGAGAAATTCATTACGGACCTTTGCATGATTTCTGGAGAACAAGAAATTCTTGCACCTATGGTTCCTAAAGGCATTGTAAATATGCAGGCAAATGCTAAATTGATTTCTTCTAATGATACTGCAAATTTTGTTTTTCGCGGACGCTTTACTGATGCCGAACAAGCAAGCAGTGTAGGATATTCAACCTTTCAGAAAGTGTTTGGAATTTTGCAGTGGTTGGCCAATAATTCCGAAACTAGCTTTTGCGTATCTGATAGAACTTTTTTGTGTTGGAATCCTAAAGGAAAACCTGTACCAAAGTTTAATAAGAGTATATTTGGCGATAAAAAGAAAACAATTTTTGTTCCTTCGGATTATCGCAAGGAATTATATAATACCTTGGCAGGATTTAAAAATGATTTACCTAATGAAGAGGATGTAATTATTGCAGCTTTTGATGCAGCAACAACCGGACGATTATCATTGGTATATTATAATGAATTAAAGGCATCTGATTTTTTTGAAAGAATTAATAGCTGGTATAATAGTTGTTATTGGTATTATTATCAAAATATCCAATCACCGTTGTTGTATGATATAGTGCGTTTTGCTTTCGGTGTTCAGCGGGGCAATGATGATAACAGCAAAGTTGAAGTTGATGATAAGCTTTTAAAACAACATATGCAGAGGCTGTTTAAGTGTCTTATTGAGAAACTGCCTATGCCTTATGATATAGTAATGGCATTAACTGCCAAGGCTTCAATGCCTAAAAGCTATAATAAGAAAAATCGTGAAAAGATACTTTCTGTAGCTTGTGCGGTTATAAGAAAGTATTATAATGATAAGGCCAAAAAGGAGGAATGGAATATGAGCCTTGATAAAAATAAGTTGAATCGTGATTATTTATATGGCAGATTATTAGCTGTATTTGAAAAGCTAGAGATTGATGCAATGAAGAGCCGGTACGGCTATACTGATAATGACATCAGGGAAACTCATGCTGATAAATTGTGGAATTTTTATTGTGCTAAGCCGGAAAGTGGTGCAGCGAATATTAATGGTGCTTTAAGACCTTATTTGAAATATTTGCCGGACACAAGAAAAAACTTCTATTTGGGACTTATTGGCGAAATTATGGGAAAAATAGGTGAAACAGCTGATAAAATCCGCAATAAAAGTCTGGAACCCTGTTATTTGATGGGTTATTATGATCAGCGCAATGATTTATATACATCTAAAAAAGACAAACAAGAGGAGGATAAGTAAAATGGCAGAATTAAGCAACAAAATTGACTTTGTATTATTGGTAAGTGTAAAAATGGCAAATCCCAATGGTGATCCGCTGAATGGTAATCGTCCGCGTATTGATTACGGCAGTTATGGTGAAATTACAGCTGAATGTATTAAGCGTAAAATCCGTAATCGTATGCAGGATTTGGGATATCCTATTTTTGTACAGTCTAATGATCGCAGCGATGATGGCTTTACTTCTTTGAGCGATCGTGCATCGGCACTTATTGCTAAAAAGCTTGAAGAAAAACATTTAGCAGAAGATAAGAGCGATAAGAAAGCAAAGAAAGGTGATAAAGTTAGTCCGGAGCAGTATGCTGCCTGGACATGTGAAACTTGGCTTGATGTGCGTAGTTTTGGACAGGTATTCGCATTTAATAATAAAAAAGATAAAGAAGCAGCAGGTGTTTCAGTAGGTGTAAGAGGACCTATCTCGATTCATCAGGCAGTAAGCATTGATCCCGTTGAAGTATGCTCTTATCAAATTACCAAAAGTGTCAATGGCGAAAATAAAGATGGCAAAGAAGGAAAATCTTCTGATACAATGGGCATGAAGCACATGATAAAGTTTGGTATGTATGAAATTAAGGGTGCCATTAATGTTCAGCTTGCAACGAAAACTGGTTTTACAGATGAAGATGCTGAAGTTGTCAAAAAATGTTTATTAACTCTGTTTGAAAATGATGCTTCTTCGGCTCGTCCGGATGGCTCTATGGAAGTTGTTAAGTTGTATTGGTGGAAGCATAATTGCAAGGAAGGCCAGTACTCTTCTGCTAAGGTTCATCGTTCCGTTAAAGTAAAGCTTAAGGAAGGTATTGCTGAGGCACTGTCTGCAGATGATTATGATATTGTTGTTGATGAATTGACTGGACTTGTTCCCGAAGTTAAAGAAGGAATGTAATATGCAGAAAGATTGGTATCAAGACTTAAATGAATATATTCGTTTGGGTGAACCAAAGCTGGAAGAAAAAACAGTTGCCTGGCAGACTGCAATTGGCTTACAGGCAGTAGATGGCCTTTCTACTTCTGATTACTTACTGGAAACGGCTAAAGAGAATATTGAAGGCAAAATCACTATTAGTGAAGCTAATGATAAAATCAGTAGTTATTATGAGGAATGCAACGATAGAAAAGCTATTGAAGCTGGAACGAAAGAAGCGGATATTGTAGCAGGTAGGATTGCTGCAATATTGGGAGAAAAAACATTTAGCTTTTCTCCTGCTTATTGGATTTCCATACATAAAAACCTTTTTGCGAATGTATTTGCTCATGCCGGAGAGGTCAGAACCTATAATATTAGTAAAAATGAATGGGTTTTGAATGGAAAAAGTGTTTTTTACGCATCCTATGATAGCATTCCCATGACACTCGACTATGATTTTAATACTGAAAAGAGATTTTCTTATAGAAATCTTAGCGAGAGTGAAATCGTTAAGCATATAGCAAAATTTACTTGTGATATATGGCAGATACATCCTTTTTGCGAAGGAAACACTCGCTCAACTGCTGTTTTTATCATAAAGTATTTGAATTCTTTAGGATATTCCATAGGTAATGAAGCTTTTGCTAAGGATTCTTGGTATTTTCGTAATGCTTTGGTTAGAGCAAACTATAATGATTTACAAAATGGAGTTCATGCTACTACGTTGTATTTAGAGAAATTCTTTGAGAATTTACTATATAACGGAAATAACGAATTAAAGAACCGCTATTTGCATATTGATTGGCATGAGGAAAAATAGTGTAGATTTATCCTGTGCGAAGTTATATGGGACATAAAATTTAGCTTAGGTTCGCAACTTAAGCTAGAATGGGAAACTATAAGGTTTCTCACATCAAAATAAAATTCTTGAGTATTTGAGTTGAGCCGGTTCGCAAAAAATGCTTGATTTAAATGAATAGAGAAGTAATTTGTTTTGATGCTGTCGCTCCCGCGAGGGAGCGTGGATTGAAATCTTTCTTGAGGTTATACCAGTAGATTTGGAAAGGTCGCTCCCGCGAGGGAGCGTGGATTGAAATCTACGTGTTTCGACTATAGCTAATGCCTTAAAGGTCGCTCCCGCGAGGGAGCGTGGATTGAAATTCTTACTGCAACTACTAGTCTTAAGACTTATACGTCGCTCCCGCGAGGGAGCGTGGATTGAAATATAATTATACTATAACTATTGTACAGAATGAGCGTCGCTCCCGCGAGGGAGCGTGGATTGAAATTTCTTTGTTCCGTCACGACTTGTGTATGACAAGGTCGCTCCCGCGAGGGAGCGTGGATTGAAATTTAACCTGACAAGGCGCGCGGTTAATTTTTGAATGTCGCTCCCGCGAGGGAGCGTGGATTGAAATAAAAATATCAGTGTAGGCGATATAGCAACGGCAGTCGCTCCCGCGAGGGAGCGTGGATTGAAATGTGCTGATGCACGCCGCTTCCTCGTTAGGGATATTGTCGCTCCCGCGAGGGAGCGTGGATTGAAATAAGTTAGTAATATTGCTGACAGCGACGGCAATTTGTCGCTCCCGCGAGGGAGCGTGGATTGAAATCGGGAATCCGCCCCACCACAACGAGCGAACAACCCGTCGCTCCCGCGAGGGAGCGTGGATTGAAATCATTTATGGATAACATCTATATTGAGTCCTTCTGTCGCTCCCGCGAGGGAGCGTGGATTGAAATAACTTAAGAAATGGAATAATAGAACCATTTACAGTCGCTCCCGCGAGGGAGCGTGGATTGAAATTTTTATTCAAGGAACTTTAAAAAGTATTTATAAAGGTCGCTCCCGCGAGGGAGCGTGGATTGAAATTATAACGACCTTATGGTAATGCTGACGCAGGCGGTCGCTCCCGCGAGGGAGCGTGGATTGAAATATGCAGGAGCGTGAGCAGGCAAGAGAAGCAGCAGTCGCTCCCGCGAGGGAGCGTGGATTGAAATAAGGACCAACTGGCGCGCTTAGGCGTTAGCTATGGTCGCTCCCGCGAGGGAGCGTGGATTGAAATATCGTATAAAGTATAGAACTTGGCCATAGCGTAAAAGTCGCTCCCGCGAGGGAGCGTGGATTGAAATCGGACGCGATTTGACAACGTCATGGACGCGACTAGTCGCTCCCGCGAGGGAGCGTGGATTGAAATGTTAAAAGTAGTCTTGTAAACATGACTACGATCGGTCGCTCCCGCGAGGGAGCGTGGATTGAAATAAACGATAGCGGCGAGCAAGCCACAGGGAACACTGTCGCTCCCGCGAGGGAGCGTGGATTGAAATTCTGATGAGCGGGGAAAGAATATATCCTATGACGTCGCTCCCGCGAGGGAGCGTGGATTGAAATTACTGGCCGTCTTTTGCTCACCTCGGTGAACAGGGTCGCTCCCGCGAGGGAGCATGGATTGAAATAAAAGCTGATGAGCGTTATGGTGCCGAAACAGCGTCGCTCCCGCGAGGGAGCGTGGATTGAAATCAATCTGTCCACACGTTCTACTAATCTATCTACGTCGCTCCCGCGAGGGAGCGTGGATTGAAATGCCTGGTGATGTGCTGCGGCTGTTCCTGCGTGGCTGTCGCTCCCGCGAGGGAGCGTGGATTGAAATAATTGTTTCCATAATTAATTCAGTCGGTTTTACGTCGCTCCCGCGAGGGAGCGTGGATTGAAATCACTATCCGGAAGATTTTGTACTTGTTGAAATTTGGTCGCTCCCGCGAGGGAGCGTGGATTGAAATTTCAGCAAAGGTCTGATCAGCGAGTGAAGGCTGCGTCGCTCCCGCGAGGGAGCGTGGATTGAAATAATGGCGGTTATGCTCCGCTTGGCTACAAAATAGTCGCTCCCGCGAGGGAGCGTGGGTTGAAATCACGAAGCAATGCACGCAGCCGCAGACTTAGCACTTGTCGCTCCCGCGAGGGAGCGTGGATTGAAATTTGCTTTATGCAGCTGCAAAATAAAATTATTGGAGTCGCTCCCGCGAGGGAGCGTGGATTGAAATAAAATGAGGTGATTAATTATGTCTAACAAAACTAGTCGCTCCCGCGAGGGAGCGTGGATTGAAATAGAATCGATTGGATGAGTCCCAAATAGGATTAAATGTCGCTCCCGCGAGGGAGCGTGGATTGAAATGGATATGAGAGCGCAAGCGATTATATTCTGGAAGTCGCTCCCGCGTATATGGAGACGATAAACAGTCGAATATCCTTAGTAGCGCAAGCGATTATATTCTGGAAGTCGCTCCCGCGAGGGAGCGTGGATTGAAATACCTATGAGCGTTTTAAATTTAGTGCCGCTTATGGTCGCTCCCGCGAGGGAGCGTGGATTGAAATATGCCATACGGCAGTTTTGCCGCAACCAAAATGCCCGTCGCTCCCGCGAGGGAGCGTGGATTGAAATACATTTGCTGCTGTGAGTGCGACCGCCCGTGCAAGCGTCGCTCCCGCGAGGGAGCGTGGATTGAAATTCCTTGGCTTCCAACCTTTTACAATCGATAACAGTCGCTCCCGCGAGGGAGCGTGGATTGAAATATTAAATCACCTCATTTACCGAACAGAAATTGGCGTCGCTCCCGCGAGGGAGCGTGGATTGAAATAGAGCGAAAAAGATAATTGTGATATTAATGTTATGTCGCTCCCGTGAGGGAGCGTGGATTGAAATGGGACGTAATCAGCATGCACGTTCAAATCTGTTTCGTCGCTCCCGTGAGGGAGCGTGGATTGAAATACATATACGCATACCTCTAGCCTAGGTCTCTTTGTCGCTCCCGTGAGGGAGCGTGGATTGAAATCGGTGTATCGGGCAGGTTATCATTGTCATAGCTTAAGTCGCTCCCGTGAGGGAGCGTGGATTGAAATGCCTTTGCTCCTGTTGAGGCAGGGCTTTGGCGGCGTCGCTCCCGTGAGGGAGCGTGGATTGAAATAAAAGCTTGGCCAACTCTATTATCAACACCATGAGTCGCTCCCGCGAGGGAGCGTGGATTGAAATTTGCTTTTCCTGCACATATTGTAATTGCTCATACGCCGTCGCTCCCGCGAGGGAGCGTGGATTGAAATCGATAATACCGGTTATACCAGGCAGGTCCCGCGCCGTCGCTCCCGTGAGGGAGCGTGGATTGAAATCCTGAACACAGTTTGATTTTCGGTTTTGTAAATGTAAATGTAAATGGCGTATTCTGATGAGCCTAAAGGGAAAGGGGAACTCTTATGGAGTATTGCGAAGACGAATTCTTACAGCTTTCTGGAATTCAGCATTTTTGTTTTTGTCGCAGACAATGGGCATTGATTCATATAGAGAATCAATGGCAGGAAAATGTAAGAACAATTGAAGGTAACATAGTACATGAACGTTGCCATGATGAAAGCATTATAGAAAAACGTGGCAATTTGCTAATTACACGTTCCTTGAACGTTTTTTCAAGAAAGTTAGGCGTTTCAGGACAATGTGATGTTGTAGAGTTTACAAAGTCTGAAAATGGCTGCACTTTATATGGACGCGAAGGAATTTGGCAACCCTACCCCATAGAGTATAAGCGTGGAAAGAGCAAGCTGATTGATGCGGACAGATTGCAATTATGTTGTCAGGCTATGTGTTTGGAAGAAATGTTGCATGTTGATATACCTAAAGGTGCGTTATATTATAATGAAACACATCGACGGGAAGAAATTACTTTTACTGCTTCTATGCGTGAAAATGTAGAATCTATGTTTCGCGAAATGCATAACTATTATAAACAAGGGTATACGCCTAATGTTAAACCGAAAAAAGGCTGTAGCTTATGCTCTTTAAAAGATATTTGCTTACCAATTATATGTAAGAAAACAGATGTAGCAGATTATTATGCAAAATTTTTAAATGAGGATGCATTATGAGACATTTAATGAATACTTTATTTGTGACAAGTGAAGATATTTATTTATCGCTGGATAATGAGAATGTTGTAATAAATAGGGAAGGTACAGTAGTAAAAAAATTACCATTGCGGATGTTTGAGCAAATTTTATATTTTGGTTATATGGGAGCGAGTCCTGCATTATTGGGAAAGTGTGCTGAATATGGTATAGCCGTATGCTTTTATAAACCTAGCGGAAGATTTTTAGCGAGAGTAATGGGGAACCATAATAGTAATGTGTTGTTACGTAAAGAACAGTATAGAATTTCCGATTCAGAAGAGCTTAGCTGCAAAATAGCGAGGAATTTTATTGTTGGAAAGCTTTATAACTCACACAGTGTTTTAGAACGGGCGAAGCGAGACCATGCTTTGACTGTTGATGTAGCTAATTTAGAACAAGCAAGTCGCGAAATTATGCGTTTGACTAGGTTGTCAAGAAAATGTGCAGATTTAGCTGTCCTGCGAGGTTTAGAGGGAGATGCTGCCAGCTTATATTTTGCTCAGTTTAACGAGCTTGTATTGCAAAATAAGGTTTATTTTAGGTTTAAAAACAGAAATAAAAGGCCTCCGACTGATCCTGTAAATGCTTTATTATCCTTTGCATATACTATTTTGGCTAATGATTGTGCTGCAGCACTTGAAGGAGCCGGGCTGGATCCATATATTGGGTTTCTGCATCGTGACAGATCGGGGCGTTTGTCATTAGCTCTTGATTTGATGGAAGAATTTCGCAGCATTACAGCAGACAGGTTTGTGCTTACATTGATTAACAATCGTGTGATTAATGAAAAGTCATTCAATAAACAAGAAAACGGTAGTGTGCTTTTGACGGACGACGGACGCAAAATATTTTTGGAAGCATGGCAGAAGCGCAAGCAAGATATAATTATGCATCCATTTTTGCAAGAGAAAATACCATGGGGCTTAATACCTTTTGTTCAAGCACAGCTTCTAGCCAGATATATACGTGGCGATATTGATGAATATCCAAGTTATTTATGGAAGTGAGGAAAATAGAATGCTGATATTGGTAACCTATGATGTTAATACACAGGATGCGGCTGGCAGGAGAAGACTTAATAATATTGCCAAAATGTGTTTAAAATATGGGCAAAGAGTGCAGAATTCTGTATTTGAATGCCTGGTAGAACCACATGACTATGTTCTTTTACAAAATGAACTATTGAAAATAGCTGATTTAAACAAGGATAGCCTGCGTTTTTACAATTTGGGTGCTAAATATAATACGAAAATAGAACATTTTGGAACTAAAATGTCATATGATCCCGAAGGCGTTTTAATGTTTTGAATATTCCTTGTCCCTTTTTCCTAAATCTGGACAGCGTCATCTACAACTTCTTTTTCATGCCATTTGATAAAAACGAATGGGCAGGGGAGAATGTAGGCGAAGCTGTGGCACTGTGGAAGGAAAACAAGGGTGATGGCAGGACAAGGAGTGCGAATATATTTAGGGTATCCTGCTGGATGTGAAGCATCTGATGCAGATAGCCGAAAAGCATTCGGAGATGGATATCAGGCAGCTGGAGGAGCTCATCGAGGAATATTGCAG